>SXGU01439216.1_pt1 | contig 13263 bp, 9 predicted proteins | sample 3174531 | NCBI WGS metagenome assembly SXGU01 (sample SAMN11356863, study PRJNA531348) | freshwater metagenome | isolation source: freshwater sample F1-140 | place: China: Fuxian Lake, Yuxi | collected 2017-12-25 | reverse complement strand
TTCCGACTACCATTTTCCAAGGAACGACTATTGGTTGATGGTAGGCCCCACGGGGCCACGAAGGCTCCGACTTGCGATAGAACACCTCGCCAATGTGCGCGGGTGTTCTTGCTACTTCATTGATCTCGATCCCCGTTGGGTAAAAAAGGTGCTCGGGAATAAACAATATGAAGTCGCTAAGGCGTATATGGATCACGTCGTGGATCAGGCGGTGACCATATTGAAAAACCGTCGAGTAAGTGCTTTGTTTACAACCCCAAAGTTACTGGAAGCACTGGGTGAAAAAGTCAATTTGTGGGATGCTGGAATTCGAGGTGTGTTTTGCGGGGGCACGACGATGGCACCCCAATACACGCGGTTTATTGTCGAGGAAGTGCTTGAGAATCGAATCGGTTTTGTCCCCACGTATGGCAACACGTTGATGGGGCTTGCGGCGAGTCGTCCATTGACACCATCCGATAATTACTCGATCACCTACCATTCTCCACAACCGCGTGCGGTCCTGAGAGTGGTGGATCCAAAAGACAGGGCAACGTTAAAAAACTACGGAGAATGGGGTCGAGTCGAGTTGACGACGTTGACCCGAGAGTTTTTCATGCCACGGTTTTTGGAACGCGACGAAGCGATTCGGAAGGAACCCTGCGATCTCTATCCATGGGATGGTGTGGCTGAAGTTCGCCCGTTCGGAGCGATGGAAAAAACCATCATTGAAGGAGTTTATTGAACGCTTTTTGATTTTTGTCTCTCAAAACCTTGCGGTTGAACACCAATTAATTATTATAACTAACATTCTGAACACTCAAAATTGATGAAAGCACTTATTACGAGCCTCACGGTTGGGATTGGGTTGACCTTGGTAGTCTCAGCCCAAGATGCGAAGTCCGGATTGGACACGCAAAAGCAAAAAGTCGGTTATGCCATTGGCATGAACATCGGCTCGAGCTTCAAAAAGCAAAGCTTGGAACTAGATTTCGATACCTTGATCAAGGGTTTGAAGGATGGTTATACCGGTGGCAAAGCCGCGATGACCGAGGAACAAATCCAAGAGGTCATGATGAATTTGCAGAAGGAAATGAGTGCTAAGCACGCCGAGAAAATGGAGGCCGCAAAAAAGGATGGGATTGCTTTCCTTGTGGCCAACAAAGGTAAAGAGGGTGTGAAAACCACAGCCTCAGGCCTCCAATACAAAGCGATCACCGAGGGCAAGGGAGCAAAACCAAAAGCCACGGACAGCGTGACAGTGAATTACAAAGGGACCTTGGTTGATGGCACCGAGTTCGACAGTTCCTATAAAAGGAATGAGCCAGCCAAGTTTCCGCTGAACGGAGTGATCCCAGGGTGGACAGAGGGTCTGCAATTGATGCCAGTGGGTTCGAAATATCAATTCTTCATTCCTTCCCAGCTCGGGTATGGTGAAGGCGGCCAAGGTGGCTCGATTCCACCCAATTCAACCCTTATCTTCGAAGTGGAATTGATTTCCATTGATAAGGTAGAGGCACCCAAAGACGCCAAATAGTTTCAATTGTTTCAATAAAAGACCGCACCCTCCGGTGCGGTCTTTTTTTTATTTTGCAGGAACACGTGACAGGATCGCTCCCCATTCGCGGCGGGGGAACTTCGAGTTTGTCTTCCGCGCTCGACAAATCTGCACACGGATGTATTGTCACCGAAACTGATTGGGAGATTTTAAATCATGAAATTTGCAGTTACCACCTTGTTGACGTTGAGTGTCGCTGTTTCCACTTGGGCGGCGGATGCGAAAACAGAGCTGAAAAACCAGCGTGAAAAATCAAGCTACGCCATCGGCTTGAACATGGGAAAAAACATTCGGCTTCAGGGAGCTGATATCGACCTCGGTCTACTTTCGCTCGGCTTGAAGGATGGGGTGGCTGCCACGGCACCGCTGCTGACTGATGAGCAGATGAAAGAAGTGATGGCTCTCTTCCAGACTGAGTTGCGGACCAAGCAAGAAACCAAGCGCAAAGAATTGGGCGAGAAAAACAAAAACGAAAGTGAAGCGTTCTTAGCCGAAAACAAGAAGAAGGCCGACATCGTTACGCTGCCGAGTGGATTGCAATACAAGGTTCTGAGCACCGGTAAAGGAGTGAAACCATTGCTCACCGACAAGGTTTCCGTGAAATACAAGGGAACCTTGATTAACGGCACCGAGTTTGACAGCACTGAGAAACACGGTGGGAAACCCGCAGAGTTTGGTGTCAGCGGCGTGGTAAAAGGATGGACCGAAGCTCTTCAGTTGATGACCACAGGTTCCAAGTGGCAATTATTTATCCCCTCGGAGTTAGGTTATGGGGAGAGGGGTTCACGAAACATTGAACCGAATTCTGCGTTGATTTTTGAGGTCGAACTTTTGGAGATTTTGAAAGTTACTGAAGTGGCACAACCACCTCAACCTCCTCAACCGATCACGAGTGATATTATCAAAGTGCCATCGGCGGATGAGTTGAAGAAGGGTGCCAAGATCGAAGTGATCAAACCCGATCAGCTCACGAACAAAGCCGTGAAACCCAAATAGAGCACTATTTTTCTCAAAACCTGTTTCTGGAGTTTATCCGGAGACAGGTTTTTTAATTCTGACACGTCACCAAAAATGGTATGCAGATTCACCATTACGGGTGATTGCCCGATTGGACTCCCGAGGTAGGCTTCTCGACCGATGTATCTTTTTACAGCATTCGTTTTGTTGGTCGCCTCACTGGAATCTGCCGGGGCTCCAGAAAAACCACGTTACACAGTCTATCGGGCACCGGCAGCCATTAGCGTGGACGGGGTTGTGGATGAGAAGGAGTGGGGAGCGGCTCCTCTGAGTGCGGATTTCGCGGATATTCTGGGGGCCAAGAAACCGCGTCCTCCTTTCAAGACGAATGTGAAAATGCTCTTCGATGATGACTTTTTCTACGTCGCTGCAATGCTTGAAGAACCGCATGTTTGGGGAACTCTCACGAATCATGATGCGGTGATCTTCCACGACAATGACTTCGAAGTGTTCATCGATCCGGATCGAGATTTGTTGAACTATTACGAACTGGAGCTGAATGCGCTCAACACTACTTGGGACCTTCGCCTGACAAAACCCTATCGCGTGAGTGGGAAGGCAATCGATAGTTGGGAAATTGCGGGGCTAAAAACTGCGGTGAAAATCCATGGAACCTTGAACGACCCCACTGACGTGGACAAAGGTTGGACGTTGGAAATCGCGATTCCATGGAAGGCCTTGGGAGAGTTTGCGCAGACCGCCTGCCCGCCTCAAGAAGGAGATCTTTGGCCGGTTAATTTTTCACGAGTCCAGTGGCAGACACGAATTGAAAACGGCCGATACGTCAAGGTGGAGGGCAAACCAGAAGACAACTGGACTTGGGGTGAACAGGGAGAAGTGAATATGCACATCCCTGAGCGTTGGCCGCTGGTGAAGTTTTCGCGTGAAACTCCCCCCACTTCATCAAAAAAGTGAAGGGAGCTGCGGACGTCCGTGGTGTTAGAAGCCAGTTTTTGCAGGCGTGAGCACTCGGTAGTACCGCGTGGCATTGTTCGTCCGAGTGTCTTCGACGGCAGATTGCCCGGTTTGAGTGGGTCGCAATTCGGTGAGTGTGCTCCACGGGCCGGTGACCGAATCGGAGGACTCTACCGTGTAGGTTCGGTTCGCGACCACATTCACATTGAAACGAACTTTTCCGTCAGTCACCTTGTCTGCAGTGACACCCAGAAAACTTTTGGAGTCGCGGGGTTGTGTGCCCGTGATGAATTCAGATCGGTTACTGTGACCGTCTGAATCAGGGTCAGCGGTGTCTCCACTGATTGCTGTGTTGGCAAGTTCACCGGCTGTGAAATGTGTTCCCAACCACAAAGCATAGGGTTGATCGGGCTGGACGGTTACAATCACATCGTCGGAGACGGTGAATTCGCCATCGTGTGTTGTCAGTCGAAGCGTGTATCGGCCCGGGGCTGAGAATTTAGCAATGGTTTGTGGTCGTGTGGGTGTGAGGAAATTCACAAGGCCTGGTCCCGCGACAGTTGTCCAAAGGTTGGTGAAAAGCAGTGGCAACCCATCGTCGGAAATTTGGCCGGTTAACACCGCATCGGCGGGTAATGTAATGATCGAGTCATTACCGGCAGCAACCGATGGAGGTTGATTCGAAGAGATCACTTGGGCGACCAGTTCAAAATCAAAACTGAGATCGGAACTGCCCGCGTTTACTTGATGGATTTCGATCGCGATGATGTTGGTTCCTGCCTTTAAGGTTGAAGAGTCGATTGCTTGTTCAAACCAAGTCGATTCATCAGCACCTCCAACCGTGGAAGACGCGAAGGTCGTAAAGTCGATTGTGGTTTCAGGCAAGTTATTACGCCAGACTTCGGTGCCGCCGATATAAACCACCGCGCCATCGTCACGAATCAATCGCGCCGTTGCACTGGCGATTTTTGTTCCTGCCGGAATCACAATGGCCCGACGAAAATAAGTGGTGGGATATTTGGCGGCACTATTCGCGCCAAATCCTACGGGAGTGAGTTCGTCTCCATCTCCGTATCCGAGTTGGGAAACACCGGACAGCCACGCTGAATCATTGAACCCAACCTGACTCCAATTGGTTCCAAGATCGGTGCCTTGATCCCAAAATTTCCAAACCAATCCACTGGCGGTCAATTTGAGATCCCCTAAGGGACGATTCACGGTAATCGTTGTATCTGAAAAAGCAGTGGCTTCTCCATCGTTCGCCGTCAACCGGAGCACATAGGTGCCGATGCCAGAAAGTTGGGCGGTCGTGGTAAGGGATTTCTCGTTGGCAAACACGACAACGCCGGGGCCACTTATTTGATTCCATTGATAGGTCAAACCATTGGGTGGGTTGGGTTGCCCATCGTCGCTCCCGGTGCCAGTGATGTTTACTGTGACAGGGTAAATTGCTGAAACGAGATCTTGGTCCGGGCTGGCTTGGACTTTCGGCGGACGGTTCCCGGTGTTCTCAAACCCAGGAGAAGCCGGGCCAGGGCTGGCTCGCCAATTGACCACATCATTCCCGTAGGCATTGGCTTTGATCCGCTCCAATGAAGGGCCAAAACCAGCGGCGTTGGTCGGCCACGGGAGTTTGTCGTTGTAACGGACCGCATCCACATCGAGATACGGAACTACGAACAATCCACTAGTAGGATCTAGATCCGGTTGGTCTGGTCGTAAGAGTCGAAGTAGCTCACCGCTGTCTTGTAGGTTTCCGGAATAGAGGCCGTATACAGGGACGGAGAGAGGAATTGCGTTGCGTGAACGGAATGCAGCCGCATCGCTGCTGGTCAAAACGATTAGACCGTTGGGGGGAATACTGCTGTTGCTAGGGAAGTCGAAGTCGAGCCCTTCCACCCGCCAACGATTCGTGGGGAATGCGGGGTCATAGAGCTTGATTGGTTGATCGGTCAGGTTCTTCAATTCGACGAACTCATCCTCACCGGCCATGGGTTGGAATCGGATTTCATTAATCACTACCGGACCGACTTTCGGCCCCGCGTTGGCTGCTCCTAGCGTAAGATTACTCTGCGGTGGATACTGGATTTCTCCCAAACTATTAATATGGCGACCGAATGAAATTCCGTTCTCGGAAGCAGGAAAACTGAAGCCATCGCTGAACCCTGTCAGTCCACCCGATGCGTCGGCAGAATAAAGATAAACTTCATCCCCGTGCGAACTGAAGGTGAACGCGTTCGTGCCGGCGGCGACGTTGTTGAATTGGGATTCGCTGATCGAAAAAAACTTTCCTGCAGCAACTATCGAATCAGGAGGGAGTTTGAATTTTTTGGGTTGTTGCCGGTCATCGGTGAGGAACCATCCGCTGATATTCGCCGAGTTGGTTCCGGGATTGAAAAACTCCACGGTATCGAGTTGGGGAGGATCGGTGTGGGTAAGAATTTCAGTGATCAGAATCGTTGGGACATTCGGATCGGGATCATCTTTGCCGGGAGACCCGCCAATCGCACTGCTTGTGCGCCAGTTGAGTGGATTGTTGGAATCAGGATTCAGATTTGGGTTGTTCGGAACCAGCGAAAATCCGCGACCATCAGCGGCTCCAGGCCATGGAGCTTGATCGAGAAATGCAACTTTGGTTATCAGAGTCCCAACGGCGTGACGGAGTTCGATCGAATCGCCTGTGTTCGCGAGGTTGTTGTCGTAAACGCCGGTCAGGATAGATTGGGGATACCGGTTGGTGAAAGCCGCTCGATCGCTGGCGAGGATGGCGAATTTGCCGGGCGCGAGCCTTGATCCGATGGGGAAACGGTAATCGATCCCGTTAGTAATCGTGACACCGCTAAGATCTAAATCCTTGGTTCCCACATTTTTTAATTCAATGAACTCAAGGTCACTGCCGTTGGTTTCCCCAGAGTCTGGGGGATGATACATGATCTCGGTGATGCTGAGTTCTGTGAACGTCTGGATCAGTGTAAAGGGTGCTTCCACCAACGCGCTCCAGTTAGTTCCAACGAGCACCCGGGCTTTTGCGGTGAGGCTCTCGTTCAAAACTAGTGGCCCTGACTGAGGACGGACGGAGGGCGAAACAGCCCCACCAAACAGGCGGGGATCCGATCCATCTTGGCTGACATAAACGATGCCCGCTGGGGCCGTGATCGAGACAGAACTTCCCGGGGCGACATTTCCTCCGAACACACTGAAACTCGGAGCGACTGTGGCTGGGTAGAGATTCTTTGCTTTCAGTTGGGTAAGGACGATGTCGGAACGGCGAGGGAGGTAATTGTTCACCACGTTATTAACGGCGTTGAGCCATGTGGTTCGCGTGTAAGGTGTTGTTCTTTTCGCGTCGCCCCATCGAGCCGATTCACCGACGACGGCTCGGTCGAGTTGGTTTTTACGCTTCATCAGCATGGCGGCTGTACTTGCTGGTGTTAAAATGCCTCCGTTAAAAAAATGCTTATGGACATGGTCGGCAACCCTGAGCCGAAACTCTGCGTTCGCAGAGAGTTGCTGCCAGACCCATTGAGGATTGCTCTTTAAAATATCAGTATTCCCAGCCGGCCAAGGCCCCGTCCGGTTTTCGTTAATGCTGTTGGGGAGCAGCGTGTGTTCCGCGTCGTGACAAAAGAACTTAAACCCTCCCGAGGCACCAGTCCGATCCCGCATGCCGTAAAAATTATTGGGGCTAGTGTTCCCAAGAAAATTTGAGATCGGTGCATCGATGTTTCCGCCGTAGAGAATGATCAACATATAGTCGATCAAGTTATCGATATCTACGAAGTTGGGGTAAGTCGGGTTGATGGTCCGGTCTGGATTGAGCCCTTGAATTTTGAGGTAAGCAGCGTCGTTGGTCAGACCTGCTTTGGCGAGATTGTAGAGTTTGGTCCACTCTACCATTGTGCCGTCCGTCGCGTTGATAGTGTATGGACCCGCCTCGACTTTGATGACGTCGAAGTTGGTCTTGTTGCCACCGAAGTAAGTGGCTCCATACGATGCCTCAGGGCGTTCCGCTGTATTGAAAAGGCCCCAGTAAAGTCCGTTAATATACAGGTGATAATAATCACCTCTTTCGCCTTGGTGTCCCATTGCAATTTGGGCATCTCGCGAGAAAACGTCCCGCATGAAAATACCGCTCGAATCGCCTTGGAAGCTCCATGAGTAATTCTGAAAAGTCCGTAGATCAAACGCGTCGAAGGTGTCCGTCGCGTTCTTTCCAAAGAGGGGATATTTTAATTTGGAGGTTCCGTAATCGGACCTGAAGAAAAACCGGAGGGCGTGTTTTGGGTTTCCAGTCGAACGAGAGAAACCACCTCGAATTCGGATACCTGCATCAATTTGGAACCCTTTGGTCCCATCCGGATGGATAAGTTCGAGCGAACATGGACGTTCCCAAGCCCGGCCATCCTGACCCGGATTGGCGTAAATCCCCGTGGACGCGTCGAACAAAGAAGTGGTGGGAAGGACGAGTGAAAAACTGGGGAGTGTTTTAAGGTCGTTTTTGATGGTTCCTGCATAGGCCGCGTTGGTTACAATCTCCGGATCCATTCCGTAATCAACGGAGTTACTGCCCCAAGTCGTCGGCCATCCTGCAGGGGCTCTTCCATCGGAAGCCTGACGAATCACATCATCCAAGAAGAGGTAGCTCACAGTCTCCACTGCGGCCGGCTTGTAGCCGGGAAGAAAAGCACCAATTCGGAGCACGGTTGTGCGACTGATTCGGAGCGTATTCGTGTATACAAACCCTCCATTCACGGTGGGCACCAAACCGTTAGTAGTGTACCGAATGACGGCGTTAGTGGTCGCAGTCGAGAGGGTTAGATCGAACGGTTGGTCGTAGAATCCATGATCCGCACTGAGTTTGATTTTCTCGACGAACGAGAGCAACCCAGCACCGTTGGTTGCCCCTGGAGTTGCTTTGGTGAAATAGAGGTAGTTGGTTCCTGTGTCATCGAGGCCGTAAGACATGTCTCGAAACTGCTCTGGATAGGTTGGCTCCAGCACCGAGGCGATGGAAGTGCCATCGGGTTGAATCAGTGCCAAGTATTCTCCTTCTGCTTTCAAACTGAAACTCGTGTGCAGGCGCACTGGATTATTCGTGCGGTTTTTTCCAGAAGCGAACACGACGAGGTAACCTCCGCCGGGAATGGTAACGGAAGGGAATCGCCAAAGGGTTGGCTGCGCGAGATCATCCGTGAGGGAATAACCGGCGAGGTTCGCGGAAGTGGTTGTGGTGTTGAGGATCTCGATCCAATCCGAGAACTCAGCATTCTCATCGGCCAACGTGAGGCTGTTACTCGCCATGAACTCGTTGATTACGAAGGGGGAAACGGCTTGCGCCATTGATTCGTTCGAGATGAACGACGAGATCAAAAGAAGGTTAAAGATCCATGCCAAACAGGGAACCTTTTTCCAGAAGTTGGTGTACGAACTCATATTCAGAAACTTTCGGGAACTCTGTCGTAGAAGCCGGATTTTGTAAAACTTATAAGGCGGGTGATAGGGCGGTCTGCATTGGTTGAAAAATGAGGCCACGGGACGTGGAGGTTCCTTGCCCTAGGGTGCACTTGTTTGGCACAATCAAACCCGGATGCGTGAATGGTGGCGGGAAAAAATTGAAAACTTTGAGACATTTATTCTCGAGGTGATTTTTGAGCAGAGGCCTGGAAAACGGGCGTCGGTTGCTCGTGGTTTACTGTTGGCGTTATCCAAGGTTTTCGAACTAGGGGTTAAAACTCGAAGGTTTCTTTACAATTACCGAATACTCCGAGATTCAACGCTCGGCGTGCAGGTAATTGCCATCGGCAATCTGACCGTCGGAGGCACCGGAAAAACGCCTGTAGTAGAGAAATTCGCCCGGGTGCTTCAAGATGAGGGGAGAAAGGTCGCCATTCTTTCTCGCGGCTACCGATCGAAACCTCCTCCGTTTCGAAAACGGTTAGTGGATCGGCTTTTGTTCCGGCAGGATTGGACCCCGCCTCGAGTGGTTTCCGATGGGAAGTCGTTGTTGCTCGATTCTGAAACGGCAGGGGATGAGCCTTACATGCTCGCATCCAATCTCCAAGATGTAGTCGTTTTGGTCGATAAAGATCGTGTCAAAAGCGGTCGATACGCGATCGAGAAATTTGGATGCGACACCCTGCTATTGGATGATGGGTTTCAGTATTGGAAACTTCGTGGTCGGCGTCATGATGTGGTCCTAATCGACTCCCAACAACCGTTTGGAAATGAGTTTTTGCTGCCCCGTGGGACGTTGCGCGAACCAGCCTCACACCTTGCTCGCGCTAAAACGGTTTTTATCACCAAGAGCAACGGTAACACGGCTGCACTCCGGCAGAGAATCGCACAACATAATCACACGGCGGGAATCATCGAGTGCGTTCATCAGCCCTTGTTTTTTGAGGATGTATTCACTGGAGAACGAGAGGATCTAGAGTTTCTACGAGGGAAACGCGTAGCGTCCTTGAGTGGAATTGCTCAACCAGAAAGTTTCGAGCAAGGCTTGGTTCGGTTGGGGGCGGAACTCGTTTACGCCAAACGATTCGCAGATCACCATCGGTTTACTCAGCAAGAAATCCTGAATGTGATCAACCGTGGAAAAAAACGGCAGGCGCAATTTATCCTTACCACCCAAAAAGACGCGGTGCGTTTTCCCAAGATCGATCGTCGTGATTTGAGGGTTTTGTTTATGCGTGTAGAAATCAAAATCCTGCACGGGGCTAAGGATTTTCAGGATTGTGTCCGTCAGATTTGCTTCAAGTAATCCGCACCATGGAAACGCCGCTTTATTATGCAGCCCGGGCAATGGTGGGTTTGGTGGGGCGTATGCCGTTGACTTGGGTCGCACGGGTGGGTCGGGTATGTGGTTGGCTCGCTTTTTATGTGGATCGCTCACATCGGCGAGTGGCATTGGAGAACCTTCAACGCGTGTTCGGTAAACTGAAGACGGGTGCAGAGATTCACGCCATAGCGTTGGAGAATTTTTGTCGAATCGGAGAGACCTATTTCTCAGCTCTGCGGACTTCGCATATGACCCCTGAGGAGGCAACCCGATGTTGCGAAATCGTTGGAATTGAAAAGCTGATTCCCAAACTAGGAGCCCCGGTTTTAGAAAACCGAGTCCTTGCGATCGGTCACTTCGGCAACTTCGAGTTGTATACGTTGATCGCTTCGGCATTGCGTGGATATCAGGGAGTCACGACGTATCGTGGATTAGCCCAACCCTCCTTAAATCGAGTTTTACAACACACCCGCAACCGCTCAGGGTGCCTTTTCTTTGAACGCCGCACGGATGCTGCGAAGCTCAAAGCGACTCTGAACCGCGATGGGATTATTCTTGGACTTTTGGCGGATCAGCACGCTGGATCAGGTGGTCTGCGACTCCCCTTCTTAGGGACGGAATGTTCCACGAGTGCAGCCCCTGCGGTATTTGCGCTTCGATACGGGTGCCCGTTGTTTTCGGCTGTGGTTTATCGAGTTGGTCTTGGGCGTTGGAAAATCGAGGTGGGATCGGAGATTCCAACTCAGATTAACGGAGTTCCTCGGCCAAGTTCTGAAATCGTATTGGACATGAACCGAAGGTTTGAGGAGGCCGTGCTCCGCGATCCAGCGAATTGGTTTTGGGTTCACAAACGTTGGAAGCCACGATCGCAACCCTTGCCTGAGAGGCTTGACCCGTTGGCCCAAACGATCGACCCTCTGGCGAACTAACCATGCTTCCAGTCGTATTGATTACAGGTGCTGCGGGTGGACTTGGGCAAGCGTTGACGAAAGTATTAAGTTCAGGTCAGTGGCAGGTGATTGCCGCCTACCATACCGCTCCCCTTGTTGCGGCACACGATCAGGTGATCCAAATGCGCATGGATGTCACTAACAGGCAGGAGGTCTCCCAAGTCGTGAGGGACATCGAGGAACGGTTTGGTCGAATTGATGTATTGATCAATAATGCAGGAATCAATCGTGATAGCCTGCTGGTGCAGGCGGACGACGAAGATTGGGATCGCGTTCATGAAGTCAGCGTCAAAGGGGCGTTCCACTGTATTCAGGCGGTTCTACCCATCATGACACGTCAGTCTGACGGACACATCATCAACATTTCGAGCTACGCAGGCCGGTGCGGCGTTGGAGGCCAGTCGGTTTACTCGGCCGCCAAGGCAAGTCTGCTGGGATTAACACTCGCCACGGCTCGAGAAACCGGTGCTCAGAACATCCGAGTGAACGCGATCCTTCCCGGTGTTCTCCCAACCGGCATTACGCGGAACCTTTCACCGTCACTTTGGGAGTCCTTTCGAAAACAGAACGTGCTAGGTCGCTTCAACGACTTGGGAGAAGTGGCTTCGATGGTGGCGTTTCTTTGTGGGACGCGAAACATTTCCGGTCAGATTTTTCAGCTCGATAGCCGTATCGCACCTTGGACATGAAACCGCTGGCTCAAGAATTGATCGCCCGGTTGGAGCAACTCCGTAAGGACAATCTGTATCGTCAATTGCGCACGGTGGACTCCGCGCAAGGTCCTCGGATTGGGATGAACGGACGAGAATTGGTCAATTTTTCTTCCAACGATTATTTAGGCCTTGCGAACCATGAAGCAGTGAAAGAGGGCGCCCTTCAGGCGATTCGAGATTTCGGAGCTGGCACTGGAGCTTCGAGACTGATTTGTGGTTCTCAACAAATCCATCATTTGCTCGAAGAACGACTAGCTGAGTTTAAGGGCGTAGAGGCAGCCCTCGTTTTTTCGACCGGTTATGCGACTGCTCTTGGCACAATTCCTTGTTTGGTCGGAAGCGGGGATGTGGTGATTGTCGACAGGTTGGTGCATGCGTCCTTACTGGACGGTGCACGACTGTCCGGTGCCAAGTTAAGAGTGTTTGATCACAATGATCTTGATGACCTTGAGTCGATCCTGCGATGGGCGGAAAAAACGGTGGACTCCGATGGGAACGTCCTCGTGATTACGGAAAGCGTCTTTTCGATGGATGGCGATCAAGCTCCGTTGCACGAGTTAGTGGCGTTAAAAGAACGCTTTGGAGCGTGGTTGATGGTGGATGAGGCACATTCAGTAGGTCTGTTCGGTCGTCGTGGAAGTGGGTTAATCGAAGAATTAGGATTGGTCGATCGAGTTGAAATCCAGATGGGGACACTTGGGAAAGCTTTAGGGGCAGCAGGTGGTTACATCGCGGGAAGTCGCGTCATGGTTGATTACCTTATCAACCGGGCAAGGAGTTTTATCTTCTCTACGGCACCCAACCCTGCGTCATCGGGTGCCGCATCGGCAGCACTCAAACTTTTAGAGACGGAAGGCGCATCTCGGCGCCAAACTGTGTGGATGTTGGCTAAAACGTTACACAGAATTCTCTCGCCCTCAGTAACCACAAACCCCGCGTCGTTGATCCTTCCATTTCATGTGGGCGAGGAGGTCCAAGCGTTAGCTTTGGCGAAATCGCTCTTCGAAAACGGTCTGATGGTTCCAGCAATCCGTTACCCAACCGTCCCCAAGCGACAGGCGCGCCTCCGAATCACCGTGACCCACGGCCATACTCTCGAAGACCTTCAGACTCTTGAATCTGCGCTCCGATTATTCTCTGGAGACCCCATCCACTAGGCATTATCTCCGTGGTCTTAAAGCGGACTTTCGGACTGGTTCGACACAAAACGAGGGTAATGCGTCAGTGGAGGCGGGTGGTAGAGGTCAGGAGGAATTAAAGAGGAGATTGTAGGGGTCTCCTTTTGGATCGGAGGCCAAGGCATTGAGAGCGGAGGTTAACTTACTGAAACCATCCTCGGTGCGTTTGTTCAGG
>SXGU01030504.1_pt1 | contig 13263 bp, 15 predicted proteins | sample 3174531 | NCBI WGS metagenome assembly SXGU01 (sample SAMN11356863, study PRJNA531348) | freshwater metagenome | isolation source: freshwater sample F1-140 | place: China: Fuxian Lake, Yuxi | collected 2017-12-25 | reverse complement strand
GGGTCGACCCGGTGCTGGTAGTAGAGGTCGATCACCTCGACCCCGAGTCGTTTCAGCGATCCCTCGCAGGCCTGGCGCACATTGGCAGGCGTGCCGTCGATGCCGCTCTTACCCTCGCGGGTCACCTGGCCGAACTTGGTGGCGAGCACGACCTTGCCGCGGATGCCCTTGAGGGCCTGTCCGACCAGGCTCTCGTTCTGGCCCATGCCGTAGGCGTCAGCGGTATCGAGCAGCGTCAGCCCGCGCTCGACCGCGCGGTGGATGGTGGCGATCGACTGCGCGTCCTCGGCCTTGCCGTAGACCGACGACATGCTCATGCAGCCGAGCCCGAGCGCCGAGACCTTCAGAGTTCGACCGAGTGCGCGCTGCTGCATGCTATCCTCCGGAAATTGCGGCAACAGTCTCTTCGCTTTCGCCGCCGCCGACAACGCAATCTCCATCTCGCCCGGTATCTTTCCCGATCATGGCCGTCGCCGACGATCCGTCGTCCTTCAAGGGCTTCCGCGACCCCGTCTTCGGCCGCTACCTGGCGATGCGCCTTTGCGTCATGCTGGCGACCCAGATGCAGGCGACGGCGGTCGGCTGGCAGGTCTACGACCTGACCGGCGACCCGATCGCGCTGGGATTCGTCGGCTTGGCCCAGTTCGCCCCGATCATCCCGCTGATGCCGGTCTCGGGCCAGGTCGCCGACCGCGTCGACCGCCGGCGCATCATCCAGGTCTGCGCCCTGGTCTATCTCGTCTGCATGCTCGGCCTCGCCGCGCTGCCCGGCCTGCTCGGGCACTGGTCGATCTATGCCATGCTGGTCGTCTTCGGTGCGACCCGCGCCTTCGACCATCCCGCTTCCAACGCGCTGCTGCCCAACCTGGTGCGCACCCAGGACATCCGCGCCGCCATCGCCCAGAGCTCGTCGGTCGGCCAGGCGGCGTCGATCGCCGGACCGGCCCTCGGCGGCGTGCTCTACGCCCTCGGCCCGGAGACGGTCTACGGCACGGCGATGGCGATGATGGTGGCGGCGCTGGTCGCCGTCTCCGGTCTGCCGCCGGTGCCGCCGACGCATGACCCGGCGACGCCGCGGCCGTCGATCTTCGGCGGCGTCGCCTTCATCCTGAAGAACCAGGCGATCCTCGGCGTCATCGCCCTCGACCTCTTCGTGGTGATGGTGGCGAGCGCCACCGCCCTCCTGCCGATCGTCGCCAAGGACATCCTGGAGGTCGGGCCCTGGGGCCTCGGCATCCTCCGCAGCACACCCGCCGTCGGCGCGCTCCTCCTGGGCGCCTATCTCTTCTGGCGTCCGATCGACCGCCATGCCGGCCAGGTCTTCCTCTGGTCGCTCGCGGCCTACGGCGTCGCCACCGCCCTCTTCGGCCTCTCGACCGATTTCCTCCTGTCGGCGCTGGCTCTCGCGCTCTACGGCGCCGCCGACCAGGTCAACGTCATCGTCCGCATGTCGCTGATCCAGATCGCGACGCCCGATCACGTCCGCGGCCGCGTCGCCGCCGCCAACGCGATGGCGATCAACATGTCGAACCAGCTGGGCGGCCTCGAGGCCGGCCTCACCGCCGCCTGGCTCGGCGCCGCCGGAGCCCTCGTCCTCGGCGGCGGCCTCTGCCTCGTGCTCGCGGCCTCAGGCGCGCTGGTCTTCCCGGCGCTCCGCAAGGTCGACCGGCTATAGCGACGGGATTTGCGCCGGCAAGTCCTGCCGGACCCCGTTCGTTCCTCGCGAAATACTCGGTCGCAGCCGCCAAACGCCTGGGTATTCGCCGGCGTTCGCGACCGACGGCGTGGCCCCGGAATTGCGTTGAAAGACGCATGGGGGATGTCGCGATCAAGTCGAGATGGGGTGGACGCGTTTGCCGTTGGCTCGCCCTGGGCCTGACGGCGGCCCTCGGCTTCGCCGCCTCGGCCGTTGCCCAGACCCCGATCTCGCCGAATGCGCCGACCTTCACCGCGAGCCCGCTCGGCCTCGACCGGCTGCTGCACATCATCCCGCTCGGCAACCTCAACCCGCCGGGACACACGTTTCCGACCAACCACATGTATTTCAACTGGCGGACCGGCGCGATCGACACCACCATCGATCCGAGCCTGCTGCCCACCGTCTACGCGCCGACCTCGGGCACCATCGCCTCGGTCGTCCGGCGCAACAACAACACCGACGGCCAGCTGATCCTGCACGCCAACCGCCAGTTCTACTTCTACGTCAGCCACGTCGTCGTCGATGCGAGCCTCGCCGTCGGCAGCACGGTGACCGCGGGCCAGGTGCTGGGAACGGGATCGCGCCACACCGTCGGCGTCGATCTCGGCGTCATCAACTTCGACCGCGTGCCCAACTTATTCCTGGCGCCGCTGCGCAACACCTTCGAATCGCGCTATGGAGACTCGCCGCTGCGCTACTACGCCGAGCCGCTGCGCTCGAGCCTGGAAGCGCTGGTGCTGACCTCGGCCACCGACAAGAACGGCGCCTTCGCCCTCGACCAGGCCGGTCGCCTGGTCGGCAACTGGTACATCCCCGGCCTGCCGGAAGACCAGACCGCGGAAGGCATGGTCAGCCAGCACCTCTCGTTCGCCTATGACGAGCTCGATCCGACCCTGATCCTGATCGGCATCGGCGGCACGCTGCCGGTGACCGGCGGACAGTAAAAGGTCAGCGGCAATACCCCCGATCCCGCCGGCGTCACCACCGCCAGCGGCATCGTCGCCTATACGCTGGTGACGGTGCCGGCCTCGATGACCACGCCCGGCGTGCTGCTGGTGCAGCTGGTCGACGACTTCACGCTGCGCGCCGAGATCACCACCACGGGTGCCACGAGCTTTTCCAGCGCCGCCGTCACCTACGAACGCGGCGGCTCGGGATACATCGCCCGTTCCGGCTGGTGGTGGAGCCCGACGCGCTCGGGCAGCGGCTGGGCGATCGAGGTGCTGGGCGACCGGCTGACGGTGGCGGGGTTCACCTATGGCGAAGACGGCCAGCCGGTCTGGTACATGGCGATCGGCGCCGTCACCGGCCGCAACCGTTTCACCGGCGACCTCGTCGCCTATGCGGGCGGTCAGACGCTGGGCGGCACCTACCGCGCGCCAACGACGCTCGGCAGCGTCGGCAGCGTCAGCCTCGCCTTCACCACCGATGCTCGCGGAACCTTGACCATCGGCAGCGACAGCGTCGCGCTCGAGCGTTTCGAGTTCGCGACCAACGGCCTCTTCGTCGGCAGCGCCGGCGCCACGCCGCAAAGCGGCTGGTGGTGGTCGTCGGCCGAGAGCGGGCGGGGCTATTTCCTCGAGATCCAGAACGGCAGCCTGTTCTTCTCAGCCTTCCTCTATGGCGACGACGGCGTCAGCCGCTGGTACATCGCCAGCGGCGCGATGACCTCGGGCACCCTGTTCGAGGCGACGCTCACCGCCTGCGCCGGCGGGCCGACGCTCACCGGCGGCGGAAGCCGGCCGGCCGCGTGCAGCGCCAATGCCGGCCCCATCAGCCTCAGCTTCAGCGGTGCCAACGCCGCGACCCTGACACTGCCGAACGGCACGCCGGTCGCGATCCAGCGCTTCACCTTCTGAGCCGAGTTTCCGCTGGCTTTTCACTCTCGCTGGCGGCACATCACCGGCCGAGAGGATGAAAGCGATGAGCCAGAACATCTACGACCAGCCTGAGTTCTTCGACGGCTACAGCAAGCTTGGCCGCTCGGTCGAGGGACTGGCAGGCGCGGGCGAATGGCCGGCGTTGCGAGCGCTGCTGCCGGACCTGAAGGGGAAGTCGGTGCTCGATCTCGGCTGCGGCTTCGGCGGGTTCTGCCGCTGGGCCCGCGAGCACGGCGCCTCCGAGATCATGGGCATGGACCTGTCGGAGAAGATGCTGGATCGGGCGCGAGCTACGACCGCCGATCCGGCGATCGCCTATGCGCGCGCCGACATGGAGGAGGTCACGCTTCGGGCGGCTGCCTACGACCTCGTCTACAGCTCGCTCGCCTTCCACTACGTGAAGGATCTCGACCGGCTTTGGGCGGAGGTCTTCCGCTCGCTCAGGCCCGGCGGCGCCTTCGTCTTCTCGGTCGAACACCCGCTCTTCACCGCGCCCTCGACGCCCGGCTGGACGACCGATGCCGCCGGCCGCAAGACCTGGCCGGTCGACGGCTACCTGAACGAAGGTCCGCGCCGCACCGACTGGATCGCCAAGGGCGTGATCAAGCAGCACCGGACCCTCGCCACGTATCTCAATCTGCTGCTGCGGCTGGGCTTCGAACTGGTCCATGTCGAGGAATGGGGGCCGACGGCAGAGCAGATCGCGGCCAAGCCCGCCTGGGCCGACGAACGCGACCGCCCGCCCTTCCTGCTGGTCTCGGCGACCCGCCGTGGTTGATTCCGACAATCCACTATATTGGAATTCATTCCATGACATCGGCAAGGGCGAAGCCGCGGATCGAGGCGATGGAGGCGAGGCTGGCCGAACGGCTGGCCGCCGCCCGCGCCGCCCGCGGCCAGACCCTGGAGGAACTGGCGGAAGCCTCCGGCGTCAGCCGGGCGATGATCTCGAAGATCGAGCGCGGCGAGTCGAGCCCGACCGCCATGGTGCTGGGGCGCCTCGCCGCCGGGCTCGACGTCAGCCTCTCCTCGCTGTTCGCCGAGGTCGAGGGGCCGGTCGAGCCGCTGGCCAAGGCCGACCGGCAGGCGGTCTGGCGCGATCCCGAGACCGGCTATATCCGCCGCAACGTGGCGCCGCCGGGCACCGGCTCGCCCCAGGAGATCGTCCGGGTCGAGCTCCCTGCGGGCGCGCGCGTCGCCTACCCGGCCGCGTCCTATGCCCAGCGCGATCACCACATCCTGCTGCTCTCCGGGCGCCTTCGCTTCGGCAACGGCACCCGCGTCTTCGACCTGGAGGCCGGCGACTGCCTCCGGCTGCCCGAGGTCGCCGACAGCTGGTACTTCAATCCCGGCCCAGGTCCCGCCGAATACCTGGTGCTGATCGTGCGCCTCGCCGGATTCGGGAGAAGCGCGTGAGCCGCCCGCTGGTGCGTCTCGAGCCGGCGAGCCGGGCGAAGATCGGCCACAATGGCGGGCCGCCGCTGGAGCTCACCTCCAATGCGCTGCTCTGGCGCCGCGCGTCGAAGAAGGCGTGGAAGACGCCGCCCCGCGAGATCGCGCTCCGCCGCCTCGAGCAGGCCGAAGGCCTCGGCCTCTCCTACCGCGAGTTCGCCGGCGTGCTTATGGATCGCGGCCGCCGGCTCTCGATGCTGGTCTTCGCGCCGGGCACGGTCGACGCGAGGCTGCCGGAGGTGCGCCGGAAATTCGCGACGCTCGGCGCGCCGAAGATCCTGGTGCTGATCGATCGCCGGCCGGGCGCCTGGATCCCGGGCGCGGAAAAGCATCTGGCCGAGAAGCCGACGGCGATCCGCTGGCTTCCCGCCGGCGCCTACGTGCCCGCCATGTCCGGCGCCATCTCGCGATTCCTCGCCGAGCACAGCCTGACCGCGGGCGAGGCGGTGATGATCGGCTCCAGCGGCGACGACCTCGCCGCGGCCGAGGCCGCCGGCCTCGCCGTGTTCAAATGGGCCGGCGACTACTTCGCCGGCGCTTAGTATCCCGCCCGCATCGCGGAGTCGTGATCCATCGCAACGAGACGTGAGCAGCCGGCCGCCGGCGAGGCGCTAGTCTTCGCCCGGGCAACCTCCTGGAGATGATTCAAATGAACCGACGTCACCTGCTGACGGCCGTCGCCGCGATCGCCGTCCTCTCGTTGTCTCCGCTGGGCCTCGCCGCCTCTGGCAAGGCCTTCGACCAGAAGGCGTTCGAGGCGGCGCAGGCAGCGGGCAAGCCCATCCTCATCGACGTCTCGGCGCCCTGGTGTCCGACGTGCAAGGCCCAGGCACCAATCCTGTCCCGCCTGAGGGGCGAGCCGAAGTACAAGGATGTCGTCGCCTTCACGATCGACTTCGACACGCAGAAGGACCTGCTGCAGACGTTCAAGGTGCAGATGCAGAGCACGTTGATCGTCTTCAAGGGCAAGCAGGAGGCCGGCCGCTCGACCGGCGACACCAATCCCGTCTCGATCGAAGCCCTGCTCGCCAAGGGAATCTGATCGGGCATGACCGGCATCGGGCTGGCGCTGCTGGCGGGGCTGCTCTCGACCCTGTCTCCCTGCGTCCTGCCGCTGGTGCCGATCGTGATCGCGGCGGCGCTGGGCGAGCACCGCCTCGGCCCCGCGGCACTCGCCGCGGGGCTGGCGCTGTCTTTCGTCGTCATCGGCCTGTTCGTCGCGACGGTCGGCTTCGCCGCGGGGCTCGACCGCGATCTGTTCCGCTCGATCGCCGCCGTGCTGATGATTCTGGTCGGCGGCCTGTTGCTCATGCCGAGTCTCGCCCTCCGGTTCGCCGTCGCCGCCGGGCCGGCGGGCAACTGGGTTCAGGAGCGCGCGAGCGGGCTTTCGGCCCGCGGCCTTTCCGGCCAGTTCGCAGCGGGGCTGGTTCTCGGCGCCGTCTGGAGTCCCTGCGTCGGTCCGACGCTCGGCGCCGCCTCAGTGCTGGCGGCGCGTTCGGAGAACCTGGGCGGCGTCGCCCTCACCATGCTCGCTTTCGGGGTCGGCGCCGCGTTACCGCTGCTGGCCATCGGGCTGATGTCGCGCGAAGCGCTGATACGCTGGCGCGGCCGCCTGCTCGCTGCGGGCAGCGGCGGCAAGATGCTCATGGGAACCGCGATCGTCGCGGTCGGCGTCCTCGTCCTCACCGGACTCGACAAGCGCGTCGAGGCGGTCCTGGTCGAGGCATCCCCCGCCTGGCTGACGGAGCTGACCACGCGGTTTTGAAAGCCGGCGCGCGGGCGAGCCGCTATCGGTTCACCACCATCCGGTTCCCCGACGCATAGCGACTCAAGCCCCGGTCGAAGACGACGACGGCGAGAGCGCCGTAGACGACGGCCGCCGCCACCACCGACAGCGCCTTCAGGGGATCGGCCTCGCGCACCGCCTCGACCGGCACCTGCGACATGAAGGCGACCGGCAGTACGGTGAACAGCACGAGCCGCACGCCGCCGCCGAAGACGTGCTGGGGGTAGACCGAAATCATCACCAGTACCTCCCAGAACTGGTCGGCGAGCTTGATCGTGCCCGGCCACCAGAAGACGGCGCATTGGGCAATCGCGATGCTGGCCAGCATCACCACGCCGCCGGCGACCGACAGCCCCACCAGCAGCGGCAGGTCGCCGACGCCGCGTTCGCCGATCCAGAGCCAGAGCACGAAGGCGCTAGCCGCGTCGCCGAAGCCGGCCGGGATCGAGCGCGACATCAGGAGGCTCGGCAGCGGATGGCGCGGCCGGCCGAGATGCACGTCGAGCCCGCCGTCGACGATGGTGCGGGCGAGATCGCGCACGCCGCCGGCCAGCGCCACCGAGACGCCGAAGCCGAAGGCGGCGACGCCGTAAAGCATCGCCACGTCGGCCTGGCCCCAGCCGCGGAGGTCGGGGAAGCGGTCGAAGTAGAGCGCCCAGACAATGAAGAAGATCAGGTTGTTCACCGCCATCAACACGAGCTGCATCGCCGCCGGCCCCGGTCGGGCGAAGCCGGCACGGAGGTTGGTCGCGATCAGCGCGCCGAGATATCCGAGGCTCGCGCTCATGGTCACACTCCTTCCCTGAGGAAGCGGCGGGTCGCGGCAGCGGCGACGGCGGCGACCAGCAGCAGCGCCAGCGCCAGCCACAGCCCCTGCCAGAGGAAGACCTCGGCGATCGCGACCCGGTCGGCCGCGATCGCCAAGCTCGCCGGGCGATAGAGGATTGCCGCAAACGGTGTCGCCATGCCGATGTCGCCGAGCCAGGCCGGATAGAGTGTCAGCGGGATGAACAGCCCGCCGAAGACGAAGACCAGCTTCTGCCAGATCCAATAGGCTGGCGCCGGCGTGCCCACCCACGCCGTCAGCAGGCCGATGACGACCTGGAACAGCAAGGCGAGGAAGGCGCCGAGGATCGCGGCCAGCACGATCGCCGGCGCCGCGGTCCACGGGAACGGCACCATGCCGGTCATGAGTCCCGCCAGCAGCGACCCGTATGCCAGGAGCGCGAACAGCCGGAACAAGGTGCCGCCAGCCTCCTCGGCGATCCAGGCCAGCACATAGGCGAACGGCCGGCTCAGCGCCGCCTCGATCGCGCCCGAGTTGATGTCCTGCTCGATCTCGCGAAAGACATAGCCGACCGAGAAGACGATCGCCTCCGTCATCATCACATACCAGGCGAGACGGTCGGCGTCGTAGCCCGAACCGGCCAGCGGCGTCGCCTGCCAGATGGTGGCGAAGATCAGCACCGGGATCGAGAACAGCAGCAAGCGGCCGAACAGCCCGATGCGATCGTGGCAGGCGTCGCGCCAGCCTAAGCGCAGCAGGGCCGCGGACGCGCCGAGGATCCTCGAGATCTCGCTCATGTGACACGCGCCTCGGCGCCTCGGTAGATGTCGCGGATGACGTCGTCGAGCGGCGGGTTCTCGATGGCGAGGTCGCGCACCGAGAACCGCTCCAGCGCGGTCGCGACCACGCGCTCGACGGCGATCAGGCCGAGGTCGACTGCGAAGCTGGTGCGGTGCGGCTCGCGGGACGCGACGGCGACGCCCGGGAGATCGAGCGACGGGCTCTCCTCCTCGGTCATCAGCGTCACCAGGCGATGGCGGAGATGCCGGGCGCGCAACGCCGCCAGCGGCTGGTCGAGCAGCAGCAGGCCCCTGTCGATGACCAGGGCGCGCTCGCAGATGCGCTCGATATCGCCGGTGTCGTGCGAGGTTAGCAGAATCGTCGTCCCCTCCTCGGCGGAGAGCTGGATCAGGTGATCGCGGAGACTCGCCTTGGCCGAGGCATCGAGGCCGACGGTCGGCTCGTCCAACAGCAGGATCGGCGGCGCATGCATCAGCGCCGACGCGATCTCGCAACGCAGCCGCTGTCCCAAAGACAGCTGCGCCACCGGCCGGTCCAGAAGGTCGGCGATGGCGAGCGTGCCGGCGAGCCGGTCGAGGCGCGCCGCCGCGTGGACACGGTCGAGCCCGTAGATGCGGGCGATCAGCCTGAGGCTGTCCCGGACCGGCAGGTGGTACCAGAGCTGCGAGCGCTGGCCGAACAGGATGCCGATGCGGCGCGCCAGCTTCCGGCGCTCCAGCCACGGCACGAATCCCGCGACCTCGGCATGGCCGGAGGTCGGCGTCAGGATGCCGGTCAGCATCTTCAGCGTCGTCGACTTGCCCGCGCCGTTCGGCCCGATGAAGGCGACGCGCTCGCCCGGCCGGATCGAAAACGAGATGCCGCGGACGGCCTCGACCTCGGTCATCGGCTCGCGCTTGAACAGCGCCCCGAGCCCGACGCGACGGCGGACGCGGAAGCTCTTGGCCAGGCTCTCGACGACGATGGCGGCAGCGGACATGGCACGGCTCCAGAAATGCGAAAGGCCCCGACGTTTTCGGCGGGGCCCCTGGGTAGAACTCGATTGCGTCGATCCGAACTCAGCGCACGCGTTCTCCCGGGGGCCGGGTCACGGCCTCCATAAGGCAGATAACGGTGTACTTCGGCGACGCGAACATGGCGCTACGCGTATCCGAGATCGGGGCCGGTTGTCAAACGCTCCCCCCTCACGCCGCAGGGGCCGCTCAGGATGTCCGGAGCTGTGGTGCAGACGCCGACCGACGCAGATCGATTCGTGCCGGCGCGAACCCGCGTATATAATAATTCGAGATCGTGGAACTTGGTTGAGGTTGAGAATCAGATCGCGCGGCGCGCTGTCGCCGGCCGAAGACTCTCGGGTGAGCGCCCGCAAAGGAGATCCGATGTCCTCGAGACAAAGTCTCACCACGCGCCGGAGCTTCATCGCCGCCCTCGGCTTCGGCGGCGTCAGCCTCTACGCGCTTTGGGCCGGATACGGCGCGGCGCCGGGGCCGCTGGCGCTGCTCGGCCTGACGGACGATCATCACGAAGGCGCCGGAGCCGGCGGCCATGGCGGACACGCCGAGGCCGCGGGCGGCAGCCGTGCCGACGAGTTCCGTCGTCTCGCGGCCGAGTTCGTCGAGCGCTACCGGATGCCCGACAGCAGCGTCTACCCGCGACGCCTTGCCTCCGAGCCCATGCCTTCAACGGATCACAGCGCGCACGCCAAGCCGGCGGCGGCGGCGACCGATCAGCATGCCCACGGCCGTGACAGCGGCCAGAAGCCGTCCGTCGCGACGCCGGCGGCCGGCGCGCAGGCCGAAGGCGGCGCGGTCGACGTCTACCTGCTGGCCGAGAAGTGGTCCTACGAGCCGTCGGCGCTGCGCCTCGACGCCGGGGTGCCCTACCGCTTCCGCATGATGGCGAGCGATGTCTCCCACGGAGCGTCGATCCAGTTCGGGCGCGGCAGCCGCATGATCCGGCTGCGCCCCAACACGGTGACCGAGATCGAAGCCACCTTCGACAAGCCCGGCCGCTACCTCGTCTACTGCACCGTCTATTGCGGGCAGGCACACGACGTCATGCAGGCCCGCATCGAGGTGGTCTGAGGAAGGAAGTTCGACCCGTGAGCGATTCTGCGACGGACCGCTTCGCCGCCCTCCCCGCCTCCGATCGCGCTCTGCTGACCGGCATGTCCGGGGCCGCCCTGGCTGCGCTCGCCATCGGCATCCTCGGCGGCGTGGCGACGGCGCTGGCACGGGGCGGCCTGCTCGAGATGAGTCCCGAAGCCGCCTACCGCCTGCTCACGGTCCACGGCGTCAGCATCTTCTTCTACTGGCTCTATCTCGCCCAGGTCGGGTTGCTGCTGGGGTTTTCGGCGGTCGAGGGGGGCCGGGGGCTGGCGTGGCGCGGAGCCGGCTGGGCCGGCTTCCTGGCGATGCTCGCCGGGTTCCTGTTCAGCATGACGGGCGCCGTTTCGGGCACGCCGCTGCTTTACGACGGGGCGCCGGACCTCGCCGTCGACGAGCCGTCGACGCTGCTGGTGTTCAATCTCGGCTACCTGCTGCTCGGGCTCGGCCTGATGGCCGCGCCGGCGGCGGCCCTGGCCACTCTGCTCCGCCCGCGGCACGAGGGCCGCCGAGAGACGATGAGCGCCGTCGGCTTCGCCCTGTTCGCCTGGGCCGGGTTCCTGGTCGTCAGCGGCTTCGCCGCATTGCACGCCTTCCTTCCGGGCGCGCTGTGGGCCCTCGGACTGGGGGCGTTTCCGACGGCGCAGGGCACGAGCTGGCACATCCTGTTCCACAACATGCACTACCTGCCGCTGATGGCGACGGTGCTGATGTGGCACGTGCTGGCGCGGGCCCTCACCGGCGTCCGCTCGATCTTCGGCGAACGCTTCTCGAAGATCGTCTTCGCGATGTACCTAGTGTTCGTCCCGCCGACCTCACTCTACCACATGTTCCTGGAGCCCGACCTGCCGGGAGCGGTGCGGGTGACGGGTTCGCTGCTGTCCTTGTTCGTCAGCGTGCCGACGCTCACCGCCTTCCTCATCGTCGTCGCCTCGCTGGAGGTGCATGCGCGGGCGAAGGGCGCGCGCGGCCTGTTCGGCTGGCTCGGCATGCTGCCCTGGAGGCATCCGGCCACCTCTGCCGTCGCCATGGCCGTGGTCAACATGGGGCTCGGTCTGGTCTTCGCCTTCGTGCTGATCCAGGAGAAGCTGGCGCCGCTGCTGTCGGATACGTTCTTCGTGCCCGGCTATTTCCACTTCTTCACCGTCGGCACGGTCAGCCTGACATTGCTGGCAGCACTGTCGGTGATGCTGTCAGCGCTGTCCGGGAAGCCGCTGTGGCGGCCGCACCTGCTGCGTGCCATGCCGTGGGTGGCGACCGGCGGACTCCTGATGTTCGGCGGTGCCGGCATCACCGCGGGCTATCTCGGCGTGCCGCGGCGGGTGATCGACGTCGCCTATGACGGCGACGCTCCGGTCCTGTGGCAGGGACTGATGGCGGTGGTCGGGGTCGGCGGCACGATGATGGCGGGGGCGCTGCTCGTTCTCGCCGCCGGCGTCGCGCTCCAATTGCTGCCGCAGCGCGGAGCGAAGGCGGCGACCGGCGATCTGACCGTGAGCTGGAGCGGTGTCGAGCTCAAGCCGGGGGCCAGCGCCTGGGTGGGGCCGGTCTCGGTGCTGTCGATCGTCGTCGGCATGTACGTCTTCACCGCCATCGGCTTCGAGCTGATGCACAGGCTGCCCGTCACCGCGACCGGCGGGGCAGGCCATTGAGCGAAGGATAGCGCGATGAACGAGGATTTCTGGCTGATCCTGCCGGTAGCGATCGTCTGGGCGCTGCTGGCCGTCGTCTATGCCCTCGCCCCCTGGGGCGACATGATCGGCTATGCCCGCGTGTGGGGTTTCGGCTCGCTGCTGTTCCTCGGGCTCGCCGCGCTGCTGCTGCGACGGAGAACCGGGTAGGCGCGGTTCGCTCCGGATTTCGGGAACGTTACGACGTAGCGACGCTCACAGGAGTCGCGGCGCCTCGGGTTCGCTCGGCCGGATCAGCTCGGGCCCCTCGGCGCGCGCGCTGTTGACCAGGCGCGAGACCGCCTGATGGACGAGGCGGCCGGCCGGCGCCGGCTTCAGCAGCGCCTGCAGCTCGGCGAGCGGCGTCTTGGGGTCGAGCCAGACGGGCCATGCGGCCGGATCGAGCAGCACCGGCATGCGGTCATGCACCGGCAGCACGTCCGGCGAGGCGTCGGTGGTGACGAAGCCGAAGGTCTCGGCCGCTTCGCCGGCGGGCGAAGTCCAGCGCTCCCACAGTCCGGCGAAGACCATGACGCCGCCGTCGCGCAGCGCGAAGCGATAGGGCTGCTTCACCTTGCCCGTCGCCACCCACTCGTAATAGCCGTCGGCGGGACCGAGGCAGCGGCGCTTGCGGAAGGCGTCCCGGAAGGTCGGCTTGTCGGCGACGCTCTCGGCCCGCGCGTTGATCGCCCGCGCGCCGACCGAAAGGTCCTTGGCCCAGGCCGGCACCAGTCCCCAGCGCAGCATCGCCAGGTGACGCACGCCATCGTCGCCGAGACGCACGACGGGTGCGGTCTGCGTCGGCGCGATGTTCCAGCGCGGCGTCAGGTTCGGCAGCTCGAAGAACTGGAGCAGCACACGCAGTGCGTCGAGGGTCTCGGCCAGGGTGTAGCGTCCGCACATCAGGCGCGGACGCTACACCGGGCGGCGGAGACTGTCAGTCGCCGGACCCGAGTCAGCCGAATCGGCCGGTGATGTAGGACTGGGTGCGCTCGAGCTTCGGGTTGGTGAACATCGCCTCGGTCTCCCCGTACTCGATCAGGCGGCCGAGATACATGAAGGCGGTATTGTCGGAGACCCGGG
>SXGU01187343.1_pt1 | contig 13269 bp, 10 predicted proteins | sample 3174531 | NCBI WGS metagenome assembly SXGU01 (sample SAMN11356863, study PRJNA531348) | freshwater metagenome | isolation source: freshwater sample F1-140 | place: China: Fuxian Lake, Yuxi | collected 2017-12-25 | reverse complement strand
GCGAAATCATTCGACGAGTTTCGGAGCGCATGAATGACCGTGTGCTCATTGCTCCATTGATGTGGCTTGGCAATTCGGATCATCACCTTGATTTTGCAGGCACACTTTCGGCCGCGCCACGCGTTTATCTCGATCTGCTGTGCGGTCTCCTGGAGAATTTCATTCAGCACGGTTTCCGGCGGCTGGTGATTCTGAACGGCCATGGCGGCAATGACGTGCCCGGCAAGCAAGCAGTCTTTGAAGTGCGCCAGCAGCATCGCCAGCGAAACGATTTGCTGCTTCTCTTTGCCACTTATTGGTATCTCGGAGGAAAACCCAATGAGGCCGACGTGAACATCCGGCAGCAGCAAATGGGCCATGCCTGTGAATGGGAAACTTCGATGGTCCTTCGGATAGCGCCGCATCTCGTCGGCGATTTGAAGCAAGTCCAGGCGGTTACGTTCGGCAACGGTTTTAGTCCGGCGACGCGTGGTTGGATCACCCGCGAGCGGACGGAGCCGGGTCATATTGGGGATCCGAGCCAAGCGACGGCGGAAAAGGGGGAAACATTATTCCAAGTGTTCACCAATGACGCGGTCGCCTTCCTTGAACGCGTCATCGCCTGGGACGGAAAGTCGTGGGAGGGATGAGCGACCCGCTTCCAGCTCGGTCTCAGGCCTGGAAATGGTGCGTTTGTGGGCTTCTCCTTTGCGCCTCGATGCTCATGTATATGGACAGGCAGACGCTGCCAAACGTCGCCACGCGCATCACCCGCGAGTTCGGCTTGAGCCAGGAGGAATACGGAAATATCGAGATGGCTTTCGGGTACGCGTTTGCCGCGGGCGGTTTCATCTTCGGAATCATCGCGGACAAGTGGAGTGTGCGCTGGCTCTATCCCTGCCTGGTCTTCGCCTGGTCAGCGGTGGGTTTTTTCACGGGAATGGTCGAAACCTATGCCGGACTGCTTATTTGCCGGACGTTGCTGGGATTCTTTGAATCAGGGCACTGGCCGTGCGCGCTCAAAACCACGCAGCGCCTGTTATCACGCGACCAACGAACGATGGGAAACAGTGTCCTGCAAAGCGGTGCTTCCTTCGGCGCTATTCTCACTCCGCTGCTGATGAATTGGATGCTGGCTGGACGCACTGAACCCGGTCTTTGGCGAAAACCATTTCTCGTCATCGGTAGCCTTGGCGTGCTTTGGTTGATCGCATGGTTCGCGCTGCTTCGGAAGTCGGACTTTGCACCGCCGCCCGAGCAAAGCGCTCCGAACTCCAAGACCGCACCCTCAGAAGCTGGCCGTTCTGGCAGCGAAGGCAGCTTTTTGAGCATCGTGTTCAGCCGAAGATTCCTTGTGCTCTGTGCGATCGTTGCCTGCATCAACATCTGCTGGCAAATCATCCGCTCTTGGCTGCCCAAATTCCTGCAAGAAGGCCGAAGCTATGGCGAGTCCGAGGCGCTTTATTTCAACTCACTCTATTACATTGCGACTGACGTCGGTTGCCTGGGTGCGGGCGCCGCGTCACTCTGGCTGGTGAAGCGGAGTTTCACAGTGCATGGGTCGCGCTCCCTCGTTTATGGATGCTGCGCGCTGCTCACTTCGCTCACCACGGTGGCGGCGTTCATGCCCAAAGGCTGGATGCTCCTCGGCATGCTGTTGGTGGTCGGCGCAGGCGCGCTGGGCCTTTTCCCGTGTTACTACTCACTCACCCAGGACTTGAGCGCGCGGCATCAAGGAAAAGTCACCGGCCTCCTTAGCCTGGTGGCTTGGGTGCCATCATCGTATTTGCAAAAGCTCTTTGGACGGCTCGCGGATAAGACAGGATCCTTCGATTCCGGAATAGCGCTGACGGGATTGCTGCCGCTGGTTGGCCTCTTCTTTCTGTGGCTCTTCTGGGATCGGCCCGGTGGCTCGGAACCAAAGCACGGTCGATGATCGGTGAAACACTTCCTTGCCATGAACCATGCCTTCGTAAAGGGGGCGTTCCTTACTTTTGAGACAAGTTTAGCTAGGGTTGGGTGTCGCGTTGCGCGGGGTTTTGGCTGCCCAAGTTTACTCGGACAAAAGCCGCGAGTTGCGAACCAAAGGACAAGCTCAGGCCGCGCCCACTGCCGCCCCGAACTCGGTGCCGGCTCCCCGCGCGAAGGAAGCGCGGAAACGCTGGACAGCTTGAAACTCCCGCTCTGCCTGCGTGAGCCGACAATTCCGGTTCCACTCACGCTGGGCCTGCGGACGGTTGGGGCGGATTCTTGCCTTGGGCGAACTCCAAGTCCAGACCGGGCGAGAATCCTCATTCCACGCTGATTCGAGGGGCTCTTTTCTTGTGGCAACACCTCGGAACGACTAGGGGCGGGGCGAAACTTTCGTTTCTTCGCGATGAATTCAACCGTGCGGGAATTGACGCCTGGCGAAAGACGTCCAGGGCGCGGTCATCCAGCACAACCTCTACTTCGCGGCATCGGGAGAGCTAAAAATCGGTCTGGAAATTTTCCCGTGAGGATGCAGGCCTGCGACGGTGAACAGACAGGGTATGCGGCATAGGCGTCGGTGAAACGAACGCCCTCTTTCGCCAATCGATCCATGTTCGGCGTCTCGTAGTATCGGCGTCCGTAGTAGCCCGACGAGAAGAAACCGGCTGCACTTCTTCAATCGCCCTGCCGGCATGGCCTCGCTAGATTCACTTCTTCTTGTCCAGATTCATTCGCATCTCCGCGTCGGTTGGTGTGGAGGAAGGAATCCCCTTCTCAGGAACGTCCCGTCCGGCTGTCCAAAGAATGGCGTTTAATACGATGGTCCGGAACCCGTCGTTCCGCCAGCTGATGTGATTGTGCGCTCCGGTGAATCCGAAGCCGCGCCCCTTGCCACCGGGCCGCTCATAGGCCCACGCCACGTGCTGTCTTTCACCGTTCGCCACCGCGCGACGAACCTCTGCGTTCCCGCTTCTCGGACCATCCGGTCGAGTCAGTGTGTCGGGTCCGGGGAGATCTGAGAGGATCGGCGTCACGCCCTTCATGTCCAATAGCAGGGATGTTACAATACTTTTCATGACTGAATGACTTGTGGGTTGGGGTGACAATCAGAAGACACTTCAAAGACTGGCTGAAACCCGGCTGGCTGGCAAAACCGCGCAGCGTTGTTCCTGTGATTTAGAGGGTCACCCAGCGTCCTTCGCGGATGGAGACCAAGGCGGCGTCGGTAAACTTCTGAGCGATCCACCCGTCCTCGAGGTTGGGATGATCCCGGGCGGTCGCGTGCCCTTGAAGGATCGGGGTCAGCGCGGGAAAGACATGTTTCTGGAAGCGGTTTCCGAACTCGCAACCCTCAACCCGATGGACGATGCGAACCGGTTGACCCGGAGCGGCCAGGCGGATCTCGCCGGTCCATCGATCTAGGCTCAGCGAGGCCTTGGTGCCATGCAGCTCCAGTTCGGGTGCAAGGTGCTTGCGGAGAAAGGTGGCGTGGGAGAGGACGAAGACACCAGTGGCTCCTCCCTTGAACCGGCAGCAGACCGTTGCGTAATCGACCGTTCCGCCCCGGCGCCGTTTCGTATCCTCAACGTTGTGCCGGCCGCCCCATTCAATGGCCTCTCCGAGGTTGATGTCGCCGATATCCGGTTTCGGATCGGTAAGGGTTTCGCCGTGGGCGAGGACCTGTTCGGCCTCGAAGCCGATGATCCAGCGGACCGCATCATAGGCATGTGACCCAACGTCGGCCACGGTTCCGGCGGACGAGAGGGAAGGATTATCTCGCCAAGTTAGGGGCATTCCCTCCGGGCGCGGATTCTGCCAGCGGAACACGGTGCTTCTGATCTCCCCGAGTTCCCCCGCGGCGACCATTTGACGGCCGAGGCGGAAGACCTCGACCATGCGGGTCCAGAAGGGGACGAAGTGGGCGAGGGCCGGCCGGGCATTGCGGCAAGCTTCCAACATTTCCCTGGCTTGGGCCGCGTTCATGCCCACCGGTTTCTCGCACAAAAGATGCCGGCCGTGCCGGGCACAGAACAGTACCGCCTCGTGATGAAAGACGTCTGGAGTGGCGACGATGACAAAATTCACCTCTGGATGCGTTACGACCTTCCGCCAGTCCGGGGTGGCCAGCAGCGCACCGTCTTCTGCGGCCGCCTGTTCAAGGAGATCCTGTCTTCGGGCGCAGAGGGCGATGATTCGGGCGTTGTCACACGCCCGGATTTCCGCGCGGTACGGTGACCCAATGAATCCGGTGGCGCCGAGGATGCCGATTTTAAAGAGCGGCTCGCCGGAGGATGCAGAGTTCATGTGCGGTGTTTAACCCGAGGGCCCGCTTGGGTCGATGCTTGAATCGGCCGGAGCAATCAAGACTGGTCCGGGGCGGCGACATCTTTTAGTTTCGCGCGACATGCCGTCCACCTCCGTAACCTCTTCAAATCGTCCGGGCCTGACGCACGGCGCCCGGACCGGTGTCTTGGTGGTGGCGTTCTTGGGTTGGTTTTTCGGAGGCATGCAGATTCTCCTCACCAATCTGGCGATGCGTCCGGCGGCCATCGATCTACTCTCGCGGACCGGCGACCTGGATCTGGCCCGTTACAACGAGTTCAACCGCCGCGCCGCACAACTCGTGGACAGCGAGGCCGTGCAACTAGCCGCTTGGAACTCCCTCGCCACACAGTGGTATGCGTGGCTTCAGTGCGCTTTCCTTTTCGGCGCCGCCGCGGGCGGCTTCATCTTCGGCGTGCTGGGTGACCGGATTGGTAGAACACGCGCTCTAGGCATCTCGATCTTCTGGTCCGCCGCGTTCACCGGTCTGGCCTACTACGCGCAGAGCCCGGCTCAACTGCTTGTCCTCCGGTTCCTGGCCTGTCTCGGGCTTGGGGGCACCTGGCCCAACGGTGTTGCCCTGGTCTCCGAGGTCTGGTCCAACCGCGCCCGTCCCTTCATTTCTAGTTCGATCGGGATGGCTGGCAACATCGGCATTTTTGTTATGTCGTCCCTCGCGGCCACCTACGCGGTCATTCCCGAATCGTGGAAGTGGGTAATGATCGTGAACACGGTGCCCGTTTTTCTCGGCGTCGTGACCCTCCTCTGGGTGCCGGAATCTCCGGTATGGCAACAGCGCGCCCTACCCGCCGCCGGAGGAGGAACAGTTCCGGCGGAGTCGATCTTCCGCCCGCCTCACTTGCGCGTCACCCTCTTGGGAATTGCACTGGCCACCATTCCGCTGATTGGCGGATGGGGGAGTGCGAACTGGATGATGCCCTGGGCAGACGAGATCGGATCGCGGACGGGAGATCAACACCTGAAGGCCCACGTTGGCATGTACCGGGCTTTGACCAGCATCGCCGGCAGTTTGATCGCAGGTTGGGTGGCGGTGCGATTTGGAAGAAGAGCCATTTACTTCCTGACCAGCCTGGGCTCACTGGGGGTGGCGCAGTATGCCTTCTGGTTCACGGTGCCGGGCGACGGAAGCTTCTTAATCTGGGTAGCGGCGCTAGGATTGTTCAACGGTCTCTACTTCGGCTGGCTCCCGTTCTTTCTCCCTGAACTGTTTCCGACCCGAGTCCGGGCTGCCGGCACCGGCGTCAGCTTCAATTTCGGTCGTATTTTGACCGCCGTCACCCTTTTCGGAACCGGCTATCTCGTCCGGGTCTTTGAGGCCGATTACGCCCGGATCGGCAGAGTTACCAGCGTTGTTTTTCTTCTCGGGATGCTGGCAATTCTGTTTACGCCGGACACCAGCAAGAAGAACATGGAAGAGTAACAGCGCTCGAATCCCAGGCATGATCCGAATCCGTATTCAACTCCCCCCCGAACGAAGGTTCCTCTACGAGGAGGCTCTGAGCCGCCTTCACGGGTTGGAGATCACCGACGGCCCTGATGCGGACGCCCTCATCTCTGGAGAATGGAACGTAGTCATCGACACAGGGCTGCCCTGTCTGCTCGAACGGCCCGAGGGCATCCCCCTGCCCCAACTCAAGGCGTTGGCTTCGTCGAGCACGAGCGTGATGCCCGCTCACGTTTGGCGCTTCTTCCCCAACATCCGGCAAGTTCAACGACGCCACGCCCGCGGCCACCTCGGAGAACCGGGCCTTCTCCGAATTCATCATTGGCGCCCGGAGCGGCAACTGGTGCGAGACTTGGGATTCGGTGAAGCGGACCTCGCCCTCTGGTTGTTCGGGGCGATGCCTGTCAGTCGTCACTCGCTCTCCTCTCCGGACTATCTGCAGCTGCACCTCGGGTTCCCCAACGACGGAATGGCGGTCATCGACGTGGCGGCCAACCGGCCCGCGCCCGATCCCTATTATTCGCTCCACCTGATTGGAAGTGAAGGAGCCGCCTATGCCGACGATCATCACAACGCCCACCTGCTGATGGATCAGCGCGGGACACGGGCGGTGCTGCATGGGCGTAACGAGCGCTTGGCGGTGCTGGCGATGGTGGAGGAGTTCGTCAACGGCCTGAAAGATCAGCGCGCTTGGAGCGTGGATCTCTCCGATTCCTTCAGGGCGAATCAGATCATTGAGGAGGTTGCCAATGCCTGAATCGTCCGCTGAGCCGAAGACCTTCCGCGTGCTGGTCCTGAGCGTGGTGAAGCATGCATACCTGCCCGACGCGGTCGCGTCACATCCCCGCTTCGAGTTGGTGGCGGTGGCGGATGACGCCGATCGACCGGAATGGACCCATCAACGCAACCAGGCCTATGCCGATGGAAAGAACATTCCTTACGTCCGCGATGTTGAACGCGCGTTGCAGGAGCATCTGTGTGAGCTGGTGGTAGTCAGTTCTGAGGCGGAACGGCACTGTGATCTGGCGATCCGGGCAGTGAACGCAGGTAAACACATCGTGGTTGACAAACCTCTTTCGCCGGACGTCCGGGAATGCGATGCCCTCGCAGAAGCGGTCGAGCGACACCAGGTCAAGTCCCTGGTGTGGAACCGTAATTTCCTTCCAGCTCTGCTAGAGTGCCGGCGGAACTTGGCGCAAGGGGCAATCGGCCAGCTGCAAGCGATCCACTGCGACTTCTACTTCTCCAAGGATGCCGGCCCGCGCAAGGGCACGCGTCGGCCCGGCGATCCTCCGATCAATTGGCTGGAACGTCAGTTGGAAGCCCATGCCGACGGATCCGATGGCGGGGTGGGCGTGCAGCCGCTGGGCGAACTGCAGGTGGAGGGCATTTATCCCCTGGCCTACATCCAGATGCTCGTGGGATCGCCGGTCACACGTGTGTTCGCCCGAACCGCTTCCCATTTTCACCAAGCCAATGTCGACCACCAAGTCGATGATCTCGCCAGCGTATCGCTCGAGATGGCGAACGGCTGCGTTGGTTCTCTTTGCCTCGGCCGGATCGGAGCCGCCAGTCATCCAGACATCGGCGAGATCAAGCTGCACCTGTTGGGCCGGGCTGGGGCACTGGTGATTTCCGAAGCCCGGCCGGAGGTAGCGGTTTATCATCGGGGACAGCCGCCGCATGAATTCCGACACTGCCGGGTGGCGGATGAAAGCAATTTTCTTCTGATGGATAATCTGGCCGCGGCCATCGACGGTGACGGGACAACGATCCTGGATGCCGGAAACGCCGCACGGATTGCCGCGGTCGTTGAGGCCGCTCTGCTATCGGCCAAAAACGGCCGTCCCATCGACATAAAACCATGACAACTGCTGAACTAAAAGCCGCCCTGCGCGCCGGACGAAACCTCTTTGGAACCCTGATCGTTTCACCGTCACCTTTCTGGCCAAAAGTGATCGGGGATTGCGGGCTAGATTTTGTCTTCATCGACACGGAACACATCGCCCTGGATCGTCAGACGCTTTCGTGGATGTGCCGCACCTATGCGGCCCTCGGACTGCCACCCTTGGTGCGGATTCCCAACCACGATCCCTACACCGCGACCGTGGTGCTGGATGACGGTGCGGCCGGAGTGATCGTGCCCTACGTTGAGACGGCGGAGGTTGCGAGAAAGATAAGTGGAGCCACCAAACTTCGTCCCCTGAAAGGTGAACGGCTGGAAGAGGCCCTGGGAGGGCTGCCGCTGGAACCAGGATTGTCCGAATACATCTCGCGGAACAGCGGCGACAACCTGCTCGTCGTCAACATCGAGAGTGTTCCCGCGATGAAGGCGTTGGATGAGATCCTGCCGGTGGCGGGTCTGGACGCCGTCCTGATCGGCCCGCACGATCTTTCGACTAGCCTCGGCATTCCCGAGCAGTATGACGACCCCCGTTTTCTGAAGGCCTGCGAACAGATCCTGGGGCAAGCCCGTCGTGCCGGTATAGGTGCCGGCATCCACCATTGGCTATCACCAGAGCAGCAGGCGCGGTTTGTCGGCATGGGGGCGAACCTCCTGATTCACAAAGCCGACATCATGTTCTTCCGCTCGGGGCTGCGGCAGGAGCTGGCGGAGATCAGGAAACACCTCGGCGATTCCGGGCCCGACCGCGCATCGGGGTCGGTGAACGTTTGAGCGGCGGAACCGGTGCCCCCTCAAACCCCGTCGAGTTTGTTCGTGCTGTCTCCGAATGACCCGGTTTCAACGCCAAGTCGTTGAAGCATGGAAACGAAGAGATTGGAAAGCGGGAGATCCTGACGGGTGGCCTGTTCCGTCCACGGCTCCGGGTCTCCAGGCTTCCAGCCGCCGGCCTGCGCTTTGTTTCCAGCGAGGTTCAAATAGCGGCCGTGCGCGACGCCCATGTTCTTGCCCCCGGCGAGGATCAACGGGTAATTGCGGGAAAGATGAAAGGCGCTGGACGCGGATCCAAACAGCAGCAGGGTGTTGTCGAGCAATGTCCCCTCGCCCGCGGGTTCCGGAGTGTTCTTCAACCGCATGACGAACCGTCCGTATTCTTCATGGAGAAACCGGCAGTAGGTTCCAAAGTTCTTCCAGCCGTCCGGCTGCTTGGTCTCGTGGGATAACTGGTGGGCGGCGGGAAAGCCAATGGCGCGCGACAAGCGGTCGCTGATACCAATGGCGTTCTCTCGTCCAATCTGGTAAGCCGCCACACGAGTGGAATCGGTCTTGAACGCCAGGTAGATCAACTCGAACATCGTCTGCAGATACAACCGAGGCTCGTCGGGCGTGATTTCCAGATTGAGAGGATCCGCGTTCACTTGCGGGAGCGGCATCTCGATCCATTGCTTAGACTTTTGCACTCGGATCTCCGCTTCGCGGACGGATTGCAGGTATTCATCAAGGCTTCCTTGGTCCTCTGTCGAGAGCCGTCGTCGCAGCCGCCGCGCATCGGCCAGGAGATCGTCGAGCGCGCTTTGGCTGAGCGCGAGCCGACGGGCCGCATCGGCGTCGTTCTTGACGAACAGCGTGTCAAAGATCTGCTTGGGCCGGTTTTCGGCGGGAATCGCCCGCCCGTTCCGGTCAAATGACATCGTCTGAGCCCCGCGGGCCGTCCCCGTGCCACCGTCCGTTGACATCACCAACGAAGCGAACCGGGTCTGGTCGCCGACATGTCCCGCGTAGAACTGATCGAGTGAGATCGAGTTGCGGTAATCCATGTCCCCCGTTCCGGTTGCGGCTGCTGTCAGAAACTGATCCGCATTGTTGTGCCCGTGAACATTGCGCCCTGCCGGGTGCGAGAGACCTGACAGCACGGTCAGTTCATTCCGCAGCGGCTCCAGCGGTTCCATGCACTTCGTGAACTTAAAGTCCCGGCCGTTGCCATGGGGGAACCACGCCCAGTCCTGGTAAGCCGGATCCTCCGGGAGCGGCATGGGAACGCCATCGGGAAAGTAGAAGCATCCCATGCGTTTGGGGTTGGTGCGACCCGGGGCGGTCAGCGCGCTGGCGGCGGAAAGGGATTCGAACAGAGGCAGGGCCAAGGCCCAACCGGCGCCAAGTAGAAAGCGGCGACGGTCCAGATTGCTCAGAATTAATGTCGAATGCGGTTTCATTTTGAAAGGAATAATTCACTGGTGGCCACATGCCTGACCAGGGTTGCCAGCCCGTCGCCATCCCCACGGACCTTTGCCGCGATGGCTTCAACGCCCGCCCGGTCAGCAAAGGTGAGAGGCCGCCCGAGGGCATACACGGTCATCTTGTGCGTGATGGCCCTAAGGAACTGGTCCTGGCGATTCATCAACAGGAATCTTTTCAGACCGTCAATACCATTCAAGGGTTCATCGTTGAACAACCGACTCGTGGCGTCAAAAGGGTTCCCATTGATCTGATCGCGCCACCGCCCCAGGGCGTCGTAGTTCTCGAAGGCAATCCCCCACGGATCAATCTTCGCGTGGCAGGACATGCAGGCCTCGTGGTTCCGGTGATCCTCGAGGCGTTGTTTCAGCGTCATCTTCGCGATCTCAGGATTGGCGAGATCAATCTCGGGCACGGCCGGCGGAGGCGGCGGCGGGGGGTCATTGAGAATACTTTCCAGCAGCCAGACCCCGCGTTTGAGCGGATGCGAGTCTTTGCCGCTTGAATTCATCGTCAACAGGCCTGCTTGAGTCAGCAACCCTCCTCGACGGTCCTTCGGCTCCAAAGCGACCCTGCGGAAGTGGTTCCCGGACACGTTCACCAACCCGTAATGCCGAGCGAGACGCTCATCAGTCATCGTGTAGTCCGCGTGGATGAAATTCAAAACGCTCTCGTTGCGGCGCAGCATCCCTGCAAAAAACAGGACCGGTTCTCGCTTCATCGACTCCTGGAGGAGCGGTTCCACGCCTCCCTCAAGTTTCACAAAATCCAGCAACTGCATGTCGAGCCACTGTCGGACGAACTGCTCGGCGAATCGCCGGGAGCGAGCATCCATCAGCATCCTGTTGACCTCATCAGCCAAAACCTCCGGATTTCTCAACTGGCCGCTGTCGGCCAACCCGAGCAGCCGGTCATCCGGCACGCTGCACCATAGAAACATGGAAAGGCGAGTCGCGAGTTCGTGCGCGGTAAGTCGCGGCGGGCGGGAGGACCGATCGGTATCGCCTGGCGAATCACCTCGAACGATGTAGAGAAACTCCGGCGATGATAATACCGTCGCCAAAACTTCGACCATCGCCTCTTCCAGAGTGTCGCAGGATTCTCGCATCGCGCGGAAAAGCCGGACCTTTTGGGCAATCTCATCGTCGCCGACCTGCCGCCGCCAGGCACGGGACATGAACGCCGTGAGAACCTCCCGCGCGTAAACGGGTTCGTCATTGCGGTTCGGGCTCTTGAAGAAAATCCGCTCGTGCGACTCCGGGGGCCACTGATCGTAAACCGGCGTCGCAACTTCCACGTAGCTGATCTGGATCTCCGCGGGGGACGCGGAACTGTTCACGAGCCGGATGTGCTCAGAGGGGCTGGGCAGAGATCCCATGGGCGATGTCTTTCGCACCGAGTTCCGGGGATAAATATCCCCGAGTGGCACATCCCATTGGTAGATCCGCGGCTGATCCGGACTGGCGGTGATGGGATGGTCTTCGTCGCTCACGCGGAGCAGCGCTCGCCCTTCGTTGCTCGCCTGCCAACCGAACTCCAACTGCAGGCTCGGAACTCGATCATCGTCCGCAGGAGTCCTCGCCGCGTGAACCCGCACGCGGAGAATACCGTCGTCGGGAAGCTTATCGCCCAATTCCACGACAAGCTTCTGGTCGCGACCGTGGGGAAGGATCGCCACATGGTCGAATGTCCGGGGAACTTCGGGAGGGGAATTGGTGGGGGCGATGGAATGTTTGGCGCCGCCATATTCCCAGGTGTGGGGGGCGGTTCGTCCCGTCGTTCGATCTTTGAAATAGGTTTTCCCATGCGGCTTGGTGAACCGGTCACGAAGCTTGTCCAGCTCGCTCTTTTGCTTTTCCGGATCGCCCTTAAATTCCTCCTTAGCTTTCTCCAGTTCCGCCGCCTGCTTCTTCCATTCAATCTGCCCGGCCTGTTTCATGGAGACACCCCAATACAACATGGGAGGCCGGGGACCACTGACGGTTGCGCGCAACAACGCCTGCCTCGCCAGACGGCGATACGTCTCCAGTTGCGCGACGGACATGTGCAATGTCTCCGAGCTGTTCTGAAATCCGTCGTCCGAATGGGCTTCGGGAGGAAGATCCCTCGCGAATTCCCAAGGGAGCCCAAGAAGATCCTGCAACGCATAATTGTACTCGTAGCGTGTCATCCGACGAAACGAAGAATGCCTGGCCTTGGCGCGTCGCGCGATCGAGGCCATGCGAATCTCACTAGAAAGCCAATCCATCGCTTTGCTCCGGTCCTCGCCAGACAACTTGGACTCATCCGGCGGAGGCATTTCGCCGTTGCCCAACACGGCGAGAATCTCCAACCACCAATCCACATCATTCCCTTCCAGAAGGTTGGGATTCAGCGTGTCGATCCGAAGGCGCGCTTTCGCTTTCTCTGGTCCGTGACAGGCGACGCAGTGCTTTTTCAACACCGGTTCAATCTCCATGCGAAAACGGTTGAGCTCGGGCAGCGGCGCTTTGGTTTCGAGGCCGTGCGCGCGTTGATGCTTAAGAAGGGATTGCCGGGCGCCCTCCACCTTGAGTTCATCCAGCGTGGGGGGATGCGTCGCGGCCCCCGCCGTAAACACTCCGGCGAGCAACGCAATCAGCACGCATCGGATCCGTTTGCAATGAACCATGATGGTGGACTAGTCCTATCAGAGTTCGGCCGCAAAGTCACGACAAGCTTAACCCGTACTCAGAAGTCGCGAGAAAGGTCGCCCTGAGCTCGCTGAACTGAGGAGCCTGCGCAAGTGAACGGTTGCGACCATACCCCATCAGATCCCGCAGCACGTTGCCAAGCACGCCGGTGAGCCGGCCATTGCGCCCGGCGTAGAGGCAGGTCAGTTTTTCGAGATTGATGCCCAGCAACCTTCTGGAAAACCGCGGGGCGATAGGTCTTGTAATCCTGACTCCACACCGGAAGCCCTTCGTAGGAATACTCGGCGGCCCAGCCGTCGGGTTGTTCCTGGGTCTTGAGCCACATGTAGGACTCCATGCGGTCGAACTTTGCCAGGACTGTTGCAAGCTCGGGCGTGGTTTCCTTCTCTGCTGCTTGAGCGATCGAGATCGTCAGTGTTGTGAACAGAGCGATTGCACCCAACATGGCAGCCGCTTGAGTGATAAGCCGCTTCCGCTTCTGTCTCCCGGTTATTTGATGTGGGAGTTTAGAAACAGGAGCCAGGTGCGACGCAGATAGTCTCGTGCACCGAAACCATACGCGACTCTCAAGCTGCCTATGACTTAGCACTACAGCGACAGTTCACTTAAAGTTTGGAAGATGAAGGGGAAAAGCGCCGTTCTTGGCGCGACGGTTGGAAAGCTGTCGATCGCACCCGACGACATTTTTAGCTTGCGCGGAACTGGCCCGCCCGTTAATCTGC
>SXGU01074454.1_pt1 | contig 13269 bp, 10 predicted proteins | sample 3174531 | NCBI WGS metagenome assembly SXGU01 (sample SAMN11356863, study PRJNA531348) | freshwater metagenome | isolation source: freshwater sample F1-140 | place: China: Fuxian Lake, Yuxi | collected 2017-12-25 | reverse complement strand
GTCGACAAAGACATCGGCGACGCCGTGATGGCGATCTGGAACGCGCCGCTCGACGACCCGCTCGCCGATCGCCACGCGGTCGAGGCGGCGCTGGATTGCCTCGAGGCGCTCGACCGCTTCAATGCCGAGGTGGTGGTCGGCGAATACGACATGACGCCGATCGGCACGCGGATCGGCATCCACGCCGGCATCGCCGTGGTCGGCAACATGGGCTCGCGCGCGCGCCTCAACTACACGGCGACGGGCGACACCGTGAACCTCGCCGCCCGCCTCGAAGGCGCCAACAAGGAGTACGGCTCGCGCATCATGGTCAGCGAGGACGTCGCCGCGAGCCTGGACGGCGGCTTCCTGCTGCGCCGGCTCGACCGGTTGGTGGTCAAGGGCAAGGAGCAGCCGGTCGCGGTGTTCGAGGTGGTCGGTGGGGCAGGCGGGCTCGCCGCAAGGGTCCGCGATTTCCACGCCGCGCTCGACGTCTATGACCGCCGCGACTTCGCTGCCGCCGCGGCCGCCTTCGATGCCTTGTCCGCGGTCGACCCGGCGGCGGCGGTCTATGCCGCGCGTTGCCGGCACTATCTCGGCGAGCCGCCGCCGGCGGATTGGAACGGCGCTTTCGCGATGAAGACCAAGTAGGAGCGATCCCATGAACTTGCATCATCGGCTCGGACGACGTGCCTTCCTCGGCGGGTGCGCCGCCATCGCGGCGACGCCGGCGATGGCGCAGTTCAATCCCTTCGGCGGCTCGCGTGGCGGCTTCGATCTCGGCCGCGTGCTGTCGGGCGCGCAGGATCTGTTCCAGGGCATGAGCCTCGGCGAGGCCGACGAGATCCGGATGGGCGAGACCTTCTATGGATCGTTCATCGACCGCTCAGGCGGTCCCTACCGCAACCGCGCCGCCCAGGCCGCCATTGCCCAGTTCGCGCTCCCGATCATCCGCACCAGCAAGCGCCCGCATCTCCCCTGGGAGTTCGTGCTGCTGGAGGACGACACCGTCAATGCCTGGGCGTTGCCGGGCGGTAAGCTCGCGATCAACAAGGGGCTGGTGCGGTACTGCGACGATCCGGCGGAGCTGGCGGCGGTGATCGCGCATGAGGTGGGGCACGCCGAGCTCAGCCACGCGCTGGCGCAGATGAAGAGCGAGGCCTTCACCAAGGGCATGACCCAGGTCGGCCGCGAGGTTCTGGCTCAGCGCCTCTCGGGCGCCGGCGGCGCGCTCACCGGGACGGTGCTCGATGCGCTCAGGGATCCGATCTACAACATGGTCACCTCCGGCTACTCGCAGTCGAGCGAGTTCGCCGCCGTCGCCCATGTGCTGCAGGTCTTCGATCTCGCCGGCTATGATCCCGCCAAGGCGTCGCGCTTCTTCAGGACGCTGCTGCAGCTGATCCCCCAGGATGCCTCGGGGACGACGTCGCTGTTCTCGACCCATCCCGGCACGCGCGAGCGCATCGTCAAGCTCGATGAGCTGGCGCGCAAAGGAGGGGCGCCTGCCTTCCCGGCGGCCGAGCGCGGCTGGGCCGAGCTCAAGAGCACCTTCCCGACCCGGCGGATCTATCGGCGAACGGCCTGAGGCCTGTAGGCGCCCGCGGTCATGGGCCTGGCCTTCTAATATCCCTTCTGGATGCCGTCCTCGGTGACCTTCAGCAGGAATCGAGCGGTACCGTCGTTGTTGTGCCGACTCGGCATGAAGTCCGCCATGACGCCGGCGTCGCGGGCGATCGGGCGCGGCGAGTTGACCGGTCGGCCGGTACGGTCGAAACGGGCGAGCTCCTGCGGGAAGGCAAAGGGGGACGAGGCGTCGGCGGGATAGTTGAAGGCGGCGACGACGAAGCGTCCCTCGCGGCAGCCGGCCGTCGTCCAGAAGAAGCGGTCGGAACGCAGGTGGTCGCCGGGACGGACCGCCTTGGGAAGGTCGCTCTCCCACACGCTCACGATGCGGCGGAGATCATCCCGCGTGATCGGCGTCCGGTTGCCGGCGCCATGCATGAACTGGTCGAACGCGAGCCTGCCGAAATGCGCGAGGTTGGGGCGATCGAAGACCCGGGCGTCGAGGCCGCCGGTGTCGATTTCGTAGACCCGTACCTGCTCGGAATAGACGCCGTTGTAGATGAAGCGCCAGCGTTCCGGGGCGCCCGGCCCGCAGCTCCGGCGGATATCGTTGCCGGCCATGACGTCGCCCCACTGGAAGGTGCGGGTGATGGGATCGTCGGCGATGCCGGTGGCGGTGCAGCCGGCAAGGGCGAGCAGGACGACGAGGCGGCGCATGGGGCTGATCATGGCCCTATCCGATACCGGAAATGAGGCCGTTTGTAGACCCTGCCGTCGCGACCAATGTGCGCAGCCGGCCTCCCGAATGGAAAACGGGCCGCCGGAGGTCCGGCGGCCCGTCTTCGTCGCGTCTCGTCGCTGAGCGGATTACCGGAAGGCGATCTCGACCCGGCGGTTGCGGGGCTCGCGGGCGCCATCGGCCGTAGGCACCAGATTGTCGTTCTCGCCCCGTCCGGTGGCCTGGATCGTATTCGCGGCAATTCCCTCCCGGATCAGCGCGCCCCTGACCGCGTTGGCGCGCCGTTCCGAAAGACGCTGGTTGTAGTCGGTCGGGCCGGACCGGTCGGCATGGCCGGTTGCCACGATGAGGCGGACGCTGCCGCGTTTGGCGTCGTCGGCGGCCTGCTTGATGATGCGGGCGGCCTCCGGCGTGATGTCCGAGCGATCGAAGTCGAAGAAGACGAGGTAGGTCTTCGGCACCGATGGCGCGGGCGCGGGCGCCGGCGCGGGGGCCGGAGCAGGCGGAGGCGCCGCCGCGATCTGCCAGAGGGCTGGGTTGAGGCCGCAGGCGGCGACGTCTTCGACGTGGTCCTCGGACATCTCCTCCAGCCAGCACTCGAAAGCGACCTGCTGGGCCGCGGCCGTCACCGGGTCGCGGCCTTTCGTCGCCTCGACCCATGGCGCCAGCCGCGCCCGGTAGTCGAGCGCGGTCTGGAGCGTCTGCTTGTTGTCGAAGCCGACAACCCAGCGGCCGAACATCGGCGGGTGCCCCCGGCGGCGATCCCACTCCATCGGGTCGCCGACCGGGACGTTCTGCCCGCGGGCCGCGGCGCCGGACTTCTCGTACATGACGTTCGCGGCGACCGGGTCGGTCTCTGCGGCGTCGATGTCGCCCCGGGCCTTGTAGCCGTCGGCGAGCGCGAGCAGGAAGCGGTCGGTGGTGGTGCGCGGCCCCGCAGCTAGGTTCGGGTCGGCACAGGCCGCCAGCAGTGCGACGGCGAGGAGTGGAATCAGGCGGTGAAGCTTCATGAGCGTGCCCTCTTTCGGAAATGACCGTCGCGGCGCGGCCGTCTCTTGGCCAAGCCCCGCGAGCCCGACATTTGACACCTCAATTGTTACCGGGATACCGCGATCTTGTTGCGTGCGCCTCTCAATCTCAGGAGCCGCCATCTTTGCTTGTACCGGCAAGAATCTAGCCGCCGGAGGCCCCGCGGCCCATCACCGTCTTGCCCAGCGTCGAGCGGTTTGCCGGAAGGCGATCTCGGCCTGGTGGTTAAACGGCTCGCGCGTCTTGATGGCGTTGAACCACACCTCTTGACCGCCGGGGGCGCTCTGGCCATGGTCGCGGCCTCCCGACGGAAGCACCGCCCGTGAGCCGGAAAAAGACCATCCTCGTCCATCACTTCGTCGGCCAGATGCCGCTGGCCGGCATCGCCTGGCAGGCGACCCAGTACCTCTCGGCCCTCAAGCGCCTCGGCCATGACGTCTGGTACGTCGAGGACAACGGGGTGAACCCCTATTCGCCCAAGGAGAACCAGCTGGTCTGGGACTCGACCTACAACATCGCCTATGTCCGGACGATGATGGAGCGCCTGGGGTTGGGCGACCGCTGGGGCTACTGGGACCCGGTCAAGGAGGGAAGCTGGGCCGGCGTCGGGCGCGAGCGGATGATGGCGCTCTACGGCGAAGCCGATGCGCTCATCAATCTCTGCGGCTCGACCAAGCTTCGCGACGAGCACATGGCCTGCCCGGTACGCATCCTGATCGACACCGATCCCGGCTACGAGCAGATCAAGATCGCCCAGGAGGATGCCTATTCGACCGAGTTCGTCGACGCCCATACGCATCTCTTCACCTATGGCCAGAACATTGGCTCGCCCGATTGCCTGATCCCGGCGGGCACACGACCCTGGAAGCCGACGCGGCCGCCGGTCGACCTCGCGCTCTGGCCCTATGACGGCCGCCCGGCACCCGCGGCCTTCACCTCGGTTGCCACCTGGCAGAACAAGGGCAAGAACGTCCGCTGGCAGGGCCAGTCCTATCAGTGGTCGAAGCACACCAACTTCCTCAAGTTTCTGGACATGCCGAAGCGGAGCGGGCGCGCCTTCGAGCTCGCGCTGATCACGCCCGACGCCTCGGTCAACGCCCAGGTCGAGGAGGCCGGCTGGCGGGTTCTGGACGGCGCCGTCCAGTCCGAGACCATGGACTCATATGCCGAGTTCGTCCGCCGCTCGCGGGGCGAGTTCACCGTCGCCAAGGACATCTATGTCCGCACCAACTCCGGCTGGTTCTCCGACCGCAGCGTCTGCTACCTCGCCAGCGGCCGGCCGGTGCTGATGCAGTCGGCCGGCTTCGAGAAGTTCTTGCCGACCGGCGAAGGGCTGTTCTCCTATCGCGACCACGACGAGGCGATCGCCGCGCTCGATGCCGTCGACGCCGACTACGAGCGTCACCGGAAGGCCGCCCGCAGGATCGCTGAGGACCACTTCGAGTGTTCCGCCGTGGTGAAGGAGATCCTGGACACGGTCGGCCTCTAGGAGGAAGCCTGGGGCTCCCGTCCCGGAGGCTTCCTCATGCGTGTCTTCGCCGCGGCGCTGGCGACCGAAACCAACACCTTCGCGCCGATCCCGACCGATCTCGGCATGTTCGAGGAGGGCATGCTGGCAAGGCCCGGCGAGCATCCGCCCGAGCCGACCCTCTGCACGGCGCCGGTCGCGATCGCCAAGCGGCGCGCCCGCCAGGACGGCTTCACCTTCATCGAAGGCACCTCGGCCTGGGCCGACCCGGCCGGCCTGGTCAACCGGGGCGTCTACGAGGGGCTGCGCGATGAGATCCTGGGGCAGCTGAAGGCGGCGATGCCGGTCGACATCGTGCTGCTCGGCCTGCACGGCGCCATGGTGGCCCATGGCTACGACGACTGCGAGGGCGACCTGATCCAGCGCTGCCGCGCCATCGTGGGTGCGAAGGCGATCATCGGCGCCGAGCTCGACATGCATTGCCACATCACCCGGGAGATGACGACCGGCGCCAACGTCCTCATCGCCTTCAAAGAGTTCCCGCATATCGACTTCGCCGACCGGGCGGAGGAGCTGCTGTCGATCTGCCTTCGTGCCGCCCGCGGCGAGGTCAAGCCGGTGATGAGCGTCTATGACTGCCGTTCGGTCTCGGCCTTCATGACCAGCCGCGAGCCCGGCCGCAGCTTCGTCGACAAGATCAAGGCGATGGAGGGCCATGACGGCTTCCTCTCGATCACCGTCGCCCACGGCTTTACCGCCGCCGACGTGCCTGAGATGGGGACCAAGGTCATCGTCATCACCGACGGCCGGCCGGAGGCCGGTGCGAAGCTGGCGCGGGCGCTGGGCGAGCAGATCAACTCCGTCCGCGTCACCGGCGCCACGCCGCATCACAAGACCGACGAGGCGCTCGACCACGCCATCGCCGCGCCGAAAGGGCCGATCGTGCTCGCCGACCGCTGGGACAATCCGGGCGGCGGCGTCGCCGGCGACGGCACCTTCCTGCTGCGTGGCCTGATCGAGCGCGGCTTCACCGACGCCTGCCTCGGCGCGCTCTGGGACCCGATCGCCGTCCGCTTCTGCATGGCGGCGGGCCCAGGGGCGAAGCTTCAGCTCCGCTTCGGCGGCAAATGCACCCCCGATGGCGGCGAGCCGATCGACGCCGAGGTCGAGGTCCTGCAATGCGTGCCGAACGCGACGCAAACCTTCCGCGGCTCGGTGGTGCCGATGGGGGACGCGGTGGCGATCCGCGTCTACGGTATCGAGGTAGTGCTGAAGACCAGCCGCTCCCAGACCTTCGACCCCTCGCTCTTCACCGCGGTCGGCATCGATCCGACGAAAAAGAAGATCGTGATCGTGAAGTCGAGCAACCACTTCTACGACGCCTTCGCCAAGTTCGCCGCCGAGATCCTCTACGTCGACTGCGGCGGCCCCTATCCGGGCGATCCGCGCAAGGTGACGTTCACCAAGCTCCGCCGCCCGATCTGGCCGCTCGACGAGGACGCGACGGGCGAGATGTTCCAGTAGGCGGCTACGGCACGATCCGGAATCGCTCGTCGACCTCGACTTGGTAGCCGGTGGCGAGGCGGTTGGTCTCGTTGGCCATGCCGACGACGGCCATCAATTCGCCGAGCATGGCGCCGGACATACCTTTGGCCCTGGCGGCGGCCGTGTGCGAGGAGATGCAGTAGTTGCATCCGTTGGTCACGCTGACGGCGATGAAGATCAACTCCTTGGTGAGCGGATCGAGGGTGCCGGGCGCCATCACCTCCCTCAGGCTGGACCATGTGCGCCTCAGCGTCGCCGGGTCGTTGGCGAGGGCCTTCCAGAAGTCGTTGATCCAGTCGACGCCGCACGACGCCATGATGTCGTCATAGACCGCCTTCACCTCGGGGCTGGCATCCTTGGGTTCGATCAGGCGAACGGTCGGCATCGGCGCTGTCTCCTGGTAGGGTCCCGGTCACTCTAGAGGGGAGGCCGCGATCGTGGAACCTTTGCGCTTTGCCGACGCCATGGCGGCGCTGCCGCTGGTCGCCATCCTGCGCGGCGTGACGCCGGACGAGGCCGTCGCGATCGGCGAGGCCCTGGTGAGCGAGGGCTTCCGGCTGATCGAGGTGCCGCTGAATTCACCCGAACCGACTGACTCGATCCGCCGGCTGGCGACGGCGCTGGCCGGCCGCGCCGTGGTCGGCGCCGGCACCGTGCTGACGCCGGGCGACGTCGATGCCGTCGCCGATGCCGGCGGCACCCTGATCGTGATGCCGCACGCGGACGCGGAGGTGATCGCCCGGGCGAAGGCCCGTGGCCTGGTCGCGATGCCGGGTTTCGCCACGCCGAGCGAAGCCTTCGCTGGGCTCAAAGCCGGAGCGGATGCGCTGAAACTGTTCCCGGCGGAGGCGAATCCGCCCGAGGTGCTGAAGGCGATGAAGGCGGTGCTGCCGAAGACGGTGGCGGTGCTTCCGGTCGGCGGCATCGCGCCTGAGAGCATGCCCGCCTATGCGGCCGCCGGCGCCGGCGGCTTCGGACTGGGCTCGGCGCTCTACAAGCCCGGCGCGACGCTGGCCGAAGTCGCTGCCAAGGCCCGGGCGTTCGTCGCCGCCTGGAACAGGCTCAAGGGTGGACCGGCTCGACCACCTGGCTCGCCGGGAAGCGGACGGTGACGGTGGTGCCGCGGTCGATCTTGCTCTTGAGCTCGATCGTCCCGCCCTGCATCTCGACCAGGCGCTTGCAGATCGAGAGGCCGAGGCCGGTGCCCTCCTTGGCACGGCTGACCAGCGCGTTGGAGCGATAGCGGAACGGCTCGAAGATATGGGCGAGCTCGGAGTCCGGGATGCCCATACCGGTATCGGCGATCGTCAGAGCGGGGCCGCCGCCGGTCTCCTGTCGCGCCTCGAAGGTGACCGTGCCGCCGCTGCCGGTGAACTTGACCGCGTTGGTCAGCAGGTTGAGCAGGATCTGGCGGACGCCGCGGGCATCCGCCCTCAGCGAGGGAAGCTCGGTCGGGATCACCTCGTGCCAGCGCACGCCCGCGTCGCGCGCGCGGTCGTCGAGAAGATGCACGCAGTCGCGGGCCAAGCCGGGGACGTCCAGCACTTCCTCGATCAGCTCCGCCCGGCCGGCCTCGATCTTGGAGAGATCGAGCACGTCGTTGATGAGCTGCAGGAGGTGATTCCCCGACCAGCGGATGTCGGCGGCGTAGTTGACGTAGCGGCTGCTGCCGAGCGGGCCCAGCAGCTGCTGCTCCATCACCTCGGCGAAGCCCAGGATGGCGTTGAGGGTTGTCCTGAGCTCATGGCTCATGTTGGCGAGGAACGCCGACTTGGCCCGGTTCGAGGATTCCGCCCGATCCCGCGCCTCCTGGAGCTGGAGCATCGTGCGCCGTTCCTTGGTCACGTCGCGGACGGCGATCACGTGTCCGATGCCGGCGACCGGCAGGCCGGCCAGCTCGATATGGGTGCCGTCGGTGCGCCGCCGCTCGACATAGACCGGCTCGCGCGTCGCGATCGCGCGGCGCCAGCCCTCGAGCACGTCGTCGACGCTGTCCGGGTCGATCTCGCCCGCGCGCGCCTGCTCGGCGATGGCATCCGCCAGCGTGCCGCCGGCGAAGTCGACCGGGAGGCCGACCAGCTGGACATAGGGCCGGTTCCAGGCGAGCAGGCGGCCGGAGAAATCGACGACCGCGACGCCTTCGCCGAGGCTCTCGAGCGTCGCGCGAAGAAGGCTCGACTGGGCTGCGAGCTCGGCGCCGCGCTGCTTCAGCTGGGTGATGTCGGTCATCAGCGTGACGTAGCCGCCGTCCTCGGTACGGTGGTTGCTGATGCGGATCCAGGAATTCTCGATGCGGAGCTCGGTCGGAGTGCCGGGCGCCTCATGGGCGGCGATGCGGCCCTCCACCCAGGCGTCCTTGTCGGAAATGCCCGACGCCATGTGCGTGCCGGCGTCGCCGAGGCCGCGCACCAGATCCTCGAAGCGGAGGCCGCGGCGGAGAAGGCGGGCGATGCGCTCACGTCCGTCGGGGAGGGCAGGGTCGGCCGAGGCCGCCCACAGGTCGGCATAGCGCCGGTTCCAGGCGACCAGCCGGTCGCTCGGGTCGAACATGGCGAAACCGGCGTTGATCGCCTCGATCGCATCCTTGAGACGGCTTTCGGCCTGGCGCTGCTCGGTCACGTCGATGGCGACCGACAGGATGGAGACGGTGCCGACCTCGTCGAGCTTGAGCGGCTGGCGCGTGGTCAGGAAGGTGCGGTCGATGCCGTCATGGTCGGCCGAGTGGATCTCATGGAACGGCACCGGCTTTCCCGTCTCGATCACGCGGCGGTCGATCGCCTCGTCCTGGCCGCCGAAGGCCTCGCCGAACACCTGGGTCGAGCGCTTGCCCAGGACTTGTCCGCCCGGCATCTGGGCCAGCAGCAGGACGCGCTCCTTCAGGGCCTCGTTGACCAGGATGTAGCGGAGTTCCTTGTCCTTGACGCTGATCGCCGCCGGCACCGTGTCGATGATCGCCTGCAGGAGGTGGCGCTGCTGATCGAGCTTCGACTGTGCCTTCGCCGCGATGTCCCAGGCCTCGATCTCGGCGGTGATGTCGCGGCCGGTGCCGCGATAGCCCTGGAAGGCACCGCTCTCGTTGAAGAACGGGCGGCCGCTGACCGAGATGTGCCGGCGACGGCCGGAGTCGTCGATGCGGGCGAAGGTGAAATTGCGAAAGGGCCGGCGCTGCGCCAGGTCGTCCTCATGGGCGGCGAGCAGGGCTTCCGAGACCAGCGGCTGGGTCTCGCGTCGGGTCTTGCCGACCTCGTCGGTGAGCGCGCCGCCGCCATGGACGCCGGCATGCGGCGACACGTAGATGAAGCGGAGCTCGCGGTTCAGTTCCCACAGCCAGTCGGAGGTCGATTCGGCGAAGTCGCGGAATCTTGCTTCGCTGACCCGGCGCTGCCTGACTTCGCGAATCAAGAGCTCGTTGAGGCCGAGGATGCCGCCGGCCACCAGCAGCGCGAAGGCGGCGCTGGCGACGAACATAGGCCACAAGGGCCGCAGCGCCTCCGCCCTGGAGTCGGCGACGACCACCACCAGCGGCCAGCCGGCGACGGGCCGGTAGTGGGCGATGTAGGAGGTGCCGTCGCCGCGCTGGAGGTCGAAGACGCTCATCGGGATCTGCAGCGTTCGCTCGGCCACCGCACGCGCGATCCAGGTCGTCGAGGCCAGGGAAGGCTGGGCGGTGATGACCTCGCCGGTCTCGTTCAGTAGCGCCGCAATGCCTGACTCGCCGGCAAGCTCCGCCAGCAGCGGCTCGATGGACATGAGGTCCAGTTTCTCACTGCGGTCGAGCACGCGCTGGACGCGCTCCTCGATCACGGCAGCGCCCACCGCGGCGTGGTCAGCCGCCATCGCCAGCCGTTGCTGGTAGGTGGCCGTGGTGCCCCAGGCGTAGAGCCCGAGCACGCAGGCTGTGATGGCGAGGCCGGCGACGCGCAGCCACCGGCGTCGGCTGCGTCTGAAGTCCATCCCCCTCGTGTCGACCGCCGTTTCGCGAAGGTTCTCGCGTACGGTCGAATTCTCCACGATAAGCGCAACGTATATCACCTTCCGGGGCGGACGGAAGGCGTGCTGCGATTCAACGAGGAGAGAAAAAGATCAATGTTTCACGGTATTTATCCCATCCTTTACGCATTCTTCGACTCGTCCGGCCGGGCCGATCGCGGGCTGATGCGACGTCAGGTCGAGGGGTGTCTGCGGCACCAGCCGCAAGGTCTTGCCGTGCTCGGCCTGGCGACCGAGGTCGGCAAGCTTCAGACCGCCGAGCGGCGTCAGCTGCTGGAATGGGTCGGCGAGGACGTGGCCGGCCGCGTGCCGCTGGCAGTCACCATCGCCGAGCCCAGCGTCGACGGTCAGGTCGAGATGGTGCGGGCGGCGAAAGCGGCCGGCGCGTCGTGGGTGATCCTGCAGCCGCCGCCGGTCGCCGGCCTCGCCGAGATCGAGTATCTCCGCTTCTTCGGCGCCGTCGCCGCGCGTGCCGAGCTGCCGGTCGCCATCCAGAACGCCGCGCAGTACATCGGCATCGGGCTGTCGAACGCCGGCCTGAAGACGCTGAACCGCAACCACCCGAACATCTCGCTCTTGAAGGGCGAGGCCCCGGCCAACGCGATCCGCAGCCTGATCGAGGAGACCGAGGGCGTGTTCCGCGTCTTCAACGGCCGCGGGGGGCTCGAGCTCACCGACAATTTCCGCGCCGGCTGCGTCGGCATGATCCCGGCCCCTGAATGCTTCGATGTCCAGGTCAAGGTCTACGAGGCGATGCAGGCGGGGAACGAGGAAGAGGCCGAGCGCCTCTACCGCTCGATCCTGCCGCTGATCACCTTCCTGATGGCCTCGATCGAGACCTTCCTCTGCTACGGCAAGCGCCTGACCGCGCGGCGCCTCGGCATCGCCGAGGTCCATCAGCGCCAGCCGAGCCAGCAGCCGACGCCGTTCGGCTTCGAGATGCTGGCGCGGCTGTCGAAGGAGCTGGGACCGCTTTAGAGCGGACCGGTGTAGCGTGCGCGGGGGCGGATCAGCCGGCCGGTCTCCTGCTGCTCCAGCGCATGCGCCAGCCAGCCGACGGTCCGCCCCAGCGTGAAGAGGAGGATCGGCGCCTCCGCCGGAAGCTTGAGCACGCGGGCGAGCGCGACCATGGCGAAGTCGACATTGGCAGGCGTGCCCGTCTGCACGGCCACCGCCTCGGCGATCGCCCGCATGCGCTTCTGCATGGGATCGCGGTGAAAGGACTTCGCCAGCGCGTCCATGAGGAAGCGGGCGCGGGGATCGCCGGCGGGATAGAGCGGATGCCCGAAGCCGGGAAAGCGGTCGCCGCGGCGGGCGCGCTCGGCGACGGCGCGGGCCGGATCGCCTGCGCCGTCGGTCTCGCGCAGCCAGGCGGCGGCGCGCCGGGTGACACCGCCATGGCGCGGGCCCTGCAGCGCCGCCAGTCCCGCTGACACAGCGTCATAGAGCGAGGCGCCGGTCGAGGCGACGCAGCGGGCGACGAAGGAAGACGGGTTGAGCTCGTGATCGGCGCAGAGCACGAGCGCGGCGCGGATCAGGGGCGCCGCCGACGGCTTGACCTTCCACGCGGTGGTCAGGAGCTGGTGGCAGGGTGTCGTGCCCGAACGTCGGCCGGTGAGCATGCCGGCGACGAAGCGCAGCACCCGGCCGGCCGCGGCAAGCCGGGCATCGCGATCCTGGGCGCTGGCCCCGGCATCGGCGACGCCGGCCAGCGGGAGCATCGCCTGCAGCCGGTGGGTGGGATCGAGACGGCCCTTTGGCGACGCGATCGGCGACGCCAGGTTCTTCCGACCGAACGCGATCGCATCGCTCGTGTTCCAGAGGAGGCAGGCAACCCCCTCCAATGTCGCCGTCGCGGCGAGGGCGACGGCATCCTGGCCACGATAGAAGAAACGTCCCTCGGCGATGCGGGTCAGCGCCGAGTCCAGCACCGGCGCGCCGAAGTCCAGCGCACCCTCGGCGCCTTCGCGGCGGGAGATCAGGCGGTCGATGTCCTCGACACGATAGCGCCGGCTGCGACCGGTACCCGGTTCGGAGCGCAGCATCCCGCGACTGACATAGACGTAGAGCGACGCCGGTTTCACGCCGAGCCGCGCGGCCGCTTCCGTAGCGCTGAGGTACATGGATGGCACGGCCTTAACTTAACAGCTTAATCAATATTGACAACAATTGTTAAAACAGCAAGCTTGACATGGTTTCATTTCGGGAGGGCATCATGGCAGGCGCATCGGGTCTCGACGGCGTGGTGGCGGCGGACACGGTGTTGAGTGACGTCGACGGAGAGGCCGGCCGCCTGTTGATCCGCGGCGTGCCCGTCGCGATGCTGGTCGCCGGCGACGGGTTCGAAGGTGCAACGGCACGCCTTTGGGACGGCTTCGTCGCCGATGGACTCGACCGCACGCAGGTCGCCGGCCTGCTCGGGCGGGCGCGCCTAGCGGCCTATGAGCGCTCGGCCAAGGCGATCGCGGCCGGCGCCGATCTCGATCCGGTTCCCGGCCTTCGTGCCGGGCTCGCCACGCTCCCGGAGATGGCGGGGCTGCATCCGGCGGCCGTGCTCGCCGGTGCGGTGCCGGTGTTTCTGGCGGCGCTGATTCGGACCCGTGCCGGACTCGCGCCGGTCGTGCCGGATGCGTCGCTGTCGACGGCTGCGGATCTCCTGAGGATGCTGCGGGGGACGCCTGCCTCCGCGGCCGAGGTCGCCGCTCTCGACGCCTATCTCACCACCGTCAGCGATCACGGCTTCAACGCATCCACCTTCGCCGCCCGCGTCGTCGCCTCGACCCAGGCCGGCCTGGTGCCGGCGGTGGTCGCGGCTCTGGCAGCGCTCGAAGGTCCGCTGCACGGTGGCGCTCCCGGACCGGTCCTCGACATGCTGGACGGGATCGGCGGATCCCAGAACATCAAGCCCTGGCTGGAGGCGCGGCTGACCTCGGGCGAGCGCCTGATGGGCTTC
>SXGU01459687.1_pt1 | contig 13272 bp, 7 predicted proteins | sample 3174531 | NCBI WGS metagenome assembly SXGU01 (sample SAMN11356863, study PRJNA531348) | freshwater metagenome | isolation source: freshwater sample F1-140 | place: China: Fuxian Lake, Yuxi | collected 2017-12-25 | reverse complement strand
CGGCTCCGCCTCGCGCAACGCTCGGCTCCGCCACCGGGGGCTCCGGCCTGGAGGGTTGGTCTGCGCTCTTCGTTACTAGTTGGTTGGACATCTGGTTCATTGGCTTTCGGGTTTACTATCCCGTGTCCAAGGAAATCGGTGGCGACATACCGCTTGGTCCTGGCAAATGCTCTTGCGACGATTGAAAATCGCCCACCCACTTTCCCTCGATCATCAGCACGATTGATGCTCAATCCTTCCCCGACGTGTCGGTGCCTCCGCTCGAATTCTCCGGTGTGGTCCGCGCCAGATGCCGGGCCCCATCCACCGTATGAAAACTCCCGACCTCTCCCCGTTGCGTCAGTGGTGTCGTCTCGCGGCCGTCGTCTCCAGCTGCTTCGTCGCATCGCTTTCGTGTCCCGCCCAGCCCGCTGCCACGGGCACGATCCAGGGCCGCGTCTTCAACCCGGTCTCCCGCGAATACGTCAATAACGCCGAGGTGCGGCTCGTGGGCACCAGTCAGGTCACCTACACCGAGAGCGACGGCTCCTTCAATTTCGCCCAGGTCGCCGTTGGCGAGGCGACCATTGCGGTGACCTATTCCGGCTACAACCCCGTGCGCGAGGCTTTCCCCGTCACCGCCGGCCAGACCATCGTGCGCGAAATCAATCTCTCCAGCACCGCCGGCGGATCTCCCTCCGCGCAGGCCGGCGACGCCACGGTGAAGCTCGACGCCTTCACCGTCTCAAGCGAGCGCGAGGGCAATTCCAAGGCCATCATGTCGCAGCGACGCAACATGGACATCACCACCTCCGTCGCCTCGGATATTTTTGGCGATGTCATGGATGGCAACGTCGGCGAATTTCTGAAGTACCTTCCCGGGGTGGAGCTCGACTACGTCGAGTCGCTGGCCCGCGGTCCGCGGCTCGGCGGCATGGACTCACAATATGTCGGCATGTCGTTTGACGGCATCCGCATGGCCAGCGCCGATTCGGTGCGGGGCGGCGGCGAGGCCGGGCGCGCGACGAGCCTGGAGGGCTTCGCCATCACCGCCGTCGAGTCGATCGAGATCAACCGCACCACGAGCGCGGAGTCGGACGGCGACTCGCCCGCCGGCACCATCAACATGAAGACGAAACGCGCCTTCGACCGGAAGGGCCGGCGCTTCACCTTCAACGGCGCGATCGGTTTCAACGCGGAGGAATTCACGATTCGCGCAACGGAGGGTCCCAGCGATTCAAAGCACTTGAAGTGGCGGCCAAACCTCTCGCTCGAATACTCCGAGTCGTTCCTAAACCAGCGTCTCGGGATTCTCTTCAGCGCGGGCAGCGCGAATTCCTACACCGAGCAGTATGACATCGACGTCGGCCATAATCGAAACCCCACCGCCGCCGATCCCCGCCCCCTGGTGGTGCGGCAGATCAACTTCAAGGACGGCCCGAAGTTCATGACCAAACAATCATGGCTGCTGACGACTGACTTCAAGGCCACGCCGAACCTCGTGCTGTCGCTCAACGCCATCTACACTTACGCCGGCGGCGAGTTTCACAATCGCACCTTCACCTTTGTCGCGGCCAACGACAACGCCAACGTCAACAACGGCCGTTCCAGCGTCCTCGGCGACGGCCTCCTCAACCTGCGCACCAACCGCACGACCACCAACACGGTGCCGACGCTCAACAACGGTGCCAGCAGCTCGACCGAGATCACCTACGCGCGGACGTTTTCGCCCAAATTCGAATACAAACGCGGCGCCTGGGTCATCGACGGCGCCGCCGCCAATTCGCGCGCGCACAACAAATTTGACGCGCTCCAACGCGGCTTCCTCCCGGGTGAGGGCGGCGGTGTCGCCGCTGACTGGACCGCCACGCGGCCCCATCCCGGCTCGTGGGAATGGACCATCCGTCAGTCCTCCGGCCCCGACTGGTTCGACCGCGGAAATTTTACCGACACCAACGTGAGCACCGGCGGCACGCGGGTGAACGGCGACGCGCGCAACTGGATTACCGACATTTGGAGCGGCCAGCTCAATGCCCGCGTGGCGCTGCCGTTCGTCCGGCTGCCGGTCACGCTGAAGTTTGGTGGCAAGTGGAACGAAGAGAGCCGCGACAACAACAACCAGTCCCCGTGGAACATCTGGTCCTACGTCGGGCCGGGCGGCAACACCGTCACGGTCAATCCGACCACCGGCGTCTACCAGAACGCCACCTTTGGCAACTGGGCCAACGTCGGACCGCAGTTCATCTCGCCGCATCCCTTCGACATGGGCACGACCAACGGCCTCACCCTCTACAACCTCAACGGCGTGCAAGGCATGCCCCAGCGCGTGAATCGCAACGTCGTCTCCGATTTATATCACACGCGACCTGAGCTGTTCGTGCACACCGGCACGCCGGAGAATTTCTACACCGCCTTCGTCGCCAATCGGCGCGACTTCCGCCAGACCGTCACCGCCGGCTACACCCAGGCGGATGTGCGGCTGACGTCGCGGCTCCAGCTTCGCCTGGGCGTGCGCGGGGAGCAGACCGAAAACGCGCTCACGGAATTCGACCCGCGGACGCGCGCCCAGATGCTGGCGGCCGGTTACGCGGTCAACGCCGCGGCTACGAACAGCGGCCGGGCGCTGACCGTGCCGGGGATGATTTACCAGTTCATGAGCCAGCCCCGCGTCACGCGCGATTCGAAATACGTCAGCTTCTTTCCCTCGGCACTGATTAAATACCAGCTTCTGCCGAACCTCGAGTTCCAGGCCGGCTTCAACAAGGCGATCTCGCGTCCGCCGATCGACAGCCTCACCGGGATTTGGGTCGTCGATGAGGTTAACTCGCGCGTGACCGCACCGAATCCGGAGCTGGAGCCCGAACACTCCAAGAATTCCCAAGCACGGCTGGCCTACTATTTCGGCGGTCGGTCCCCCGGCCAGCTGTCGCTGCAAATGTCGCAAAACGAAATCCGCAATCTGCGGGAAACGTTCGACTACACCGCCTCGGAATTCGGCAACGACGATCCGGATTTCGTCGCCTACACCTTTCGCACGACCCGGAATAGCGCTGAGCAACGGCGCTTCCGCAACCTGGAGATCGCCTACACTCAGACGCTCGGCTTCCTCCCTTCCGAGAAACTGCGGGGCATCAACGTCAACTTCGCGTACACGCGCGGCTATGCCAGTCAGCGCCGCAACAACCTCGCGCCGCACCGGCTCACCTCGCGCCTCGGCTACACCTACCGCAAGTTCAGCGGCACGCTCGGCATGGTCTACCGCGACAACGCCCCGGATGGCGCCTACGGCCTTTACTACGGCGCCATCACGCAGTTCGACACCTCGGTGAACTGGCGGCTGACGAACCGCTACTCGTTCTACGTGCAGGGCCGCAATATCACGAATGTCCCGGTGCTGCGCTATGCGTCGCCGACCGCGTCGACCGAGGGCAAGGACGCCGTGCTGCGCCGCCTGCAGGAATACGGCGCCAACTGGGTCTTTGGGGTAAAGGGGATGTTCTAGCGCGGATGGTTCCCAACGCGGTCCGAGGGTCGCGACCAAACCGGGCTGCGGATCCTATCGTTCTCGTTCTCGTTCTCGTAATCGTTCCTCGTTCTCGCTGGATTGAGAGAACGATTACGAGAACGAGGAACGAGAACGATTCGCGGATCACGTGAATCGTCGCGAAGGGGCCCAAAATGGATCGATGGCAGCCCGACGCGGCTCGAAGGCTCCAGCCAGCCTCTGGCGAGCAGGCTGAAGGGACTATCCGTGGAACCTGCGTTGGGGCCGCGCGACAGGGCGCCTCTCCGAGGCGTCCGCTTTTCATGAGGCAATCCCGATCGATTTCGCGGACGGCTCGGAGATCCGTCCCTACCCCTGTAACTCACGGAAAATCGTCGCCGCTGGCGGCGTCCAGATCGAGATTGGCGCTGTAATTCGCTCAAAAGAATTCAGCTTAACCGCCTCGTGGCCTCCTTCCGCAGCCTCATTTCCCGCCCGCTCGTGTCGACTGTCGTACTGGTCGCGGCGGTCGTGGCCGCCTACGCCTTTTCGCTGCGCGGCGAGTTTCTCTGGGACGACGATCTGCACATCACCGCCAACCCGACCATCATCGGGCCGCTCGGGCTGAAGGAAATCTGGACCACGGCGCGCGCGAATTATTTCCCGCTCGTGCTGACAAATTTTTGGGTGCAACACGCCCTCTGGGGCCTCGAGCCGTTCGGCTACCGGGTGGTGACGTTGCTCTGGCACGCGGCGGCGGCCGTGCTGCTCTGGCGGGTGCTGTGGCAACTGCGCGTGCCCGGCGCCTGGCTCGGGGCGGCGCTCTGGGCCCTGCACCCGGTGCAGGTGGAATCCGTCGCGTGGATCTGCGAATTGAAAAACACGCAGTCGGCGGTGTTTTTCCTGGTGGCGATCTGGTGTTACTTGCGCTCGTTGCAACTTCGAAAAACCCACGTTGACCCGGCTTCGGAGGGCGCTGCTTCGTCAGCGCCGCGCCGGGATAACGGCGGCGACCGAGCCCATACGACAAGCCGTTTCGACAAGCTCAAGGCCACGAGCCTGCCGAGGGGCTCAGGGTCCCGGACGCCGCCCTCCGCATCCACCGGATTCCGGTGGACCGCTCGACGCTGGTACACCCTCGCCCTGCTCTGCGCCCTCCTGGCGATTCTGAGCAAACCCTCGACGGTCATGCTGCCGGTTGCGCTCGCGCTCTGCGTCTGGTGGCTCCACCGGCGTGTCCAGTGGCGCGACGTGCTCGCCCTCACGCCGTTCCTCGCGCTCTCGGCGATCGCGGCCGGCTGGACGATTTGGGAGCAGAAGCATCACTCCGGCGCACTCGGCGCCGAGTGGAACCAGTCGCCGCCCGAACGCCTCGTGATCGCGGGCCGCGTGATCTGGTTTTACCTCGGCAAACTGCTCTGGCCTGAACCACTCATCTTCATTTATCCGCGCTGGCCGATCGCCGCGGACGGTGTGCAGGCGTTCGCTCCGCTGGCCGCCGTTGCCGCCGGGCTCAGCGCGCTCTGGCAACTGCGAACCCGGTGGCCGGCGCTGGCGGGCGCGTTTTTCGCAGCGGCGTTTTTCGTCGCACTGTTGTTTCCCGTGCTCGGTTTTTTCAATGTCTACTTCTTCCGGTATTCCTTCGTGGGCGATCATTTTCAGTACCTCGCGAGCATGGGGCCGCTCGCGCTGGCGGGGGCGGGGTTGGCGCGACTAAACCTCTGGCGAGGAACTTCCGTTGTGGGTGGGGTGCCCTCACCCCGCGGACTGGCGCCGCCGCAGCCGGAAACTCGCGGGGTGGGGGCACCACGCCTCCAGCAGCCCGACAGTGTACGTCTGTCGTCATGGCTGGGTTGGGTTCTCGTCACCGTCCTCGCCGTGCTGACGGCGCGCGAATCCCGCGAGTACCGGAACAGCGAGACCTTGTGGCGCGCCACGATCGCGCGCAACCCGTCGGCGATCATGGCGTGGCTCAATCTCGGCGGCACCCTGGTGCAGCAGGGCCGGACCGAGGAGGCCATCGCGACGTTTACGCACGTGACGCGGGTCAAACCCGACGACGTCGATGCCCATAATGATCTCGGTGGCGCGCTGCTGCTGGTCGGGCGGCCGGCCGAGGCGCTCCTCGCCCTGGAGCGGGCGGTGGCGCTGGCTCCACGCCGCGCCGAGATGCACAACAATCTCGGCAACGCGCAACGCAGCCTCGGGCGAACCGCCGACGCCATGGCGAGCTATCGGCGCTCGCTCGAACTCGATCCGCACTACGCCGAGGCGCACAACAACCTCGGCGCCGAACTGGCCGAGGCCGGGCGGAACGAGGAAGCGCTCGGGCCGTTCACGACCGCGCTCCGTTTCGCGCCCCAGAGTGCTTCCGCTCTGAACAATCTCGGCAACGCCCTGCGCAATCTGGGCCGGCTGGAAGAGGCGCTCGCGCGGCACCGCGAGGCGCTGGCGCTCCAGCCCGATTTCGCCGACGCGCTGGCGAGCCTCGGCTACGATCTCGTGTTGAGCGGGCGGGCCGCGGAGGGACTGCCGCAGTTGCAGCGCGCTCTGCGGCTGAATCCGAATCACGCTGGCATTCGCGGCCAGATGGGACGCGCGCTGGCGGCGAGTGGCCGACCCGCCGAGGCGTTCCCGCATTTCGCGCGCGCCGTGGAGCTGGCGCCCAAGTCGGCCGAGGCGCGCAATAATCTGGGCACGGCGCTCGCGCAAAACGGCCAGGGGGCGGAGGCCATCGCGCAATTTGAGCAGGCGGTGCAATTCGCGCCGCACTTCGCCGGGGCGCGCGTCAACCTCGGCAGCGCGCTGCTCGCGGCGTCCCGCTGGTCCGCGGCCGCGACGGAGTTTGAACAGGCGGCGGAGCTGCGCCCCACCGACGCCGAAGTGCACGCCCGGCTGGCCGTCGCGCGGGTGAACTCCGGCCGGCTGGAAGCGGCGGTGGCGCCGTTTGAGACCGCGCTGCGGCTGCGTCCGGATTCCGCCGAGGTGCACGATCATTTCGCGCAGGTGCTGCGCACGCTCGGCCGCAACCGCGAGGCGCTGGAGCATTTTGAGCGCGCCGCGCAGCTGCGGCGATCACGGCGGTAGCCAATAACCTTTGTGGACTACCTCATCGTCAGCCCCGGCGACGACTTACAAAGGCCGCTCTTCCAATCGTGGAATGCAGCTGGGAGGCCCTGCTTGTAGCGCGACCAATAACTTTCGTGACGTGTAGCTGCGAGCGCCAGCGAGTGGACCACCGGCGCGCTCCACTCGCTGGCGCTCGCCGCTACTTGTCACGCTACTTTGCGGTCGGCACACTAGGCCGACGGTCAACCTTGCCTGTTACGCCGGGATGATTAAGGTTGATTCAACCTTTATGCCATGCCGAACCAACTCTCAAAGTCCAAGCGTCGCCAGAGTCTCGCCGAACACGAGGCGGTATTGGTCGCGCTCGCAGAGATCGCGCGCCGCGAAGATACGACCGTGATGGCACTGTTGCGTCAGGCGACCCGCGAATTGGTGAGAAACCGGGCGACCGAGCCGATCCAAGCCGAGCGACTGCGCCAGTTGGTTTGGCAGAAGGCCCCGCGGATGCCCGCTCTTTTCAAAACAGCCGCGCAGGTGGCGCGCTTCAAACGGGCGCAGCGCGAATTCGACCAAGTGCTTCTCGACTTGGCGCTGGCTAGTCCGCAGGCGATTCAGCAGCGCAATTCCATCGCTTCACCGCGACGGGCTGTGCGGATGGTCAACTTCGATCTCGCCCATGCCACCGCTGCCGTCTGACGCCGAGCCACGTCCGACCGAGGACTTCGCTCCCTTCCCTAAAAACTAAGTATCTTATTATCAGATATTTAGCTGGCGTCCCCACGGGGATTCGAACCGAAAAAACGCCAAGAAGCTAAGTCGTTAGCAAATCGTGGACTTAGTTGGGGGTTAATGTCTTAGAACGGGAAACTTGATGAACTAAACTGTGAAAGAGTGAAAGCAAAAACATGATTTTTGGCAACTTTTCGGCAACCTCCTTCAGCGTGCGACCGAACACGGGGTACACTTCCCCGTGGGCCTTGGAATTCGATTGGCAACCTCTGGCAACCTTCTTCCGCACTGATCCAACCTCCGGGGCGAAATTCCCCGTGAGGGCTCGCAAATCGTCTGGCAACCTTTGGCAACCTCACAACTTCGGGCCTTCATATTTGGCGGAGGCTGCCATCTCAGCCGCGACAAAGCGTGTGAATTCACTGATGTCGCGACGCACGGATGCGTTTTCCAAAGCCGCCATGTAGGCTTGGCGCTGTTCCACGCGGATGACGGTCCAGGGATAGCCACCGGCGGCGAGCATGGCGTTCAGAATGAATCGTCCGATGCGCCCGTTTCCGTCCGAGTATGGGTGGATGTAGACAAAGAGGAAATGGCCAAGCACCGCCTGCACTCCGGCCGAGGGTTCTGCGGCCAGCAGTTCAAAGAGCGTGTCGAGAAGTTCGGGTAGAGCCTCATGGGGCGGCGGCACGTGTTCGGACCCGCGAATGAAGACGGGACGGTTGCGGTAGCCGGCGAGAGCATGCGCCGGTAGAAGGCCGACTTGCACGGACGGGCTGAAGAGCGCGCGGTACCACGCCGGCAGGTCGCGGCTGACGACCGCCGGGGCCGGCCGGCCATCGAGGATCTCCCGCAAGCTCAACATCACGGCCTTGAACGCTTCATGATACCCTTTCGCGGCCATGGCGTTCACCTGTTGCTGATCAGGGCCGTCCGTCACCGGATTCCACTCTCCGGCGGCGATTCGGACGATCAGTTCCGGCGTCACCTGATAGCCTTCGATGGAAAGCGAATGGTAGGCGTCGTGGGTGTAGATTTCAGCGACGCGACTGAGATAGGCGTCGGTCGCAAGTCTGCCCGGTGCCGCCGGAAATAGCTCGTGCACGACCGGGCGCAGATGCTGCCAGAGTGCTTTCAAACGGCCGACATAGGGCGAGGTGAAAAACATACCGGCGGGCAGTTGCGGCGGGGCAACGAAAGGATCGGTGACGTTGAACTCAAGGCCCGCGGCGGTAAGATCGGCCACGAGGCGTTCCGCCTGCTCGTTCAGACCACAGTGCCGGAAAGCGCCGGCCAACCGGCCGGCGGCCGCGAGTGAGCCGGCGTCACTGAGCAGCAGCCGGCTCAGATCGTCCGGGCGGACAAGGCGCAGCGCGATTTCGGCGGCGGTGACGGAGTGCCGAAAGAAGGCGGGGCCAACGCGCACCAGGGAGTGAGCGAGCGGCATGACCTGCACGCCCTGACGCAATTCGGTTGTCGTCGGCAGTCTTCTCTTGTCGGCGTAGATCAGCAGCGAAGTGCGGTTCGGCAGCTGCAGCGTGGACGTGCCGCCCTTCGCCGCGATGACGATCAACTGAGCGGGGGTCTGAGTGTTGCCCGTCAACAAATCAAGGGAATGCTCGGCCGACAGAGAATAGGCGGTGCCAAAGCGGTGGCGAAGGTAGGCGCTGGCGAATCCCCAAAAATGCGCGTGCCAGAAACTCGTGTCGCCCGGCTGGGCTTGGGGCGTCGTCAGTGCGTACCAGCCCTTAATAATTTCGACGAGGAAGCCGCGCTTGGTCAGCAGCACGCGATCCCGGGATGCAATCTCGGGGCCGCGGACGACTTCGCCACTGGCGCGATCTCGAACCCGCTGCAGAGCGGCGACAAGGGCTTGTTGAGGCGTGGACATGAACTTTATTTTGGCTTAGAAATAACTATGTTTTACGCAATATTATTACTATGTAATACGCGATACGACTTCTTTGTACTGTTAGCGACTGTGGAATCTAGTTATTAACTTACAACATTTTAGTACCCTGCTAAATTGAGTAAATTGTGGGCGATTACGACTGAAAAATGGACCAGGTAGTCGGCGCACCGCGACTCACTGGCGCGCTCTCAGCGCCCTGTACCACGTTCCCTCTCAGAGTCATCGATCTGAAAACAGTAACCTCCGCCTCACGCGAATCCTGGTGGCAATCATCGTGCTCCAACCGCCACCCAAATGAGCGATTCAGAAGCCAGCCTTTACAAACCCTAGAATATTATCAATAACTACCGAGGTTTAGTAATGACGCCGACCCTGCAAAAACGCCTGCATGCCGCCTTTCATTCGGTGACCGTCCGTCGCCCGCGCGATCTGGCCGGCCACGGTATCAACCGCGTCCAACTCGGCAAAGCCGTCGCCGAGGGTATTATCCAGCGTGCCGGGCGTGGACTGTACATGCTGCCGGGTGCCGAGGTCACCGCGCAACATACGTTCGCGCTGGTCGGCCAACGAAACCCGAACGGCATCCTTTGCCTCCTGAGTGCACTCAACTTTCACGGACTGACGACGCAGAATCCACACGAAGTCTGGATTGCCCTCGACCACAAGGCGTGGCCACCGCGATTGGACGCCGTGCGCCTGCGCCTCGTCCGCTTTTCCGGAGCGGCGTTGCACGAAGGCGTCGAGGAGCATCGCATTGAAGGCGTTCCGCTCAAGGTCTACAATCCCGCCAAAACCGTCGCTGACTGCTTCAAGTTCCGCCATAAAGTCGGCCTCGACGTGGCGCTCGAAGCCCTGCGCGAAACCTGGCGTGCCCGCCGCGCAACGATGGACGAGTTTCACCACTACGCCCGCGTGTGCCGCGTCTCCAACGTCATGCGGCCCTATCTCGAAAGCCTCGCGTGAGTGCCACCCCGAAACGGAATTTGCCCGCCTCCGTGCGACAGCGGCTGCTGACGCTCAGCCAGCAGCGCCAGCAGCCGTTCGATCTCATCCTCGTCCGCTACGCGGTCGAGCGCCTGCTCTACCGGCTCAGCTGCTCGGCCCATGCGAATCGCGTCGTTCTCAAGGGCGCGATGCTGTTCGCCGTCTGGTCGGACACGCTGCACCGGCCCACCCGTGACGTAGATTTGCTCGGTGTCGGCCCGAGCGAACGTGCCGCTCTAAAAACCGCCTTCGTCGATCTCTGCGGCTTGGATGTGGAACCCGACGGCCTGCGCTTCCTTCCCGCCAGCGTCGCAGCCGAATCGATCCGCGACGAAGAAGCCTATCCCGGCACGCGCATCACGCTCGAAGCCCGCCTGGATAACGCACGCATTCCGGTTCAGGTAGATATCGGTTTTGGGGACGCAGTGACCCCCGCGGCAGAGGAAATCGAGTTTCCGACCCTGCTCGAATTTCCCGCCCCGCACCTGCGCGCATATCCTCATTACACCGTCGTTGCGGAGAAGCTGGAGGCGATCGTGCGGCTGGGGGCGGCCAATAGCCGCATGAAGGATTTTTTCGACCTGTGGTATTTGAGCCGGAGCTTTCCGTTCGACGGCAGCCAGCTCGTGGCCGCGATTGAACGCACGTTTGCTCGACGGCAGATGTCACTGCCGGCGGAAACGCCAACCGGCCTGACCGTCGAGTTCGCCGCGCTCAAAGCCAGCCAATGGTCGGCCTTCATCCGGCGCAATGCCCTCACCCCGACAGAAATCGCGCCCGTGCTGGAAGCCATTCGTACCTTCGCCCTTCCACCCTTGCGCGCTGCGGCGGCCGGAACCCCCTTCGTCGGAAAATGGACACCCGCAGAAGGTTGGCTTCGGCCGTAACGAGCAGCCGTGGGAGCACTGTGGTGCTGGCATGGCACTGATTGCACGTGCCTGCATCGGCGCAGGAAAACAGTCTTCGTTCAGCCGGCGGTTGAACGGGACAGGTCATTATGGCCTTTCCGTGGCGGTACGGGGCCGCGGAGGCCGCCGCCGATCACATTGCGTTTCGGCCGCCGGCCAAGCCGATGGTCAGGCTCTGGCGCTTGACCTGAGCCAGGCCGTGGCGGGGCGCGCCTCGAGATAGGTGAGCGGATCAAGCATAATGCCGGTCTCGTCGAGCCCGGCGCGGATTCCCTCGATAGAATCCGGGGTATTCCATATGCTAAGACGAACAAGCCGCCGATATGGGTTATGCCGTCGCGCGCATTGGCGGTTTTAGGTTCCCGAGAGCATAAAGCGCTCGACTTGCCACGCGCGGCGGGGAATGCACTGTGGCGAAAGGGTCTGCGTCCGCAGACATGAACTCTCCGAAATCAGACACTGCGCGATGGTTCTCCGAGGAAGTGCAGCCGCACGAATCCTCTCTCCGGTCGTATCTGCACCGGGTGTTCCCCTCGCTGCCGGACATCGACGACCTCGTGCAGGAGTCGTACGCCCGGCTCATCCGGGCGCGCGAGGCGGGGCGGGTGAGCTACGCCAAGGCCTTTCTCTTCACAACGGCACGCAATGCGGCCCTCGACTTATTCCGGCGCCGGCAGATCGTGCGGATCGACGGCGTAGCCGATCTCGCGGCGCTGTCCGTCATAGAAGATAGGCCGGATGCCGCCGAAGCGGTCAGCCGCCAGCAGGAACTCGCTCTTCTCGCCGAGGCGGTGAAGACCCTGCCGGAGCGCTGCCGCCAGGTGGTCACACTCCGGCTGCTTTACGCCATGTCGCACAAGGAAATCGCCGCCGAACTCGGCATCTCGGACCAGACCGTGAAGGCCCAGCTCGCCAAGGGCATGCGCCGCTGCGCCGACTACCTTGCCGCCCGGGGCTTGCCGTGAATTCAGGCCGTTTACCACGAAACCCACCAAACACACCAAAGGCCCAAACCTCCAATCTTGTTGGCCCACGGAAGACACGGAAAATACAGAAGCCAGACCGATGACATTCTCTGCCTCCTCCCTCCTAAGGGCCATTTTGTGTATTTGGTGTAGTTCGTGGTGATCCGCTCTGCTGCAAAATGAAATCGCATGATCATTCCCGTCCGTCCGAGGCTGAGGCCATCCAGGCCACGGCGGCGGCCTGGCTCGCTCAGCGCGACGACGGGCTCACGCCGGAGCAGGAGGCGGAGTTTGCGCGCTGGCGCTCCGCCGACGTGCGGCACGAGGCCGCCGTGGCGCGGCTCGACGCGACGTGGAGCGCCCTCCAGCAATTGCGCGAGTTCCGGCCCGAGGCGGCCCGCCATCCGGACAAGGATCTGCTGCGCACGGCTCCGACCAGCCGACGCGTGGTGCCATTTCCGGCAGCGGTGGCAGCCGCGGCCTTGGCGGCTTCCTTCGTGCTGGCGTGCGCGTGGTGGTTCACCCGCCCCGAGCTTCGGATGGCACCGCCAGGCCTCACTCATTCGACCACGGTTGACGGCTATGAGCGCGTGGCGCTCGCCGATGGCTCGATGGTGGAGCTGAACTCGGCGAGCGAAATTCAGGTGGCCTTCGGTGCGGCCGAACGGCGCGTGCGCCTGGTGCGCGGGGAAGCGCATTTCACCGTGGCGAAGAATCCGGCGCGGCCGTTTTGGGTTCAGGCGGGTGGGGTGGCGGTGCGCGCGGTCGGCACGGCCTTCAATGTGAAGCTCGGCGGCGAAAACATCGAGGTGCTGGTGACGGAAGGAAAGGTGCGGGTCGCCGAAGTGGATGATCGAGATAAGAGGTCAGAGGTCAGAAGTCGGAAGTCAGGCGGAAGCCTGGAAGAATCCGGTCCGGAAGCCGCCCGGCAGCGCGCCGAACTTGGGGCGAACGAACGCATCGTGATTCCCACCGTCGGTACGACGGCGGTGCCGGTTGCGCCGCCTGTCGTGGAGAAGGTGACGCCGGAGGCGCTGCGCTCCGCACTGGCCTGGCAGGGAGCGCGGCTCATCTTTGTCGATACGCCGCTGGCCGAGGCGGTCGCCCAGTTCAATCGCCGCAATCCGGTGCAACTCGAACTGGCCGAGGCCGAACTTGCGACTCTGCCGATCGGCGGCAGCTTCCGCGCCGAGAACGTCGACGCCTTCGTGCGCCTGCTCGCCTCCGGCGGCGACATCAGCG
>SXGU01256920.1_pt1 | contig 13274 bp, 11 predicted proteins | sample 3174531 | NCBI WGS metagenome assembly SXGU01 (sample SAMN11356863, study PRJNA531348) | freshwater metagenome | isolation source: freshwater sample F1-140 | place: China: Fuxian Lake, Yuxi | collected 2017-12-25 | reverse complement strand
CGGGTTGGGTGGGCGGCCTGCTGGTGAGTGCATTGCTTGGTCTCGGCCTGTGGCACCTCTGGCACCAGATGCAGCGCCATCGCCGCGAGGGGAGTCCCAGACAGCACCTCGAGCAATTGGAGAAAGACCTCAAAGAAGGGAAGATCAGCCAGGAAGAGTTTCAGCGCCGAGCCGAGCTGATCATGGCCGAGATGTGAAGGTGCGCAGGTACAGCGCCATAAAAACACATATTAAATATTACGTAAATCAATAGAAATGACTGCAAAGATCGCCGTGCTCGACGAAGCCTTGATTCGAAAGATCGCTGCGGGTGAGGTCATCGAGAGGCCGGCCTCGGTGGTGAAGGAACTCGCCGAAAACGCCTTGGACGCTGGGGCTGGGCGGGTGCGTATCGAGGTAATGGCCGGGGGGAGGCAGTCGGTGACGGTTACCGACGATGGGGGAGGAATGGGGCGTGAGGATGCGCTGCTCTGTGTGGAGCGCCATTCCACCAGCAAACTGCGGTCGCCTTCCGATCTTTTCGCCATCCAGACCCTGGGGTTTCGGGGGGAGGCCTTGGCCAGTATCGGGGCCGTCTCGCGGCTCAGTATCGAAACGCGCTGCGCGGAGGAGAATGCGGGCACCCGCATCGTGATCGAAGGGGGAATTCGACGCGAACTGACCTCGATTGCACGCGACCAGGGTACTACGGTCGCCGTGCGCAATCTGTTTTTCAACACCCCGGCCCGCCGGAAGTTCCTCAAACCTGTGGACACCGAGGCCCGCCACATCACTCAGGTTATCACTCAGTTGTCGGCAGCCAATCCCGAGGTTGGCTTCGTGTTAATCAGCCAAGAGCGGGTGAGCCTATCGCTGGCGCCAGGAGACCGCCGTGATCGTGCAACGGCGCTGCTCGACATCGGTGCGGAGAACCTGCTTTTTGCCCAATTGGAGGAGGGTGGGATCAAGGTCGAGGCCCTGCTCGGAGGGCCGGCCTGCTGCCGGAAATCGCGCGGCCGGCAGTTCCTCCTGGTGCGGGGTCGGCCCGTGTATTCGCGCTCGCTGATTCAGGCAGTATACAGAGGGTACGGCGGGCTCTTGCCCGGCGAAACCCACCCTCCCTTTGTGCTGTGGATAGAGTTGGACCCCAGGCAGGTGGACGTGAACGTACATCCTACCAAAAAGGAGATCCGACTTGCTGACGAGCAATTGGTAGCGCAGGTGGTGGTTCGGGCTGTGCGCCAAGCCCTGGACATGCCGGAAACCGCCGGATTCACCTATGCGCCGCTCCAGGGGTCTTACCGGCCCGCAGCCCTAGGTGAGGGAGCAGCATTGTTTCTGCCAGCCCGAGGGGACCTGGCTCCGATCGGCACCCACAGCGAACTGGCGCTGAACCTCCTGCCTCCCGCGTCCCCCCCTTTCAGCGGTTTCGGGGAGGCGGTGGGGAAGGACCTGAGCCGCGACGTGTTGGCGGGGCCGCTGCCTATACTGCAGGTGCACGACAAGTATCTACTGCTGCAGCTGAAAGACGGAGTCGCGGTGATCGACCAGCATGTAGCACACGAGCGGATCCGTTATGAGGAGGCCCTCGACCGTTTTCAGTCCGAGGCCGCGCCCGGCCAACAGCTGCTGCTGCCGCTGACCATCCATCTCAACCCAGTCGAACTGGAGGCAGCGCGTCAGGCCGAGGATCTGCTGGGCCGCCTGGGTTTTGGTATCCGGGAGTTTGGCGCAGGAACCCTGCTCATCGACGCGATACCGGTCGGACTTAAAAACTGGCAGGAAGGGGCGCTGGTGTACAAACTCATCGACGAGTTGATCCAAGAAAAGGAAGTCCGGGATTCGCTTCAGGATGCCATGGCGGCATCGTACGCTTGCCACACCTCGATTCGCGCCGGAGACCGGCTGGTCCAGGCCGAGATGCGGGAACTGGTGGAACAACTGCTCAGAGCCAGGGAACCCTTTGTGTGTCCACACGGCCGGCCCATCATCGTCAAACTGTCGCTGCGCGAGTTGGACAGGCTATTTGGGCGGATCTGAAGATCCGGAATTCGCATAGTACTCTTACTATCTATAACAGGCATTATCGATAGTATAAATTACTGACAAATTCGCCCCTCGTCGCTATATTTGCCCAGGATTCACATTTCTGCCTCCTTGGCCTTGTTGCGAGCAAAATGAGCCAACTGCCTGTTGTCGTCGTTCCGCCCTCATCTGCGCTGATCAATGTAGATCCTTTGGCGCAGTTTCTAGCGGGCCAACTTTCGGAGCGGACCCGGCGCGCCTATCACGCAGACCTTTGCCATTTCTTTGGTTCGGGCCAGCTTACTCTCGAACAGATTCGCGAGGTGGGATTCCAGGACCTGATTGCCTATCGCAACGAACTGGCAACCCAAGGCTACAAGCGCACTACCATCAACCGCCGCCTGGCCAGCCTGAAAGCATTTTTCAGGATGATGGCCGCTGCGGGATTCATCGAGAAGAACCCGGCGGATTCTGCCTTGGTGCGCGGCTACCGGCTCGAGGAGAACCTGACGGGCAAAGCGATCCAGGATCGGGCACTCAAACAGTTGGTCTCCGAAATCCAACGGGAGACGGACTTGTTGGTGCAATCCCGGGATCTCGCCCTAGTGTTTGTGCTGATCTACGGTGGACTTCGGCGCTCGGAAGCAGCCAACATGTGCTGGGAGGATTTTACCCAGGAAGGCGCCTTCCACGTACTGAAACTTCCCGAGACCAAAACGGGTGTTCCCCAGGATGTTAAACTCCAGTCCATCGTGGTGCATCGGTTGGAACAGTATCGCGAGGCTCTCGCTGCCCATGGCTACGGCACCGATGGCAAGGTGTTCATCAGCCTTTCCCGCAACCAGTCCCGCGGCCGTCCGCTCACCGACCAATCGATCAATCTGATCGTCAAGAAACGCGCCCTGCGCGCCGGTGTACCACAGCGCATTACCGCCCACATGTTCCGCCACACCTGTTGCACCTTGGCCATCGAGGGCGGCGCCAAGCCGCAACAGGTGCAGGCCCATCTCCGCCACAAGGACCTGAAAACCACCATGAGGTACTACGAACACCGCGACCGCCTGACGGACAACGCCTCGGACTACATCCGCATCACCTGAACTCGCCGAGCCGGAGGTCAAAAGCAAGGGGCTCGCCGGCTGTATGCCCGGTGAGCCCCTTGCTTTTAACTGCAGCCGCTTTCAGACCACGATATTGACAATCCTCCCCGGCACCACGACAAAGCGTTTCACCGCCGCAGGATCAGGTATGTAGCGCTGGATGTTGTCCAGTGCCAGCACCTTCGCGCGCAGCTCATCCGCGCCAATCTCCGCAGGCACCTCGATATTTCCGCGCGTCTTGCCGTTGATCTGGACGGGCAGGCTGATGGTTGTCTCCACCAACTGCGCCTCGTCCACCATGGGCCAGGGGCACTGCGAGACCTCTCCCCTGCCGAACCCCCAGACCACCCAGAGTTCCTCGGCGATATGGGGCGCAAAGGGCGCGAGCAGCAGCAGAAATGACCTCGCCACAGCTTCGGGGACGGCCGGCAGTTTCACCAGTTCGTTGTTGAGCTCGATCAGCGCGGCAATAGCAGTGTTGAAGCGCAGCCCGTCGAGGTCGTCGCCCACCCTTTTGATGGTCCGGTGCAGCATCCTGGTCAACGATGTACTCGCTTCGCCGCCGCGGTTGGCCTGGCGCTCCTGGGTCACAAACGCCCGCCATACCCGCTGCAGGAAACGCTGCATGCCGCGTATTCCCTCCATACTCCACGGCGTGCTCACGTCGAGGGGGCCCATATACATCTCGTAGAGCCTCAGGGTATCCACCCCGTACTCCTCGCCCACTTCCTCGGGTGGCAGGCCGTTCTTGTAGCGTTTGCCCATCTTGCCGGCAAAGCGGACAAGTCTCTTGTCCGTCCCCTGCTGAAATGGTACTCCCTCGCGAAGCTCCACCTCGCGGATATCGACATAGACCCCGCGCTCGTCGGCAAAGGCATCCGCAGTGATCAGGCCTTGATTGAAGAGCTTCCTGAAAGGCTCGGGGGTACTCACGTGGCCCAGATCGAAGAGGACCTTGTGCCAGAAGCGCGCGTAGAGCAGATGCAACACGGCGTGTTCGGCGCCACCCACGTACAGATCGACGGGCATGAAGTAGCGTTCCTTTTCAGGATCGCAGAACGCAGCGGGGTTCGCCGGGTCGATAAAACGCAGATAATACCAGCAGGATCCTGCCCACTGGGGCATGGTGTTCAATTCCCGCAGGCATGCGATACCATCGATCTCGAGCTGGTGCCATTCCCTTGGCGCGCGGCTCAGCGGTGTGGCGACCGGGCTGTCGGGGGAACTCGAAGTCAGCGGCCTGAAATCCTCCATCGGTGGCAACACCACCGGAATACCTACCTCGGCGCTGTACCCATCTGGGTGGGTGGCGAGCGGAAAGGGCTCGCCCCAATAGCGCTGCCGCGAAAAGATCCAATCCCGCAATTTGTAACTGACCGCGCGTTTCCCCAGGCCGGCCCTCTCCAGCGCCGCGCTGATCTGGCCCTTGGCTTCGGGTGTGGCTAGGCCGTTGATGGCGAAGGGACTCTCGCCCGACGCCGGGGAGTTCTCTGCCACGCCCTCGCCGGTAAAGCAGTGGGCTTCGATGCCCGTCGGAGAGGCCACCACCTGCACGATGTCGATTCCGTACCTATGGGCGAACTCGAAGTCGCGGTCGTCGTGGGCGGGCACGGCCATAATGGCGCCAGTGCCGTAGTCCATGCTGACGTAATCGGCAGTGAAGATGGGAATGGCGCGGCCGTCCGCTGGGTTGAGGGCCCGCAGACCAGTGAACACCCCGGTTTTTTCCTTCTCCTGATCCCGGCCGGACTGCGCCTTGGCAGCGGCCAGTTTTGCGTACGCCTGCACAGCGGCCATCGGACTTTCGAATCCACCCGTCCAGCGCGCATCGGTACCAGCCGGCCATTCGCCTGGGATCAGCTCCGCCAGCAGGGGGTGTTCTGGGGCGACGACCATAAAGGTGGCGCCAAACAGGGTATCGGGGCGCGTGGTGAAAACCAGCAGCCTCGAATCCGGACGGTGTTCTTGCGGGTCCGGCACGAGAAAGGCGATCTCCGCCCCTTCGCTGCGGCCGATCCAGTTCCGCTGCATCAGCTTTACCGACTCGGGCCAGTCTAGGCCGAAGGTCCCCCCGCCGGCCATCGGCAGCTGCGGATCGTCGAGGTCGGCCAGCAGACGGTCTCCGTACGCCGTGATCCGCATGATCCACTGCCGCAGCGGCCGCTTGTACACCGGGAAGTCGCCGCGCTCGCTTTTGCCCTCGTTGGTCACCTCTTCATTGGACAAAACCGTGCCCAGCATCGGGCATCAGTTTACCGTCACTTCGCGCTGGTAGACGAGGCGGTAGTTGTTGAGCACCGCAGCCCGTTGGGCTTTGTCCAGGCCGCGCCATTCGGGGGCCGGTCCCGAGCCGAGTGTCGACTTGTCGGCATTGGTGAACAGCCGAGTACCCTCGGCGAACTCCGCCTCCAATTCGCCGATGGGCCGGGCTTTGCCCTGCAGCGACCGGCCGGCCTGGTCTTGCCACTGAAAGGCGGGGTCGTACCAGCTATTGTAGAGCTGGAGGAAGATCCACTGGGTCCATTGATAGTATTCCTCGCGCGAGGTGGCCAACTCGCGATCCCAATCGTAACTCAGCCCTAGGAACTGCAGTTGATCGCGGATGACGCGAATGTTGTCCTCGGTGAACACCGCCGGGTGGATATTGTTCTCAACGGCGTATTGTTCTGCTGGCAGCCCAAAGCTGTCGAAGCCCATCGGGTGCAGCACATTCCGGCCTCGCATACGCTGGAAGCGGCTGTAGATGTCAGTGGCGATATAACCTTTCGGGTGGCCGATATGCAGCCCCGAACCACTGGTGTAGGGAAACATATCCAACACGTAACACTTGGGTCTGGTGGGATCGAACCCCTGTTCTCCCGGCCCGGCGGTGCAGAAGGTCTTGTTCTCCACCCAGTATTGCCGCCAGTGTTTTTCGATCTCGCGGTAGTTGTACGCACCTAGGTTGTTCATGGTTTTCCCTCAGGGATACAGATTTTGCATGGTGCGGGGAAAAGGAATGGTTTCCCGCACATGGTGCAACCCGCACAACCAAGCCACTACCCTTTCTATGCCCATCCCGAAACCGGCATGGGGTACTGAGCCAAAGCGGCGCAGATCCAGGTACCAGGCAAAGGCGTCCCTGGGCAACCCGTGGGCGTCGATCTTGTTCTCGAGCACCTGCAACTGGTCCTCCCGTTGTCCGCCGCCGACGATCTCGCCGTAGCCCTCGGGTGCCAGCATATCCACACACAACGCCAGACGTGGGTCCTGTGGATCGGCTTTCATATAGAATGCTTTGACCTGAGCCGGATAGCGATGGACCAGGACCGGCGAGTCGTAGCCAGAGGAGAGCAAGGTCTCGTCATCTCCCCCGAGGTCTTGCCCCCATTCGATATCGCTCCCCTTCTCCTTCAACTGGGCGACCGCCAGGTCGTAGGGGATCCGCGGAAAGGGCAGGCGCACCTTTTCCAGGGGCGCCAGGTCCCGCTCCAACACCTGGAGCTCGTGCCTACAGTGTTCTAGCACCCACCGGACCACGTGGAATACCAGCGCCTCGGCGACGTCCATGTCCTCTGCGAGTTCGCAGAAGGCCATTTCCGGCTCGATCATCCAGAACTCCGTCAGGTGCCGGCGGGTTTTGGATTTCTCGGCGCGGAAGGTGGGGCCCAGGCAGTAGACCTTGCCGAAGGCCATGGCCGCCGCCTCCATGTAGAGCTGCCCGCTCTGGGTCAGGTAGGCCTTCTGCTCGAAGTATTCCGTTTCGAAGAGATTGCTGGTCCCTTCGCAGGCGGCAGGGGTGAAGATCGGTGCATCCACCAGGGTGAATCCCCCCTGCTCCATAAAATCGCGACAGGCCTTGAGCACCTCGGCGCGCACCCGGAGCGCGGCATGGGGCCGCGTCGAGCGCAGCCAGAGATGTCGCTGCTCCAACAGGAATGCCACGCCGTGTTCCTTCGGGGTGATCGGGTACCCCTCGGCCTCCTGAAGCACCTCTACCCCTTTCACACCCAATTCGTAGCCGAGAGGAGAACGCGATTCCCGGCGTACAACGCCCCTGACAATCAGCGAACTCTCCTGGCCCAGATGATCACATTGGGCGAAGAGCTCCGCTGGCACCTCATCCCTAAACACCACACATTGAATAACACCGGTTCCGTCCCGCAACTGGAGGAAATGCAGCTTGCCGCTGGACCGCCTGTTGTACAACCAACCCCGCAACTCGACATCCCTTCCCTCGCAGGCGGCAATCTGGGCGATCTTTACACGTTCCATGGCTCATCCGGACGATAAAAAAAGACTATCGAACCAGTCGATAGTCTTTCGTTGTTGGCGAAACTATGACAGGTCGGTTATTTCTTGGGCAAAATCGCCTTGTGGCTAAGTCGGATCTTGCCGGTATTGTCGATGTCGATGACCTTGACCTCGATGCGCTGGCCCTCGGCGACCATGTCCTCGACCTTTTCCACCCTTTTGTGGTCCAACTCGGAGATATGCAGCAGGCCTTCCCTGCCAGGCAGAATTTCCACGAAAGCGCCAAAGGGCATGATACGCTTCACGGTGCCATTGTAGGTGCGCCCAATCTCGGCCTCGGCGGTGATATCCTCGATCATCTTGCGCGCCGCAGCGGCAGCCGAAGCCTCCACCGAGGCAATGGTGATCGTGCCGTCGTCCTCGACGTTGATGCTGGCGCCGGTCTTCTCTATCTCGCGGATCATCTTGCCGCCGGGCCCGATCACCGCGCCGATCTTGGAGGGATCGATGCGGATGAAAAGGATACGGGGGGCGAACTGCGACAGCTCGGTGCGCGGGGCGGCCAGGCATTCGTTCATGATCGACAGGATGTGGAAACGCCCCTCGCGGGCGCGCTCCAACGCCGCTTCCATGATCTCGAAGGTGATGCCGCGGATCTTCATGTCCAACTGGATGGCAGTGATGCCCTGCGGGGTGCCGGCCACCTTGAAATCCATATCGCCGAGGAAGTCCTCGGTGCCTTGGATATCGGTGAGTAACTCCCACTCGTCTCCTTCCTTCACCAGCCCCACTCCGGCGCCGGTGACCGGCGACTTGATGGGGATGCCGGCGTCCATCAGCGCCAGGGAACAACCGCAGACCGTGGCCATCGAGGTGGAGCCGTTGGACTCCAGGATATCCGATACCAGGCGAATGGTATAGGGAAAGGCATCCACCGCCGGGATCACTGGTTCGATGGCCCGCTCGGCCAAGTGACCGTGCCCGATCTCGCGCCGCTTGGGTCCGGATTCGCGGCGCACCTCACCGGTGCTGAAGGGAGGGAAATTGTAGTCGAGGTAGTAGGACTTAAAGGTCTTCCCTCGCAGATCGTCCACCATTCGTTCGTCGAGCTTGGAGCCCAAGGTAGCCACACACAGCGCCTGGGTATGGCCGCGGGCGAAGATGGCTGAGCCGTGGGTCCGCGGCAACACCGAGGTCTCGCAACTGACCGGGCGCACCTGGCGGAGTTCGCGACCGTCGATGCGTTTTTTCTCCTTGAGCACCATTAGCCGCATATCCATGCGGACCATCTGGTAGAGCAGTTCGTCGATATCCTTGGCGGCACCCGGGAAACCCTCGCCCAGCGCTGACTGGACCATCGCGGTCAGCTCGTTGACCTTGGCGTGGCGCTCCTCGCGCACGATGGTGCGGTTGGCGTCGGCAATGGGTTTGGCCGCCAACTCCTCGACGGCCTTGATCAGGGCCGGATCGACCTTGGCTTTCTCGAGCACCAGTTTCTTCTTGCCCACCACCTTGATCAATTCGTCCTGCAGGTCGAGCAGGGACTGAGCCTGGGCATGGGCAAAACGCAGCGCCTCCATCATCTCGGCTTCGGAGATCTCGTGGGCACCGCCCTCGACGCTGACGATCTCCGTGCGCGAGCAGGTGACGATCATCTCGATGTCGCTCTCTTCGAGCTGGCTGAAGGTCGGATTTACCACCAACTCACCATTGACCCGCCCCACCCTGACTGAGCCGAGGGGGCCGGCAAAGGGAATGTCGGAGATACACAGCGCCGCAGACGCGCCGACCATGCCCAACACGTCGGCGTCATTCTCGCCGTCAGCCGAGAGGATGGTGATGTAGACCTGGGTCTCGTACGCGTATTCCTTGGGGAAGGTGGGCCGCAGCGGGTGGTCGGTGAGGCGGGCGCTGAGGGTCTCTTTCTCAGAAGGGCGCGCCTCCCGTTTAAAGATACTGCCGGGGATACGTCCGCCAGCGTACGCCTTCTCTCGGTATTCCACCGTCAAGGGCAGAAAACTGCGGTCCGCGTTAGGCTCTTCGGCCCGGCAGGCGGTAACCATCACCACCGTTTCGCCGTGCTGCACCCACAGGGCGCTGTTGGCTTGTTTGGCGATCCGCCCGGTCTCGATAGAAAAGGTGCGGCCGCCTAGTTCCGTTTGAACTTTGTGAATCATCGATGTGCTTTCTGCAATAATGCGGAAGGTTGAGGGATGGGAGGCCTAGCGCCGCAGTTCCAGATCCTTGATGAGCTGCGCGTACTGCTCGGGCTGGAGTTTGTGCAAATAGTTCTGAAGGCGGCGGCGCTTGCCAATCAGCCTCAACAGACCGCGCCGGGTGGCATGGTCTTTTTCGTTGGCCTGCAGGTGATCGCTCAGGGCCCGGATACGTTCGGTGAGGATCGCGATCTGGGCAGCGCTCGAACCCGTGTCGGTTTCACCTTTTCCGAAGCGGGCGATCAGCTCTTTTTTTCTCTCTGTGCTAATGGACAATTTCACACCTCCATGGCGTTGTTTTCGATGTTGTCTAGATAATTTCGTGTCATTTCCACGTCTCGCGCAACCTGCGCAACCAATTCAGTGACCTCGGCGAAGCGCCGTTCCGCGCGCAGGAAAAAGACCAATTCGACCTCGAGGACCCGGCCGTAGAGGTCGCCGGAAAAGTCTAGCAGATGCGCTTCCACGCTGAGCGCTCCGGGGGCGAAGGTGGGCCGGTGGCCAATATTCACCACGGCCCAATGCCCACCGGTTCCGCTCCAGCAAACCTTGGCGGCAAACACTCCGCGGGGCAGCAACGCCAGCCCGGCCTCCTCGATCTCGATATTGGCCGTTGGAAAACCCAACTGTCGACCGCGTTGCTCTCCGGCCCGCACCACCCCGGAGAAAATCACTGGCAACTCAGGCGCCACCGTGGGCCCCCGCTAGAGAGGGCTGGGTGGAAAAGACCCGCACAGGTCTCAGCATCCTCTCTTTCGCTTCACCGATCCCAAGCAATCGGTGCTCGCTGGTAAATACCGCCCATTCACCGTCCTCAAGTCCCCCAACCGGTCGCACCACCCCGCCGTGGACGAAGGTCTGGACTTCTGGGCCATCTAATGTCCAGGGGCGCAGATCCACCAGCGCCCGATGGACCGGAACCAGTGCCTCGTCGAGCCGGTCGCTCGCGGCGAGTTCTCGCAATTGGTCGAAGTTGAAGGCATCATCCAGAGACAGCGGACCCACCGCCAACCTGCGCAGCTCCTGTACGTACCCCCCACAGCCCAGCACCGCACCCAGGTCCGCTGCCAATGAGCGGATGTAGGTGCCCCGCGAACACCGGATGCGCAATTTCACTCTGGGGGGGTCGTTCTCCAGAATCTCGAGGCCTTTGACCTCGACGGTGCGAGCCTCTAACACCACGGGCTGCTGGTTGCGGGCCATCTTGTAACTGCGAACCCCGGCAACCTTGACTGCCGAATAAGCGGGTGGCACCTGGCGTATCACCCCGCGGAACCCTTCGAGAGCGGTTGCAACCTGCTCGTGGGAGGGCATCCCTCCCACGGATTTCTGGATGCGCCCCGTTACATCTCCAGTGTCGCTGCAGGCCCCGAGAACAAAAACTGCCTCGTAGTCCTTGTCGCCCGTGCCCAACCAGTCGCTGAGGCGTGTGTACGCTCCGAGACAAACAACCAGCACCCCCGTGGCAAAGGGGTCGAGGGTGCCGCAGTGTCCCACCCGGCGCATGCCAAAAAGGCGCCGCACACCGGCTACGACGTCGTGTGACGTTGGCCCGGCGGTTTTGTCGACCACCAGGATCCCGTCGCGTTCACCCATGGTCCTGGGCCTTGACCTGGTTGAGCAGCGCCCCGACCCGCGCTGCCCGCTCGGTGGTGCGGTCGTAGACCAGGGTAAATTCTGGCACCTGGCGCATGGTGACGCGTTTGGCTACCTCGCGGCGCACAAAACCCATCGCCTGCGCTAGGGCGGCCAAGGCCGCTTTTTGTTCCTGTTCATCTCCCAGGGCACTGACGAAGACCTTGGCGGTCTTGAGATCCCGTGTCGGTTCGACTTCGACCACTGTCAACAGCGAGATCCGAGGATCGCCCAGGTGTTGGACAATGTCGCTCAACTCCCGGCGGAGCATCTCTTTGACGCGGTTTACTCGGTAGGGAGATCCCATGGCCATCCTGTAGGCATCAACGTACTTCTAACTGGCGATCCAGCACCTGAACCCGCAGGTCCAGCTCGATAAAACTCAGGACTTCGTCGAGCACCTTCCTGGCGTGGTCGGCCTCGGTACTGACCGCCGCCAGACCCAGGGTTGCCCGCTGCCACAATTCCTGGTAATCCACTTCGGCAACAGCGACGTTGAAACGACTGCGGATGCGCTCCTTGAGGCTCTTCACCACCTGTCGTTTGTCTTTGAGGGACCTGCTCTCCGAAAGGAAGAGCTGAACCTCGCCGCACATCACGACCATCGGCCACCAATCCTAGAGGGCGCGGGCCGACTCGACGACCTCGATCACTTCGATGAGATCGTCTACCTTGATATCGTCAAAACCCTCGACGCCTACCCCGCACTCGTACCCTTCGAGCACCTCGCGCACATCGTCCTTGAATCGGCGCAAGGAAGCGATGCCGCCGGTGAACACCACCGCTGCCCCGCGCCGCACCCGCACGCGGCTATTGCGGTTGATCTTGCCCTTTTGGACCATACAGCCGGCGATGGTGCCCATCCGCGAGGAAGAGAAGACCTGCCGCACCTGCACGACACCCGAGATGTGTTCCTGGACCTCTGGGCTGAGCAGCCCAGCGAGGGCAGCCCGCAACTCCTCCACCACCTGGTAGATGATATCGTAGTTGCGTATATCCACCCCGTACCGGCCTGCCATCACCCGCGCCGAGGCGTCGGGCTGCACCCTGAAGCCGATGACTATCGCGTTGGAGGCAGACGCCAGGAGGACATCCGATTCGGAAATGGGGCCCACACCGCTGTGGATGACCACGATGCGTACCTCCTGGTGCACGATGGCCCCCAACTCCTGGTTGATGGCCTCGACCGAACCGTCCACATCGCCTTTGACGACGACGTTGAGTTCCCTGATCTTGCCTTCCTGGATCTGGTCGTGCAGGTCGGTGAGGGTCACTGCCCGGCTGCGGCGGAAATCCTGCTCGCGCTTGACCTGCTGGCGTTTGCTGCTGATTTCCCGCGCCTCACGCTCAGAAGGAGTGACCACAAAGGTGTCGCCCGCCTGTGGTACACCGGCCAACCCGAGGACCTGCACCGGGACCGAGGGACCGGCCTCGACAATGCGCTGCATGTGTTCGTCGAGCAAGGCCCTGACCCTGCCGGCAAAGACCCCGGTGACAAACGCGTCGCCCTGCCTGAGGGTGCCGTCCTGCACCTACACCGTGGCCACTGGGCCACGGCCCTTGTCCAGCTGGCCCTCGATGATGGTTCCGCGCGCGCGGCGCTCTGGCACGGCCTTGAGCTCCAGCAGTTCGGCCTCCAAGAGCACCAACTCCAACAATCGGTCAACACCCTTGCCGGTTTTGGCGGAAATCTCCGCCACCGGCACCTTACCGCCCCACTCCTCCACCAGCACGTTCTGTTCGGCCAGTTGACGTCTGATACGCCCCGCGTCCGCAGTGGGCAGGTCGATCTTGTTGATGGCCACGACGATGGGCACCTTTGCCGCCCTGGCGTGGTCGTTGGCCTCGCTGGGCTGCGGCTTGACGTTGTCATCTGCCGCTACGACCAGGATCACTATATCGGTGACCCGCGCCCCACGGGCGCGCATGGAGGTGAACGCTGCATGACCCGGCGTGTCGAGGAAGGTAATCCGCCGCTCCTCGGGTAGATGCACCACATAGGCGCCTATGTGCTGGGTGATGCCGCCAGACTCCCCGGCAACAACCTCGCTTTTGCGCAGGAAATCCAGCAACGAGGTCTTGCCGT
>SXGU01490395.1_pt1 | contig 13276 bp, 10 predicted proteins | sample 3174531 | NCBI WGS metagenome assembly SXGU01 (sample SAMN11356863, study PRJNA531348) | freshwater metagenome | isolation source: freshwater sample F1-140 | place: China: Fuxian Lake, Yuxi | collected 2017-12-25 | reverse complement strand
CTTAAGTGATCTGTCCCGGGGGGGCCGAGCATCTCGGGATCTTCGTCGAGGCCAACGTGATCCCCGAGCGGTACCGGAACCACCAGCATGTCTTCCACAGCCCGGTAATCTTCGTGCCGCGCCTCGACCGGGAAGAGATCGTCCGGGTCGCTGACGACATCTGCCGGCGGCTCCGGCACACCAGCGGCCGGGCGGTGTTCATGTTTCCGTTGCGGGGCGTTGGCCGGTATTCGGTGTCCGGCGGCCCGCTCCACGATCCAGAGAGCGATGCGGCGTTCCTCGCCGCGCTCCGGGCCGGGCTCCCGCCAAGCGTGGAACTGGTGGAGGTGGATGCCGAGGCGGAGGCCCCCGCGTTCGTTGCCGAGGCGGTGCGTCGTCTGATCGGGTTGGTGGAGGCCTGACGTGCGACTGGAATCACGACTGACTCTTCGACTTGTCCTTGCCCTCGCCTTCAGTGCGTTGGGCCGGGCGTCCGCTGTCGCCCAAGCCACGCCCGAGACACCGGCCGGCCTGAAGGCCGGCGAGATCCGCCTGACCTACCTCGGAAACGCGGGCTGGGAGATCACCGACGGTCGACGCGTCATTCTCGTCGATCCATTCCTCACCCAGTTCCGGCGGTGGCGGCCCGGCGGCGCTGATGTCGCGCCCGCCGGGCTCTACCTTCCCGACACCGCCTTCATCAACGAACGCATCGATCGGGCCGACTACATCCTGATCACCCACGGCCACTCGGATCATGCGCTTGATGCGGGCTACATCTCGCGCCGGACCGGAGCGGTGATCGTCGGTCACGAGACGGCGGCCAACCTCGCGCGGGCGTATGACGTTCCTGACTCCTCACTGATCACGGTGATCGGCGGCGAGGACTACGAGTTTGGAGATTTCTCGCTGCGGGTGATCCCCAACATCCACAGCGCACTCGACGACAAGCGGTACTACAACAACGGGCGCGGGATCGCGGGCACGGCTCCACGCGGCCTCCGGGCACCATTGCGCCGACGGGATTACCAGGAAGGAGGCAATCTTGCCTACCTGGTTCGCCTGGCCGGCCACGAAGTCTTGGTCATGGGGTCAATGAATTACATCGAGCGCGAGATGGAAGGCTTGCGGCCCGACATCGCGCTCATCGGCTCCAACAGCCAACGACTCGAGATCCACCGCTATACGGCGCGATTGATGCGGGCACTTGGCAATCCCGCCGTCGTCTTTCCAAGCCACGCCGACGGGTATGGCGACCCCAATCCGTCGCCGGCCGCTCTCGGCGACCGCCGCCTCTTCCAACAGGAGGTCGCGGCGGCTTCGCCAGCGACGCGTTTCATCGCGCCTCAGTGGTTCGTACCGGTGGTCATACCTGCAAGGGCAGCGCGATCGTACCCTAACGACGATCCACGGCCCGGCTCGCCGCGTCGCTGAACCAGAGCGCGTTCGGGGCACCGGATCGCGCGGCCGCGATGTCGGGCCATCCGTCTCCGTTCAGATCACCGATGGCGATTGCGTAGACTGAACCGGTTCCATCGTTCCACGGAGCGGCGACGAAGCGCTGTTGGGCGCGGCTTCCTCGATTGAACAAGATCACGCCAGGGAGCTGATCGTTGCCGACCACGAGGTCGGGCAGACCGTCACGATCGAGGTCGGCCACCGCGACGGCATAGATGGCGACCTTGCCGGCATCCACGGCAACTGGTTCGGCGAACCCCCGCCGGCCGGTTCCACGGTACACGAATAACCCGGTACTCTCGTCGCCAACCACCAGGTCGGTAATCCCATCGGCGTCGATGTCAGCGGCGGCGGCCGCGCGAACCCGCGAGCGGTCCGGACCGAAGACCGTGGGCGGATCAACGAACCCCCCGCTGCCGTCGTTCCACAAAATCAAGTTCCGCCCCCCATCGCGATGGGGCACGAAAAGGTCGACCGCGCCGTCCCGGTCGAGGTCGGCCGCGACGATGATGGTGGCCGACTGGGTGGCGATTGGCCGGCACGCGGGGAACGCCCCTGCGCCGTCGTTGAGGCAGAAGAAACTCGGCGTACCGGTACGTCCGCCGCGGTTTGCCACGATCAAGTCGGGCCGCCCATCGCCGTTGAGCTCGGCAACGGTCACGTATCGGGTGGACCACTCCGGAGAGCCGAAGGTGCTCGCGACCCTGAAGTGGCCCGTGCCATCATTGAGGTAGACGAGTTTGTCGTCGGGCCGGTCGTTGCTGGAGACGATGTCGAGGTCGCCGTCGCCGTCGAGGTCGGCGAGTGCGGCGGAGTAGGTTCGATCGGGTTGTCCGCGAAGTGGGGCCGAGGCGAAATTCCCCAGGCCGTCGTTCCGGAGCACCATGTCCTGCAACGGCCAGTGGCGGCCCTTGGCCAACACGATATCGAGGTCCCCGTCGCGATCGACATCACCGAGGCTTACGCCGGCGGAGGTGGCGCTGTCGCTCTCGAGCAAGAGCACCCGATCGAAGGTGGGCCGGGGGGCGGTGGGCTGCGCCCGAACGGGGAGGGCGCCGAGTAACATGGCCAACGCCAGCGCAGCGCCGGCAACATGGGTTGGAGTCGGCATGCCGCATACTAATCCCAGCGGAGGGGTCAGTGCGAGCCTCGTAGCGGGTCCCTCCAACTTGAAGTAGTTTGGCACGGAAACCCAGACGGGTCCGCTCTTCCGCCCACTTCTATGCTTCGGAGACTCCGCTATGTCGATCCCCCGCATCGGCTTCCTTAACGCCACCGGCCTCGCGCTGCTCGCAATCTCCGTCCCGTCGCGCACCGCGCTGGCCCAATCGCCAACCGATATCGGCATCAAGGCCGGTGACACCGTCACCGTGGGAACCGGCCAAGGGTGGGTCATGGCGATCGTCGTCGGCGCCGAGGGCCATGTCTTCAACGTCAGGATCGTCAACGGCCCGACGGCTTTCAGGCGGTACCCCGACCAATTGCGGCGGCGCGGCAAGGCGACGGCCTACGATCGGGCCAATGGTGTCTACGTCGTGGGTGACCTGGTCAAGGTGCACTACGAGGGCCAGTGGATCGACAGCCGCATCATCGAGGGCATCGGGATGGAGTACCAGGTGGCATTGCCTGGCAACATGATGGCGTGGGCCAAGCCGGAGCAGATCCGGTTCGTGGGCGAGGCGCCTCCCAAGGACGTGGCCCAGGCCGGCAAGCCGCCTCGCCCCGGGTTGGTCAGCTGTGCCGGGAAGTTCGAGGGACGTTACGCCGGATCCGACGCCATGCCGGTGCAAATGACCTTTCGGTCCGGCAAGGTGACCCTCTCGTTGATGGGCGAGACCCAGACCGGGGAGTGCTGGACCGGCGACGGGAAGATCTTCATCACGCTGCTCGGCGAAGAGGGGGCGATGGAGATCGACATCAACGACGACGGCACCCTGCAGGGTCCGTTCGGTGAGCTGAAGAAGAAGGGGCGGTAGCCGTGGACTCGACCCGATCCGGCGGCTAGGTTGCAGAACTCCCCACCAGAGAACCGCCATGCCCTTCGCACGACGTCATCTCGTGTCCATCGCCCTGCTCGGGGCGCTCTCGTCCACCGGGGCCGGTGCCCAAGCCCCGGCGGCCGTCACCCTCGATTCGGCGTTTCTGGCCGGCTACCAATGGCGCAATATCGGACCGGACCGAGGGGGCCGGTCGATCGCGGCCGCCGGGGTCCGAAGCCGGCCGAAGGAAGCCTATTTCGGCGCCACCGGCGGCGGGCTCTGGAAAACCCTAGATGGCGGCGATACCTGGCGGGCGGTGACCGACGGCAAGATCACCGCGGCGTCGGTCGGCGCGGTCGCGGTGAGTGAGACCAATCCCGATATCGTCTTCATCGGCACCGGCGAGACCTGCATTCGCGGCAACATCATGCCGGGCGACGGGGTCTACAAGAGCATTGACGCCGGCAAGACCTGGGTCCACTTGGGCTTCCGCGAGTCCCACGGGATTTCGAAAATCCGGATCCACCCCACCAATCCCGACATCGTGTTCGTCGCGTCGTTCGGGAAATACAGCGTTGCGAGCCCGGAGCGCGGTGTATATAAGACGACCGACGGCGGGAAGACCTGGCGCCGGGTGCTCTATCGCGACGACCGGACCGGGGCGATCGACATTTCGATCGACCGGAACGACCCCAACATCCTCTACGCCTCGCTGTGGGAGGCGTATCGGAAAGAGTACCAGATGTCGAGCGGCGGGCCGGGCAGCGGCCTGTTCAAGAGTACCGACGGCGGCGAGACCTGGACCGAGATCACCCGGAACGCCGGGCTTCCGGCGGCCGGAGTGGTCGGCCGAATCGGGGTCAGTGTCTCCGGTGGCAATTCCCGTCGGGTCTATGCGTTGGTCGAGCACGACAGCGGGGGTTTGTTCCGAAGCGAAGACGCCGGCGCCACCTGGGCCAAAATCAACGACAACCGCTCGATCCGCCAGCGCGCCTTCTATTACACCCACGTGATCGCCGATCCCCGGAACGCCGACGTCGTTTATCTCGAGAACACCTCGCTGTTCCGGTCCACGGACGGCGGCAAGACCATGAAGAGCGTGGGCGACGGGACCCACGGCGATTTTCACGACCTCTGGATCGATCCGGATGACCCGGCCCATCTGGTCGTCGCAAACGACGGCGGCGGCGCGGTGTCGGTCAATACGGCCGGCAAGTGGACCGACCAAGACTTTCCGACCGCCCAGTGGTACCACGCGATCACGACCAAGCACATTCCCTATCACGTCTGCGGGTCGCAACAGGACAACAGCACGTTGTGTGTTCCGTTCAACTGGAACCAAAACCGATCCAGCTCGGACACGACCCGCGACGTCACGGCGGGCGGGATGGCCGTGTCGTACGAGGCCGGCGGCGGCGAGCCGGGATACATCGCCCCCGATCCGAAGGACCCCGACATTTTCTACTCGGGGACCAACAACGGGGCCTACGTCGACAAGTTCAACCGGCGGCTGGGTACCTCGCGCGAGGTGAACCCGTATCCCTGGTTCTACTCCGGCGAGCCGGCCAAGGACATCAAGGAACGGTGGCAGTGGACTTTTCCGATCATCTTTTCTCCGGTCGACCGGCAGACGCTCTACGTGTCGTCGCAACGGCTCTGGGCCACCCGGGACGGCGGGAAGACCTGGGCCGCCCTGAGCGGTGACCTGACCCGGCACGATCCCAAGACCCTCGAAAAGTCCGGCGGCCCGATTACCGGGGACATGAACGGACCCGAAGTGTACGCCACGATCTTTTCGGTGGCCCCGGGCAAACGCGATCTCAAGGTGATCTGGACCGGGTCCGACGACGGCCTGGTGCATGTGACCCGGGACGGCGGCAAGACGTGGACGAACGTGACCCCGCCCGGGATGCCCGACTTCGGCCGGGTGAGCCAGATCGACGCCTCGTCGTTCAATAGCGGCGCGGCCTACGTGTCGGTCCGCCGGCCGCTGCTCGACGACTTCGCGCCGTATCTCTTCAAGACCAGCGACTACGGCCGGACCTGGACCAAGATCGTGTCGGGAATCCGGGCCGACGCCTACGTCCACGTCGTCCGCGAAGATCCGGCGCGCCGGGGCCTGCTGTACGCCGGAACCCAGCACGGGGTCTACCTCTCGTACGACGACGGCGCCCTGTGGCAGCCCCTCCACCTCAATCTGCCGGACGTGCCGGTGTCCGATCTGATCGTCGAGCGGAACGAACTAGTAGTCTCGACCCACGGCCGCGGGTTCTGGGTCCTCGACAACGCCGCCCCGCTCCGGCAGGTCGGACCCGACTATGCCGGCGCCGACGCCGCGTTCTTTCGGCCGCCGGCGGCGATTCGGTCCGGTCCGGCCCTGGTGCTCAGCTGGTGGCTCAAGTCGGCGCCGAAGACGGCCAAACTGGAAATCCTCGATTCAACCGGCGCCGTGCTCCGGGTCTTCGAGCCGGATACCGTGCCGGCCAAGGTTCGTGATTCGCTCAACCAGGCGGATCCCGATTCGAGACCGGGCGGCCCGACGTTGCCTAACGGCGCCGGCCTCAACCGGTTGACGTGGGATTTGCGGACCCAGGGCGCGACCACGTTTCCCGGCATGATCCTTTGGGGAGCCGGTACCCGCGGCCCCGTGGTGCCGCCCGGGCGCTACACGGCCCGGCTCGTCGCCGACGGCCGGACCGTCTCGGCGCCGGTCGTCGTGACCCGAAACCCTCGGATTACCGATGTGACCGACGCCGACCTTCGGGCCCAGTATGCATTTTCGAAGCGGGTGCGCGACAAGGTGACCGAGGCGAACGACGCCGTGGTGGCGATTCGCCGGGTCAAGACGCAGCTCGAGGACCGGCTCAAGCAATCCGACGACGGCCGGCTCAAGGCCGCGGCCGCGACCTTGTCCGCCGCTGCCTCGGCAGTCGAGGAGAACATCTATCAGGTCCGGAACCGAAGCGGCCAGGATCCGCTCAACTTCCCGATCAAGGTCAACAACCGGCTGGCGAATCTGATGTCGATGGCCGAGCGGGGCGACGGCCGGCCGACGACGAACATGCCGGAGATCTTCCGGATCTTGTCTACTGAATTGAAAGGCTACACCGACCGATTGGCCGAGGTGTGGGCCCGGGATCTCAAGGCCGTCAACGCCGAACTCGAACGGCTCCGGCTGGCGCCGCTCGATCCCAAGTGCGCCAAGGCCACGACCTGCGGTGGGACGACGGCGTGAGGTGAGTCTCCCCTAGTCGTTACGGTGGGTTCGGAACAGCGATGCCGGAAGTCCCGCCGCGTTGATCAGATTCGCGTCCGGGTTGTAGTCCCAGGCGTAGCGCACCGACTTCGGGTTGGTCACGGCCGGGCTGCTGACCACGACCGTGACGCCTTCGATCGTCGCCGTGGCCTCGACGTATTTGCCGTCCAGCCCGGCAATCTGGAATCCCTTGAGCGGGCCGCCTCCCCGCACGGCCAGGCCGGATCCGACGTGGTCGAACCAGATCCGGATGGCATCGCCCTCCCGGGTGAACTGCCGGTAGAGCGGGCTCGCGCCGCGGCCCGTCGCCAGCATGGCGAGCCGGCGGCCGACGTCCTGTTTGTTGGTCGGATGAATGTCGGTCGGGTTGCCGATGTCAGTGATGACGACCACGCCGGTCTCTCGGAGCGCCGTGGCCTGCACCTGTCCTTCTTGCACTAACATCCAATGCCCGTTCTCCGTGGCGTCGCCGAAGTTGGCGAGCTGCACCCAGTAGAACGGGAAATCGCCCTGCCCGAAGGCGCGGCGCCAGTCGCGGACGAGGGTCATGAGCGCCTCGCCGTACACCTGGCCCTGCCCGCGGCCGGCATCCGTTTCGCCCTGGTACCAGAGGGCGCCCTTGATCGAGTATTTCAAGAGCGGCGCGATCATTCCGTTGAAGAGCGACGTGGGCTCGTGCCGATGTCCGGGACCCATCGGAGACCCCGGACGAGCGCCCTGGGAGCCCCCGGCTTCCCATCGTTTCACGGCCTGCTGCTGCCGGATGAGATTGTCGGGGTACTGCTGGATCCGGTCAGCCCAGAAGGTGCGGAACGGTTCCAACGCCGTGCCGCTCGCGAGCGCGGGGCCGCTGATCCACGACGCGATCGGCGTTCCACCCCACGATGAGTGAATCAGGCCCATCGGCACCTTCAGATCCTGCTGGAGGGTGCGGCCGAAATAATAGAGGACGGCCGAGAACTCGCCGATGGTTTCTGGCGAGCACACGATCCACTTCGCGCTGACATCCTCCACCGGCACGGGCGAGGTGGCGCGAGGCACCGAGAAGAGCCGGATCTCGGGGCAGTTGGCCGCGGTAACTTCGGCCGCCGCATCGGCGGACTGGCGCACCGGCCACTGCATGTTCGACTGACCGGATCCCACCCAGACGTCGCCGACCAACACGTCGGTAATGGTGATCGTGTTGCGGCCTCTGATGATCATGTCGGAGGCCGGTCCCGGGTCGAGCGGCCGGAGCCACACTTCCCACCGGCCGAGCGAATCGGCCGCTCCGGTGACCGTCTGCCCGCGGAAGGTCACGGTGACCGGCTCGCTGGGGTCCGCCATCCCGAATATGCGGGAGGGGACGCTCCGCTGGAGCAGCATGTGGTCGCTGATCAGGCCCGGGAGCCGAACGTCGGCGGACGCGCGGCCGGACATTAGGAGGAATGCGGCCAGGGCCGCGACGCCGGTTCGTTGAATCATGAGGCGGTTCCCATCGGAAGTTCAATCGGGGGGTCGGTCAAGTATACGGCGTGGTCTCCCGACGCGCGACCGCCTGTTCGTCGCTTGACTTTCCGGCTCCCGGCTAGATGTTTCCGCTACTTCCTCCAAGAAGACTCATGCTCCCGATCCTCGGCGCCCTTCTGCTGAGCTCCGCACTCGTCCAGGAAGGCATTATTCCGCTTCAGCCGCGGACCCCGCTGCCGCGACCCATCCCCGGCGCACCCGTCGCCGGCGTCAACCAGAACACGGTTCCTGCGGGGACGCGAACGGGGAAAACGCTGACGCTGGCCCTCGACATCGTCGAGGCGGGCCTCCAGGCCGAAGGGCCGCACGATCCCGTAATCCGGATCTTCGCCTTTGCGGAGGCGGGGAAAGCGCCGACCGTTCCCGGTCCGCTGCTGCGCGGGGAGATCGGTACCACGGTCCGGCTGTCCGTCCACAACCGGACCGACTCGACGCTGGTCTTTGGAGGTCTCAGGAGAGCGATCCCAGTTGCCCGCGATACGATAACCCTCACGCCGGGCGCCACGCGTGAGGTCACCTTCACGCTGGATCGGATCGGGAACTGGTTTTACTGGGCAGCCCCCACAGGATCCACCAGCATGTTCGACGGCCGCTGGCTCACGTCGCAGCTCGCCGGCGCGCTCATCGTCGACCCGGTGAGCGAGGGGGGCGGTCGTACCGAACGGATCTGGGTCATCACCGAGTGGTTCAAGCGGGAGATCGCCCGCGGCCAGTTCGAGGCGGTGCTCACCTTCAACGGGAAAGCCTGGCCCTACAACGAGCGGCTCACGTTCAGTCAGGGGGACTCGGTCCGGTTCCGGATCGTCAATGCCTCTGAAGTCGAGCACCCGCTCCACCTGCACGGTTTCTATTTCCGCATCGCCCGCCACGGGGGAGAGCGGGTGGATACCGTGGTGGCGCCGGGCCGGCAGCCGCTCCAGAACATGCACCTCTTGCCGATCGGCGCCTCGGCCGACCTCTCATTCCACCTTGCCACCCCGGGGAACTGGGTCTTCCACTGCCATTTCGCGAGCCATATCGGCGAGGAGGTGAGTCTCCACGGCGCACCGGACGCGCACTATCAACCGGGCGATCACCCGAAGCCAGACCACGACCTGCCGGGCGGCCACACCATGCGGGGTCTCGTCATCGGCATGCACGTGACCCCGGCCCCGGGGTACGCTGAACCGATGGAGAGCGACCGTCGGGTGATCGATTTGCTGCTCCAGCGGCGGGAGAATCATTTCCCCGGGGGCCTGACGGACGGGCAATTCAACTACTACGGCAAGGTCACCATCCGCGGCGGCAACAGTCTCAGCGGCAGGACGACCAAAGTGTTGATCGACGGAGTCGAGGTGGCCGACGACGAGTTGCAGATCACCGATGTCGATCCCGCCTCCATCGAACGCATTGAGATCTTTCGCGGGCCCCAAGCCTCGACCGTCTATGGATCAGCCGCATCCGGTGGCCTGATCCAGATCATCACCAAGAAAGGCGAGTACACGAACCGCAAGAAGCCCGGTGTCGAGGCGAAGCTGTCCGCCGGGTACAATCAGACCAGAAGCAAGTACGGGTCCGGGGCAGGGATGACCGACAACACCCTGACCCTGGTCGGTGGCGGGAAGGAGTTTTCCTATCGGATCGGTGGCGGATTCAGCAAACAGGGCAACTGGATCAAGAACGGCTTTGAGACATCCCCGAGCCTCTTCGGCCATCTCCGAACCACTCAGGGCCCGCTTCTGCTCGAAGCCAATGTCCGGTACCTAACCCGCAACTTCGGCTGGCTTTACAATCCGGAATTCGAAGTGGTCGCGCCGTCGAGCTTCGGCGGGCTCAACACGACCAAGGAGCTCACGGTCAGTCGATCCCAGTCGTACAACCTTCGTGCCCTGTACCAGGCGACGCCGCACTGGACCCACGACTTGACCCTTGGGTTCGAGCAGACCGGTTTCGATTATTGGTCGACGGTGCCGAAGGACGCTTTGGGCACCCAGTACATCTCCATCAACACCTGGGCGCAACCCTCCGCCAAATACCGAATGGGGTTCGACCGGAGCTTGAGCGCCGGCGTTTCGTCCTCCCTGATCCTCGGCGCCGACTATAGCTCGAGAACACTCCGCTTCTTCTCGTGGGAGGGCGTTGGCGATCCGAATGCCGGCTCGATTCCACGCGGGGGCGATGTCTTCGTCCAAAGCCGCTACCTCCATAGCTCCGCCTTTTACGCCCAGGAGGTCCTCGGGGTAGCGGACAAGCTGTACTTCACGTTCGGGTTGCGGGCCGACCGGCAGCTCACCACGAGCATCCCGTTGGACTATGCCTGGTCGCCGCGGACCGGCGTAGCCTATACCCGGACGGTCGGGCAGGTCACGACGAAGGTTCGAGCCTCGTACGGGACCGTGCCGTCGTCGATTCCCAGCAACTTCCTACAGGAGTTCGTGTTTCGAAAACAGATCTTCCATGGCAATCCCAATCTCAGGCCGCCCCGACTGCGCGGCGCCGATGTGGGGCTCGAGTTGTACTTTGGACGGCGAGCCTCGTTCGTGGCCACGTACTACAATCAACGACCGAAGGATCTAATCGATTTCGTCGTGACCTACCCGGATTCCGCCGGGTTCCGAGTGGGCACGTACCAGAACGTCGGCGAAATCCACAACCGGGGATGGGAGTTCGAAGGCCGGCTCTTCCTCGGGCGGCTAACGCTGCTCGGGACCTATTCGCCGCTGCGCGGCACCATCACCAAGCTATCGCCCGATTACAAGGGAGACCTTGTCATCGGCGACAGGTTGCTCAATGTGGCGGATTGGACCGCATCGATCACGGCGAGTGTGACCCTGCCGAGGACCGTGATTCTGCTCACGGCCACTCCGACGGGCCGCCACCTCAACTACGACTTTACCAAGCTCTACGCCGCAGAAGAAGACGGAACGTATGACGGTGAGCGCAGGCGACAACTCTATGTCATCGACTATCCCGGCTTCACGAAGTTCAGCTTGAGCGTAACCCAGGAAGTCAGCCGGAGGTACCAGGCGTTTCTTTCGGTGCAAGATCTCTTCAATACCGGTACGATCGAGACCTCGGACGAAACCATTCCCAAGAGTCGGGTCACCAGAGTCGGCCTCAGGATCAAGCGGTAGGTCACCGCTGGAGCCGGAACCTGGGGGGCCGCGTAGTAGCCGACCCCCCGGCTAGGCTATTGCCCGGCGGGCTTGGTCCATGGAGCGAAGCCGGCCGGCAATGGCGTACCGGTGGCCGGACCGGCTACTTCAACGATGTCGGCCTTCATCGTGCCCAACGCCGTAAGCAACTCGGCCTGATCCGCCGCGGCTACCCCTGCCTGATTGAGGGCAGCGACCAAATTCTCGACCAGAGCCCCAAATTCGCCTTCCGTCACACCCATGTTGGTGTGCGTTTCTTTCATGCTTCGTCCAGAGTAGGTACAGCCGCCCCCAGTGGCGCCGCAGACTTGTTCGATCAACTTCGAGACCAGGCGATCGGGATCGCTCTTGGCAAACTTGGCGTTGATTCGCGAGTCCGCCAGGACGCGAGTAGCGAAGTCTTTGACCACGGCCTCGATTGCCGGCATACCCCCAAGGCGGGTGAAAAGACTGGCGGCGGGGGCGGGAGGAACCGGGCTATCCGGTTTAGCTTCACCACCGCCGCAAGCGACGACCAGGAGGGTGGCGGCGGCTAGGGCAGCGGCGCGAGCAAGAGTGTTCATTGGAGGCTCCTTGGGTTGCGTTGAACCAATACCTCCCTATCATAGAATGTGTAACGGCAACCGAAAGCGGTTACCGTTTGGTTACCCACCTGCCCCTTTGATGCCGCGATGCCGGAACCTGGCAACCTGAGTAAGGACATCCTCTTCAACCGAGTCGCCAACGTGCTCGGGTGCAAGTGGACCTTAGCGATCATCGACGGCATTGCCCGCGGCATCAACCGCCCGGGACGCCTGGAGCGCGAACTCCCGGGCCTGACCACCAAAGTCCTCAACGAACGGATTGCCAAACTCGAACGGTTCGGCCTGTTGGTGCGGGACACCTACGACGAGCGCCCGCCCCGGGTGGAGTATCGTTTTACGCCGGACGGCAGACGGATGGTCGACCTGATGGTCCAAGTCCGCAAGTACGTGGAGGACTGGGAGGGGGCGAAGTAAGCGGGCCCCAAGGCGCTCGGCCCCACCGACGTATAGATTGGTTCATTCCTCCGCCGGTTGAGATCCGAATGCCCGATCCCCAAGTCCCGATCGCCACCGGAGCCCAGTACATCGAGAGCCTCAGGAATCGCGGCCTCGTCGTGTACCTCTTCGGCGAGCGAGTGGCCGAGCCGGTGGATCACCCGATCATCCGCCCGTCGATCAACGCCGTGGCCGAAACCTACGACCTGGCCGCGGCGGACCCCGAACTCGCCACCGCGACCTCGCCTTATACCGGCGGACCCGTCAACCGGTTCCTCCACATCGCCACCTCAGCCAACGACCTGGTCCTTCAGAACCGGATGCAGCGCCGGCTCGGTCAACTGACCGGCACCTGTTTTCAGCGCTGCGTCGGGATGGACGCGTTCAACGCGCTCCATTCAGTGACCCACGAGATCGACGCGAGCCGCGGCACCCAGTACCACCGCCGGTTGATCGAGTTCCTGACCACCATGCAGCGGCTGAACCTCGTCGTCGGCGGGGCGATGACCGACGTCAAAGGCGACCGGAGCCTGGCACCTCACCAACAGGCCGATCCCGATCTCTACCTCCGGATCGTCCGGCGATCCGAGGCCGGGGTGTGGGTCAGCGGCGCCAAAGCCCACCAAACCGGGTGTCTCAATTCGCACTGGCTGATCGTGATGCCGACGCTCCGGCTCGGCCCGAAGGACCGGGACTACGCGGTGGCCGGCGCCATCCCGGTCGATGCGCCGGGCTTGACCTATATATACGGACGCCAGTCGTGCGATACCCGGAGCGCCGAGCCCGACGATCTCGATCAGGGCAACGCCCGATTCAGCGGCCAAGAGGCGTTGATCATCTTCGAGGACGTGTTCATTCCCACCGACCGGCTCTTCATGGACGGCGAGCTATGACGGACGTCGTTCGTGCCGATGTTCTCGTGCTGGGCGGCGGTCCGGGCGG
>SXGU01119219.1_pt1 | contig 13278 bp, 12 predicted proteins | sample 3174531 | NCBI WGS metagenome assembly SXGU01 (sample SAMN11356863, study PRJNA531348) | freshwater metagenome | isolation source: freshwater sample F1-140 | place: China: Fuxian Lake, Yuxi | collected 2017-12-25 | reverse complement strand
GCTGGATTGGCGACTTTTGCGCCTGCGCACTGCGCACGAGTTCGACGATCCGCGCATACAGGCTTTCGGCCGCCAGCGCTGTGGCGCGGATGGTGAGTGGGCCCTCGAGATTCACCGCGCCTGAGCGCACCAGTGATCCAACCGTGACGCGCTCGGGCGACGGCTCGCCCGTAAGTCGAGCGACTTCCAGGTGCGATTGACCGCCCACGACCTCCCCATCGCAGGGAACCATCTCGCCGGGGCGCACCAGCAACTCGTCGCCCACGGCGACATCATTGGCCGCGATCTCCGCAGTCATCCCGCCGCGCAAACGGTTGGCGCGTTGCGGCGCTTGCGCTTCGAGTTCGCGCACGGCCGCCGACGCGCGACCCTCGGCGTACCGTTCGAGCATCTCGCCGCCGGTTTGCATCAGCACGATGACCAGCCCGGCGATGGGCTGCTGCAGCCCCACCGCCGTGACAATCGCCAGCGTGGCCACCACGTCGGCGGCAAAATGCCCGCGGAATAATCCGCGCAGTGTGTGCCAGACCACCGGGGCACCGGTGAGCACGAGCAGCGCCACGCCGATCTTGTGGTCCCACCGCACGCGGGCGGCCATGAGAGCGCCAGTCACGCCCAACGCGGCAAGCGCGAGGAGGGGCAACCGGGCCATCGGTGACGCGAGGAACGAAAACACACGCGCCCCTCGGCCTGAGGCCGCGGGGCGCGTTTCGTGGAGCTGCGCCGTTGAGGTGCGTGGCGCGTTCATCTGGACATGGCGAATCCGGCCACGGGGCCGGCGATCAGCTCACGCTCAGCGCGTGGCGCTGGCCGTCGGCTTTGCGGCTTCGTGGCCCTCGAACTTCTTGTTGGTGAGCTGGTTGATTACGTAGACGACGATGAAGATGAAGATCGCGCCAAGAATCAGCCCCGTGAAGGCAGCGTTGCGGTCGGACGGTCCAGAGTGAGCAGACATCGGAAGTACCCTCGAAGTTGGTGGCCCGCGTCAGGAGACGCGAACCGTGTTCATCACGTCGTTCGGCTTGATCTTCTGCATCACGTCGAGCCCGCCGGTGACCTTACCGAACACCGTGTGGACGCCGTTCAGGTGTTTCGTGTTCTGCTCGCTCAGCACCATGAAGAACTGGCTGCCGCCCGTGTCCTTGCCGGCGTGCGCCATGGAAAGCGCGCCCACTTCGTGCTTGCGCGGGTTGCCCACGGTCTCGCACTTGATGTTCCAGCCAGGTCCGCCCGTGCCGATGCGCGGGTTCCCTGCCGGCAGGTCGCGGGAGAGCGGATCGCCGCCCTGCACGACGAAATCGGCAATGACCCGGTGGAACTTCACACCGTCATAGAAGTTGGAGTTAGCCAGCTTTTCGAAGTTGGCTACGGCGATCGGCGCGTCGGTGTCGTACAGCTCGGCAGTGATAGTGCCGGCGTTGGTCTCGAAAATTGCGGTTTTTGCCATGCCCAAAACTAGCGCGATGGGGCCGCAGAAGGGCAGATCCCCGCCAAGGCGCATTCGTCGCACTTGGGCTTGCGGGCGTCGCAGATCCTCCGCCCGTGCCAGATGAGCAGATGGGCCAGCATCGTCCATGTATCCCGCTCAAACAGCGCAATAAGGTCCCGCTCGATCTTCACGGGGTCGTTATGCCCTGTGAAACCCAGACGCCCCGCCAGGCGCGCGATGTGCGTATCCACCACCACGCCCTCGTTCTTTCCGTAGGCGTTGCCAAGGATGACATTGGCCGTTTTCCGACCTATCCCCGGAAGGTCAACCAAGTCGTCCATGGTGGACGGCAACACGCTGGAATAGTGCGTAACCAATGCCCGGGCGAGCCCAGTGATGCTGCGCGCCTTGTTTCGGAAGAACCCGGTGCTCTTGATGATGTCCTCGACCACCTCGATTGGCGCAGCGGCGAGCGCAGCCGGCGAAGGAAACCGCGCAAACAGCACGGGGGTTACGAGGTTGACGCGCTTGTCGGTGCACTGCGCGCTCAAGACGGTTGCCACCGCCAGTTCGAATGGCGACCGATAGTCCAGTTCGCAGTGCGCGTCCGGGTAGAGCTTGAGGAGGCGGCGATAAACGGTTTTTGCGCGAGCGGCTCGGTCCTCTGCCGACTCGCGTTTCTTGCCGCGGGTTTTTGCCCGGCTCAGTCTTCGATGCCCGCGTGTGCCGCGAGCCGGTCGATGAGTGAATGCAGCTGCTTCTCTGTGAGTTCGATTTCCTGCGCAGCGCCGTCCACATCCAGAAGCCCGGCCCGCATCGAGATTGCAACCTGATTCAGATAGCGGATCTTGGCGAGAACATCATCGGTTGCCCGCCGCAGACCGTGGAACTTGCGCTTCTCCGACACGGCGCGCCGGTGCCGTCGGGCCAGTTCGTCATGCGTGAGGCGCATGGCGGCCACAATGCATTCTTCCTTTGTCCGGCCAGGAAATGCGCCGCGGTCCGGCAGGCCCAGGTCATCCCACGATTCATCCGAAAACCACAACCGCCCCACGTACTCGATGCCGTCGAACACCACACGCAGCGACACGTTGTAGCGTCGGCCGTCGCTGTCGATCGTCGCGATGTGCGGCTGGGTGATTTCGGTCACGGCTGCGCGGTTGGGGCGCTGATTCCTGCTGTCCCGAGAAAGGTCCGGAGAGCGGCAAAGAGTTCGGCGCGCCGTTCAACATACGGCACATGCCCGCAGTCCTCCAGCACAACCAGGGGGGCGCCCAGCGCGCGGGCGACCGCCTCGGACGAGGCCAGCGGAATGGGATCCTGCCGCCCGTGCACGATCATCGCCGGCAGGTGCACCTCACCAAGGGCCGGTTCGAGGTTGAAGTCGCCGAGCGATTCCCACACCTGCGTCTGCACCTTCCCCGTCACGCGAAAGGGCGTCAGGTCGGCGGCGCGTTCGGGGTCGGCGAAATAGCCGGCAACGCTCAGCTCGAACGCGCGCTGGCGGTGGGCGGCGGGGTCTCTGTCCCGGAGTCCGCTTGCCGCCAGATCCGCGCGCATCGCCTGGATCAGGGGCCCGTTACTTCGGGCTGAGAATTCGGCTTCAAACGTGGCTCGGTAGGCACGAGACGCCGGCGCCGGATCAACGAGTGCCAGTGCCGCGGGGAGTGGCGCCAGGCGTCCCGCAGTCGCCTCGATCGAGTACAGCAGTGCCAGGAGCGCGCCCCACGAGTACGCCACGATGACCGGTGGCGTTCCGAACAGCTCGTTGACGACCAGTTCGAGATCGGCAACGTGGGTCTGCCAGCCGATCGGCGCGGGGTCGTCGGTCTTCGATTTTCCACCACCACGCTGGTCGTAGAACACCAGGTCGAACTGGTCAGCGAGATCGAGAAAGTGGGGGAGGAGATAATCGTGGTGCGCGCCAGGCCCACCGTGGAGCACGAGCAGGGTCGGTGCTCCAGCGCGTCCGTATCGGCACCAATAGAGGGGCAGCGTGGTGGACTGCGTGAACCCCGACTCGCGCGGAGCGGGAATCGGGAGCGGCGCCATCTATAATCCGCCCTATCGGCCTTCGCTCAGCCGCCGCGGCGGCCGAGCGTGACCTTGATGGCGACGCGTTCTTTTGCTGCGCCACGCAGCACGACCACCATGACCTCATCGCCCGGCTTGTACGCGCCGATCGCGTCCGTGTAGTCGTAGATGTTCTTGATCGCCTTGCCCCCGAACTCGACAATCAGGTCGCCGCCCTTGAGCCCGGCCTTTTCCGCCGGTCCACCAGCACTGACTCCGGACAGCAGCATTCCGTTTTCTTCACCTGATGCCATGTCCGGGATGGAGCCGAAGTAGGCACCGTTGCCTGGGCCGCTCGCCATCCGCGTTGGTGTCGCGACCTTTGTGAACGTCAGTCGCGCGCTACGGTTCGCGATGTTGCGCACCACGCGCTCGGCGAGATCGATCACCCGGATTTCACCCGCGATGTTGATCTTGTCGGCGTCGTCGGTGGCCGCGTGGTAGTCCGCGTGCGTGTCGGTGAAGAAGTGCAGCACCGGCATGTCTTTCAGGTAGAACGACGAGTGGTCGGAAGGCCCGGTACCATCCGGGACCGGAGCGAGTTTGAGGCCATCGGTGTTCGCGGAGTCGAGCAGTGCGCGCATCTCGGTGGCCGTGCCAACGCCGTAGACGATGAGTTTGTCGTCCTTCATCCGGCCGACCATGTCGAAGTTGACCATGGCGGCCATCTTCGCGATCGGCACTGGCGGGGCCTCTACGAACTTTGCCGAGCCCAGAAGTCCCTGCTCTTCACCGCTGAAGTGCGCGATGAGGATCGAACGACGCGTGGGTTGAGCCGCGAGGCGGCGGGCGAGCGCCAGCACCGCGGCCGAGCCGCTGGCGTTGTCGTCTGCGCCGTTTCGGATGGCGTTCGCTGCTGCGGGGTCGGTGGCGCCTACGGTGGACCGGCCCAGATGGTCGAAGTGCGCGCCGATGACGACATACTCGTCGCGGAGGGCGGGGTCGGTGCCGCGAATGATGCCGGCGACGTTCTGTGATGGCAGTGGTCGCGGCGCCGCGCCGCGCACGGCTTCACTGGCCGTGAACTTGATGAGGTACGAGGCAGCGCATCCCGTGGCGCAGCTGCTTGTTCCTCCGGCGGCCGGGGCCAGACGAAGCGCGGCGTAGCGGCCGGCGAGGAATGCGGCGGCGCTGTCGTTGCCGGACGTTCCGGTGCGTCGGCCCTCGAATGCGTCCGAGGCGAGCGTTTCGATATCTCGGCGCACCTGCACGGAGTCCGGCACCGCACGTCCGGCGATTGTCGACGGAGCGGTTGAACGGCAGGCGACGAGGGTCGCGCCGGCAACGAGGAGCGAGAAGAAGCGGGCGATGGGCATAGGGCGGTGGATACAGTGCTGAGGTTCAGCGTATGTTACCCGGGCGCCACGAGCGGAACCAGATTCGTCTGGGCCCGCGCACGGCGCCATCCGCCCAATGGACGACTCCTTCAATCTCGCGCGGCACGCCGCTCGCCTGGTCTCGCTGCTCATGCGGCAGCCGGAGGCTGTCGACCAGCAGAAGCTGGAGTTGCGCACCCTGGTCCTCAAGACGAAGGAAGGGACGGTGCGCCTCTCGACGAAGGAGGGGCAACTCGTCGCGAACGGGCTTCTGGTCCCCTCGGTCCTCGCCGGCGTGCGCGATCTGGCGGACCAGTTGATCGGCCACGGGGTCGAGTCGTTCGAGATCAATCAGGGGATGTCTCCCGGCGAGATGCTTTCGTTGGCACGCGTTCTCGCAACGCCGATCGACGCCGACTGGAAGCCGGTTCATGACAAGGTGCGGGCCGTCGGCGCCACAACAATCACGGTCATCCTCCGCGATCCTGTTGTGGAAGCGGCTGCCGCGATTGCCGAACAAGCGGATCCGGAACCAGCACCGGGAAGCATCGAACGCATTCCGTTCGTCCTTTCGCGGGCGAATCGTGGCGGTGACGGGCACCCGATCGTTCCGCACTTCGAAGAAACGGCATTCGCGGTGGAGCAGGCCACGCGTGAAGGACGCACGAATGCCGCGATGACGGTGTTCGGACACCTGCTCGTTCACGAGGTCGAAGCGACCGATCCCGAAGTTCGCCGCCACTTTGTGCTCACCGTGCGCCGCCTCACCAAGCCATGGCTGCTCCAGCCGATCGCACGGGTGTTCGTAGATGATCCCGGGCGCGCTGAGGAAGCCCTCGCGATTCTCGTTCGATGCGGCACCGATGGCGTGGATTCCGTCGTGGATCAACTCGGCCGCGCGACGACGGGCTCGCAACGCAAGACATTCCTCGGCATTCTCGATCAGCTTCCGTCCAGCGACGAGGCGTTCATTGCCATGCTTGCCGACGTCCGGCCGCATATGATGCGGCTCGCTGCCGAGCAGATCGCGCGGCGGCGCCCGACGGATGGCGACAAGGCGCTCGCTGACCACCTCACCAATGCGGATGCCCGCGTGCGGCGAGCGGCCGTTCGCGCATTGGGCGCCTACGAGACGCAGTTCGCAGTCGACGCGATCGCGCGCGTGCTTGATGATCTGGTCGTCGAAGTGCGACTCGAAGCCGTTGCCGCGCTGGCCGCTCGTCGGGCGGGGAAGGCCGGAGACATCATTGGCCGCGCGATGGACGCGGAGGAAGACGTCGAAGTGCAGGCCGGAATGCTCGCGGCGCTCGGGAAAATCGGGACGCCCGAGGCCGTGGCAAAACTGGCCAAGGCGGCGGAGCCCAACTCGCGGATATTCGCGTCACGCAAGGGCGCATCACTACGTGTTGCGGCCGTCCGCGCTCTGGCGCATGCGCACACGCCGGGCGCGCTCGCTGCACTCAAGAGCCTGATGAACGACAAGGAACGTGAAGTGCGCGATACCGCGTCTCGCGCGGTCAGCCGTTGATGAAATACCCAAGACCCCTGGAGGGGTTGTGCTCATGACGTACGTGGCGATCGGCTTGATCGCCGGAGTATTCAGCGGCGTCTTCGGCATCGGCGGGGGTGTCGTCATTGTGCCGCTGCTCGTGTTCGCGGCAAAGATGTCGCAGAAGGTGGCCACGGGCACGTCGATCGGTGTTTTTCTGCTCCCCGTGGCGCTCCTCGGCGCGATGGCGCACTACCGCGCGGGCAACGTCAATGTGAAGGCGACGCTCCTGATAGCCGCCGGTCTCTTCGTGGGTAGCTGGGTTGGCGCACAGATATCGCTCGGGATGAGCGACGCGCTGCTCAAGCGCGCCTTTGCAGTGCTCTTGGTGGCGGTGGCGGCGCGGCTCTGGATGACCGCCTGACCCACTGACCTCTCGGCCTCACTGGATTCGTCGCGCCTGCGTTGACCCGAGGGGCGTGAAGACAGTTGGCGCAAATATTCGCGCCAGCGCCTCGATGCCATCGACCACGCGAGGGCCGGGCCGACTTGTCAGCGCGTTGGCATCGATCACCCACACCTCCTTGGCAGCAAGGGATGGGATCGTCTCGCACAGTCGCCTCGCTTCCAACTCGGCGCGGTCGAGATCGAAACCGCATGGCGCCACGATCACCATCTGAGGATCTGCCAACTCGAGCGCATGTGAGCTGACCACGCGTGACACAGCACCGGCGGTGCCCAGCAGGTCCACGCCACCTGCGCGCTTCACCTGTTCGGGAACCCAGTGCCCACCGCAATAGAGCGGGTCGGTCCATTCCAGTACGGCAACGCGCGGCCGCGGCGCCCGCGCTGCCTTGAGCGCCTCATGCACGCGCCGGACGCGCACGCGAAGGCCACTGACGACTTCATCGGCCTCGTCGCGCGCGCCGATCGCGTCGCCGACGGCCGCGATGTCGGCAAGGATCGCGTCTAGAGATCCGCCGGAGATGGAAAGCACACGCGGCCGCGAGGGGAGCGCCGCCGCGAGCCGGTGCACCGCCGACTCGCTGACCGCGCAGACTTCGCAGAGCCCCTGCGTGATGATCAGGTCGGGGGCGAGCTGGGCGATCAGCGCCGCATCAAGCAAATAGAGCGCGCTGCCGGCTCCCGTGATCTCGCGGACCTCGGTGTCGATCGATGCGCTCGGCCCATCAGCGTCGATTGCACAACTGGTGACGACCGGCACGTCGGCCGCCGCACTGTCGCAAGAATGCGAGACGCCGACAAGCTGCGCGCCAGCACCGAGCGCAACCACGGCGTCGGTGGCGCCGGGCAATAGAGAGACGATGCGCATGGGTCGCACTGCGACTGCGAGTGTGCGGTGAGCAGTTTGCGGTCTGCGGTCTACCGACTTCGGCCTACCGCGAACCGCGAACCGCAAACTCTCTGTTGTCGTTAAGGAACTCTATTTTCGTACACCACTTTCCCCCCAACCCAGGTGGAGAGCACCGTCGTCTTGAGCACCAGCGACGCGGGCACGCGCATGATGTCCTGATCGAGGACCGTGAAGTCGGCGTACTTGCCAGGCGAAAGCGAACCCAGTTCGTTTTCCTGGAAGCCGGCGTACGCCGGCCAGATGGTCATCGACTTGAGCGCTTCCTCGCGCGTCATCAGCTGCTCGGGGTACCAACCCCCTGCCGGCCAGTCATTGGCGTCCTGTCGTGCGATCGCCGCGTGGAACGAGATCAACGGGTTCACGAACTCCACGGGAAAATCGCTTCCATTGGGAATCACGACGCCGGTGTTGAGCAGCGAACGCCAGGCGTACGCGCCCGGAAGCCGATGCGTACCGAGCCGTGCGCCGGCCCAGTACATGTCGCTCGTCTGGTGGCTCGCCTGCATAGAGGGAATCACGCCGAGCTGGGCGAAACGGGGGATGTCGGCATAGTTGATGATCTGCGCGTGCTCAATGCGGAATCGGTGGTCGGCCACCGGCACCTGCTTCAGCGCGGCCTCGAACGCGTCGAGCGTGACGCGATTGCCGCGGTCGCCGATGGCGTGCGCATTCACCTGCCAGCCGGCCCGGAGCGCCTTCACCGAAATCGATTCAATGAATTTCGGATCGCTCACCAGAAGGCCGGAGTTCTTCGCGTCGTCGCTGTACGGATCGAGGAGCGCGGCGCCGCGTGAGCCGAGCGCGCCGTCGGAGTAGAGCTTGATGCTTCGCACCCAGAGGGTGCCGCCATTGAGTCCGCTCTTTGGGCCGGCGGCAATCAGTTGGTCCAGGGCCGCGCTTTCGGCGCGTCCTCCGGACACCATCGCGTACAGGCGGAAATTCATCTGCCCCGCCTTACCGAGTTCGTCGTAGACGCTGAGCACTTCAGCGCTCGACCCGGCATCGTGCACGCCGGTCAGTCCCCATCTCTGGGCATCTGCGATCGCCGCAACGACGTTTCGCTTCACTTCGTCGCGCGAGAGCGGTGGCATGACGCGACCGACAAGGCCCATCGCGTTGTCGATGAACACGCCCGTCGGGTTCCCGCTGGCGTCACGCATGATCTGGCCGCCCTCGGGGTCCTTCGTGGCCGCCGTGATGCCGGCCAGTTCCATCGCCTTCTTGTTCACGTAGCTCGCGTGGCCGTCAATACGCGTCAGCACGACCGGATTGTTCGGCGTGGCGGCGGTGAGCTTGTCGTGCGACGGAAAGGACGTGTTGCCCCAGCGATTCTGGTCCCAGCCACGGCCGATAATCCACTGGCCGGCCGGGCGACCCTGTGCCTTGGCCGTCACGCGCGCAACGACATCCTCCACACTCGTCGAGCCGACAAGGTCGACGTTGGCCAGTGCCGACCCGAGGTTCGCCACGTGGCCGTGGGCATCAACCATTCCGGGGATCACGGTGCGGCCGCCGAGGTCGATCACACGCGTGTTGGCGCCGCGTAGGACCATCGCACCGCGCTGGTCGCCGACGAACGCCACGCGCCCACCGCGCACAGCCATGGCGGCCACGACTGGACGCGAATCGTCCACCGTATAGATGCGGGCGTTGGTGACGATCAGGTCGGCAGATGCCTGCGATGGTTGCTGCGCGGGCAAGGTTGGCGCCAGCGTCGCGGTGGCTGCCAGAAGTGCGCCGAACGCGCTCAGCGCGCACGTGGAGTGAAATGGAGTGCGGGTCATTCCGGCTCCTGTGCGGCTGCGCCGCGAAGGTCTCGAACAATGGCAATCCCCGCGGTCTGGATGGCGACGTCGCCCACGTCCACGCCCTCGGGGAAAAGGCGCGCGAGCGAAAGCGCCATGAAACGGCCCGACGCAGATACGGCATCGCTCAGTCGCTGGCCGGGAGCGGCGGGCACGTAGCCGCGCACAGTGCGGCCGCCGAGCAGCACGAACTCCACGATATGCTCGTCAATCCCAGCGCTCGTCGTCGGCGCGACCTGCACCTTCCCGTCCGGTGCTGAGGCCATCACGATATGGTCGCTGTGGACGATCAAGTGCCCTTCTGGCTCGTCCGATTTCGTGCGGCGGGCCTGCATCAGGTTCATCCAGCCTGTGCGGGCATTGAGAAACGCCACCAGCGACTGGCCGGCGCCGACCTTGACGGTCCCTTCGATCGCCGTCCCGTCGCGCAGCAGAATCTGCAGGCGGCGCGCAATCGGTTGACGAGGACGGGTGGGGCGGATGACATCGCTCATGGGCGGATCTTCCGATAAGCCTCCACCATCGCGGCATCTCGAGCCGAGACCGTGGCGGGTTTGGCCATCTCACGTTCAATATCGGCGATCTCGCGCGGAGCGTCGGCGCTCACCCGCTCGAATGCCGAGCCGGTCACCACGTAGTTGTCTTCAATCCGAACGCCGATGTTGGCGTACTTCTTGATTGCGAGCGCGAGTTTTGCACGATACGCGGCGTTTGCCGGCGTGTCTGGAACGAGGTCCATCGTGTTGGCCCGCACGTAGATCCCGGGCTCGATGGAAAATGCGCTTCCCTCAATCATCCCGGTGGGTGTGGTGTAGGCATCGGCGTCGTGTACATCGAGCCCGATGGGATGTCCGAGGCTGTGCATGTAGAACAGCGAGAGTTGTGAAACCTTGCGTCCCGGTGCGGCTTCGAAGGTCGCGTTCGCGGACTCGATAAGTCCCACTCGCGTCAACCCGTCGCGTAGCACGGCGTTTGCCGAATCAGAGAGCTGGTTGAATCGCGCGCCGATCTTGATCTGACGCTCGGCAGCCTTCTGTGCGCCGAGCACGATCTCGTAGATCGCGCGCTGCTCGGCGGAAAACGTCCCGCTAACCGGCACTGTCCGGGTGATGTCAGCCGAGTACCCGCCGTAGAAGGCGGACATATCCATGTTCAGCACTTCGCCGGCCAGCATGTAGCGGTCGTCGCGGTTGTAGTGCAGGGTCGTGGAATTCGCGCCGGAGCCGACGATCGACGGATAGCCCGGACGATCTCCACCATTGCGGCGGAAGGTGTACTCGGCCAACGCCTGAATCTCGAACTCATTCACTCCCGGCTCGATGGCGCGAAGCACTTCCTTGTGTCCGGCCGCGCTGACCTTCGCCGCCATGCGGATCAACGCGACCTCGGCAGGCGATTTCTTGCCGCGCAGCGCCAGCACGTCGCGCGATGCATCCACCACGCTGAGCGACTTGAACCGTTCCTTGATGCGGTCGACGAGCTGGTCGTCCACGGTGCGTGGCGCCGCGTTCACAGGAACGTCCGCGCCGCCGGTGGGTGCCGGACGCGAGAGGTCGGCCACGACCATCAGCCGCGTGGCGCCAGTCAGCACTGAGTCGAGTACTGCATGGAAGCTGCCGGCGTCGCGGCCTTCCATCCCCAGCTTGGTCTTGACCGCGTCCACGCCCAACCGCTCGCCCGTCCAGACTTCCCGCGCCGGATCTTTGGGCGGCACAAACAGCATAGGAGTGTCTTTCCCGTCCTTTCGCACCACGATCAGCGCGGCGCCAGGCTCCAGGAACCCGGTCAGGTACCTGAAGTTGTAGGACTGCCAGAACGCCTCGTGGTTGAGGCCGGGTTCAGCGGCGCCAAGTGCGAGATAGACGCCGTCTCCCAACTTGGCCGTCAGCCCAGCGCGACGGGTTGCATACTCGGCCTCAGTAACCTGTGCGCCGCCGACTGTCGGCGCGATGAGAAAGGCGCCGGCATAGACAAGGCGTGCAAGGGGTCGAATCATGGCCAAAAGGGATCCTCGGGAAGTGACGCGTTCGGCCAGCGGATGGCGGCGGCCGGGCGTAGGTTCTAATGTAAGTCTCCTGGCGGTCGCGCTACCACCGGCGCCGGTTGCATCCGCGCCGCAGAGGCGCCGCCCGGCATCAAACACCAGCGGAGTCACCCCATCATGCTTCGTTTCGCTCTTCACCGTCGCCGCGCTGTCGTCCTGGCCGCCGGCCTCCTCGCATTCGCTGGCAGCGCCGACATCGCGTCGGCCCAGCGTGTCACAACACCGATGGAACACTTCGGGCACAATATCGGTGACGACTACTGGCTGCCGAACTACACTCAGTTCATGGCCTACTGGCAACGCGTGGCTCGCCAGTCGCCGCGCGCCAAGCTCGACACCATGGGGCTCACGGCCGAGGGCCGGCCGCAGCTCTCGTTGATCGTGTCGAGCCCGGACAACATCAAGAACCTCGCGAAATACCGCGACATCTCCAAGAAACTCGCCTACGCCGAGATCGATTCGGTGACAGCGCGTCAGTTCGCTCGCGACGGCAAGTCGATCATCTGGATCGACGGCGGCCTGCATGCCAGCGAAGTGCTCGGCGCCAGCCAGCTGATCGAGACGAGCTATCAGATGGTCTCGGGCACCGATGCCGAAACGATGCGCATCCTGAACGACGTGATCATCGTGTTCGTGCACTCGAATCCGGACGGCATGGAGCTCATAGCCGACTGGTACAACAAGGAGCCGGACAACGCGCGCAAGAACACCTCGGTGCCGACGCTCTACCAGAAGTATGTCGGCCACGACAACAACCGCGACTTCTACATCGCGAACCAGAATGAATCGATCAACATGAACAAGTGGATGTATCTGACCTGGTATCCCCAGATCATGTACAACCACCACCAGACGGGTCCCGCCGGGGCGGTGATGTTTGCGCCGCCGTTCCGCGATCCCGCCAGCTACTTCTTCCACGAGTCCATCATCACCGGACTCGATATGGTGGGCGCAGCGATGCACGCCCGTGCAGAGGCAGAGCACAAGCCGGGTGTGGTCTCGCGGTCGATGGCGTCGTACTCCACATGGTGGAACGGCGGACTGCGCACCACGGCGTACTTCCACAACATGATCGGCATCCTGACCGAGACCATCGGCAGCCCCACACCGATGACGATCCCCTTCATTCCGCAGCGGCAGTTGCGCTACGCGGACTACAACTATCCGCTCGAGCCGTTCCAGACGTGGAAGTTCCGCCAGTCGGTGGATTACTCGGTGACCGCGAACAAGGCGATTCTCGACCTCGCATCGCGCAACCGCGACGCCCTCCTCTGGAACTTCTATCGCATGGGCCGCGACATGATTGCCCGCGGCAATACGGATTCCTGGATCGTTACGCCGAAGATGCTGGCCGATGCCGAAGCCCGGATGGGCACTGGCGGTGGTCGCGGTCGCGGTGGTGCGGCACTGGATGCGCTGGCCAACGCCGACTTCGGTGGGCGCGGCGCTGCGACTGGTGCAACGCGTGAGGCCTATGCCGAGAACTTCAGGAATCCCGCCACGCGCTCCCCGCGCGGGTACATCCTCCCGGCCAACCAGCCCGACTTCCTCACCGCGCAGAAGTTCCTCGTCGCGCTGCAAAAGGCCGGCATCATCGTGCACCGCGCCACCGCGTCGTTCAGCGTCGGCAGCAAGCAGTACCCGTCGGGCTCGTATGTCGTGAAGAGCGGTCAGGCGTTTCGCGCCCACGTGCTCGACATGTTCGAGCCACAGGATCACCCGAACGACTTCGCGTATCCAGGCGCTC
>SXGU01549890.1_pt1 | contig 13280 bp, 16 predicted proteins | sample 3174531 | NCBI WGS metagenome assembly SXGU01 (sample SAMN11356863, study PRJNA531348) | freshwater metagenome | isolation source: freshwater sample F1-140 | place: China: Fuxian Lake, Yuxi | collected 2017-12-25 | reverse complement strand
GGCCCTCGGTGAGGACCGCCATGTCCTCGCGGTCGGGCAGCGGCTGGAAGTCGATCGCCCCGAGCTCGGCGATGACGTCCTTGATCTTGTCCATCCAGGCGTCGTAGAGCGTCGACCAGTTGCCGAAGTAGTAGCCCGCCCGCTCGGCGAACTCCGGCACCCGCGACTCGATCTCCGCGGGGTCGGTCACGGGCACGGGGGAGAGGTACATGTGCCCGTTGAGGTAGCGGATGTCGACGCCCATCGCGGGCGGGATGACGTAGTGCCGGGTCGTGTACTGGCTCAGGAACGTGAGCGCGAAGTCGAGCACGGTGGCGTCCCAGGGCTCGATCACCTCCGGGGTGTGCACGCCGTCCATGAACCAGAACATCGACTCCTCGAGCTCGCGCCGGTCCTCGCTGAACACCGTGGAGTAGCCGTACAGCTCCTCCCAGCCCTCCGCACCGGTGGGCGTGACGACCTCGAACGGGCTCGGGAAACGGTCGGCCATGGTCTCTCCTCGGGATGCCGGGTGGTGATGCCGGGTGGTGATGCCAGGTGGTGGTGTCTCAGTGGTGGTGCACGACCGGCGTGCTGGCCGGGTGGAGCAGGTGATGGACGATCGACGAGAAGGTGTCCCGGGCCACCGCGTCGATCTGAGTGCGCCGGCGGCTCCAGACGGTCTCCGGCCGGCTCTGGAGGAGCACGACGTTGTCGTCCTCCGGTCGGAGCGGGTCGATCGCCCACTCCACGTCCTGGGGGCAGCCGTAGTGGCGCTCGGCCCTGCGGGCCAGCGCCGCCACCGACTGGATCTCGCTCTCGCTGAGACACGGGACCGTGCGGCGGTCCTCGTCGACGGGGAGCTCGACGACCCGGTCGCCGTCCAGCACGTGCTCGACGGTCTTGTCGGAGATGGTGCGTGCGGTGACGGCTCCCATGACCTTGTCGACCAGGAAGTTGTCGGGAGTGACCGAGCCGCCCACGACGGCCTCACCGAGCCCCCAGGACGCGTCGATGGCGATCTGGGAGCGGTCGCCGTTGGTCGGGTTGAGGGTGAAGGCCACCCCGGAGGCGCGGGGGAGCACCATCTGCTGCACGCCCACGCTCATGGCGGCGCCGTCCTCGGCGTAGCCCATCCCGCTGCGGTAGGCGATGGCGCGGTCGGTGTAGAGGCTGGCCCAGCACCGCAGGATGTGGGTCTCGACCTCGGCCGGGCTGCGCACCCACAGGTAGGTGTCGTGCTCGCCCGCGAACGACGCGTCGGGCTGGTCCTCGCACGTCGCCGAGGACCGGACCGCGACCGGGACGTCGTCGCGGCCACACCGCTTCGACAGCGTGGCGTAGGCAGCGCGGATCTGGGCCGAGAGCCAGCCGGGGAGCCCGGCGCCGAGGACGAGAGCCCGGGCCTTCTGCGCGACGCGGGTCAGCTCGGCCGAGTCGTCGGGGTGCACGCGGGCCATCAGGGCCGCGATCTCCCGGTCGATCCCGGTGTCGGCGAACGACTGCCGGTAGGCCCGGGCGGTGACCGCGAAGCCGGGCGGTACCGGGAGCCCGGCCATGGTGAGGATGCCGAGGCTGGTGTTCTTGCCGCCGAGGACCGGCTCGTGGGCCGGGTCGTGCCGGTCGAACCAGTGGATGTCGTCGTACTCGGCTCGGTCCGGACGCCCATTCGACTTGCCGGTCACGTTCCCAGTCACGAGGCAGAACCTAGGTGGCGGGCGTCACACCGGTGGGAAAACGTCCCGCGGAACGGGACACCGGCTACGCTCCGGCGAGTGACCTCCGAGTCGACGCCCTCGGGTTCGCGCACGCTGCTGGGATCGGTGCGCAACGCGGCCCGGGTGCTGCGCGCGTTCTCGCACGCCGACCAGGAGCTGGGGGTCTCCGAGCTGGCCCGCCGGCTGGGGCTGAGCAAGAGCACCACGCACCGGTTGGTCGCCACGCTGGAGGCCGAGCGGCTGCTGGAGCAGGACCCCAGGACCGGCAAGTACCGGCTGGGTCTGGCGCTCTACGAGCTCGGCACGACCGTGGCCGAGCACGTCGACCTGCACCAGGCGTCGTTGCCGGTGCTGACGACGTTGCGGCACCAGACCGGCGAGATGGTGCACGTGGCGGTGCTGGACGGCTTGGAGGCGGTCTACGTCGAGCGGCTCGAGAGCCACTACATGCTGCCGGTCTTCCGGCGGGTCGGGCACCGGCTCCCCGCGCACTGGACGTCCTCGGGGAAGGTGCTGCTCGCGGCGCTCCCGCGGCCGGAGCTGGAGCGCCGGCTCAAGGGGATCGCCCTCGACGCGCGGACCAGCCACACCATCACCGACCATGCGGCGCTCCTGCGCGAGCTCGACGAGGTCGCCCGCCGCGGCTGGGCCTCCAACGTCCAGGAGGGCGAGCTGGGGATCACCTCCGTGGGCGCGCCGCTGCGCGGGGCGGACGGCACCGTCATCGCCGCGGTGACCGTGGTGGGCAGCAGCGACCGGATGAACGCCGAGAGCCTGCGCCCCTACCGGGTGGCCGTGCAGGAGGCCGCCGCCGTGATCAGCCGGCGTCTCGGCTACCGCGGTCGGCACTGACCGGCCCGCGGGCCGCCCACGATGTGCGCGGTCAGTGGATGCCGCGGTGCCCGCCCGCGTCCAGGCTGAGCACGCCGCCGTGCAGGACGTCGGCCTCCGGGTCGAGCAGCAGCGTCACTGCCCAGGCGATCTCCGCGACCGTCGGGAGCCGGCCCAGCGAGGTCCCGGCGGCGTACGACGCCCACTGCTCCTCGACCGTGATGCCGCGCTCGGCTGCCGCGCGCTCGACGAGGGCGTGCACCCGAGGGGTGTCCGCCGGGCCCGGGCTCAGGGTGTGGGTCGTGACACCGCGGGGGCCGTAGACGTCGCCGAGCTGGCGCATCAGGTTGAAGACGCCGGCGTTGATCGCACCCGGGCCGGCACTCGAGGCCTTGGGCTCGAACCCGAGGGTGCCCGCGAACATCACGATCCGGGAGCCGGGCGCCAGCCTGGCGTCGACCGCGCGGACCAGGCGCAGCAGTCCGCCGAGCTTGATGTCCGCGCCACGGGCCAGGTCGCTCGGCGACACCGTCTCCACGGATCCCGCGACCGGGAGCCCGGCGGCGAAGACCGCCATCCGGACCGGACCGTCCAGGGCGGCGGAGATGGTCCCGATGGCGCTGTCGTCGGCGATGTCGGCCACGCACGGGATGACCCCGGCCGCCTCGGCGGCGAGCGCGGCGAGGTCATCCTCGTGACGCCCGACGGCCAGCACCCGCAGACCACGGGTCACCAGCCGTTCGGTGACCGCGCGCCCGAACGAGCCGGTGGCACCGACGACGACGCAGAGGTCACCCATCACGCTCTGCTTGCGCAGCAGCCCGGGCCTCGACCTCGGCTCGTCGAGCGACGCTGGCCGGCACCCCGCCGATGCCCCAGGCCTCCGGCGGGAACTGGGTGATGTAGGTCCGGACCCGCTCGATGGGGGTGTCGAGGGTCTCGGCCACCAGCTCGGCGAGCCTGCGGTGCAGCTCCTCGATCAGCTCGGGAGGGCGGCCCTCCATGATGTCGACGCGGACCAGCGGCATCGTCGCCTCCTCGGGGTTGCTGGTGGTCAGGCCAGGACGGGGATCAGGCCGAGCCGGCGCCGGGCCTCGTCCACCGCCTGGCGGCGGTCGTCGTAGAGCACCTCGATGGCCTGCAGGCCGGCCGCGGCCGCGCCGCGGACGTTGACCGGCATGTCGTCGAGGTAGACGATCTCGCCGGCCTCCAGGCCCATCGCCTCGATCGCCAGGCGGTAGGCGCCTGGGGCCGGCTTGAGCACCCCGGTGAGCGAGCCGTCGACGACGACGTCGAACAGGTCGAGCCACCGTTGCTCGTCGGCCCAGGCCTGGCCGTGGAAGTCGACCAGGTCGTTGGTGAGCGCGGCCAGGGGCAGGCCGGCGCCCTTGACCTCGGTCATCAGGTCGACCACCTCGTCGACCAGCCAGGCGGCCTGGGGGGCGTGGTAGAGCCACACGATCAGGTCACGGGTCCGCCAGCCCACCTCGCCGAGCTCCGCGCCGATGGCCGCCGCCATCTCCTCCCAGTAGGCCCGCTCGGTGATCTCGTGGGCGATCATCGCCCGCCACCTGTCGTCGCGCGGCCCGGCCAGGTCGGTCCGCTCGACGAAGCCCTGCAGCGCAGGCTCGGAGCGGGCCCGGGGGACCAGCATCTCGCGCCCGCTGCGCAGGACGACGCCACCGATGTCCAGGAGGAGCCCGGTGGCCTGACCCATGCCTGGAGCCTTCCTCCCGGTCCGTTCCTGCACAAGGACCGGCATTCCGGCCACCGGAACGCGACGTCCCTGTCCGCGGGACGAGGGCGGTCGTGCTGCCCCGGATCCCGGACCGTGGGCGAGCCGGCGACCCGAGGAGAAGGACCCGCGATGGAGCTGCTGTGGAGCTGATGATCCGCTCGATGACCGTGGAGGCCGACGGCGTGATGTCGCTGGAGCTGGTGTCTGCGGCGGGCGACGTCCTGCCGGCCTGGGAGCCGGGCGCCCACCTCGACGTCGTGCTGGGCACCGTGAGCCGCCAGTACTCGCTGTGCGGAGACCCGGCGGACCGCGCCCGCTACCGGCTCGGGGTCTTGCTCGAGCCGGCGAGCCGGGGCGGGTCCGCGTACGTGCACTCGACGCTCCGGCCGGGCGACCGCGTCGAGGTGACCGGGCCGCGCAACCACTTCCGGCTGGAGCCGTCTCCGTCCTACGTCTTCCTCGCCGGCGGTATCGGCGTCACGCCGCTCCTGCCGATGCTGGCCCGTGCCGCGGCCGAGGGCGCGGACTGGACGTTGCTCTACGGCGGCCGCTCAGCCGCCTCGATGGCCTTCACCGACGAGCTGGCGGCGTACGGCGACCGGGTCACGTTGCACCCGCAGGACCGGCACGGGCTGCTGGACCTGGACGGCCTGCTGGGTGACCCCCGCGACAGGACGCTGGTCTACTGCTGCGGTCCGGAGGCCCTCCTGACCGCGGTGGAGCAGCGGATGACGGACTGGCCCGCGGGCGCGCTGCGGGTCGAGCGGTTCGCCGCTCCGGTGGTCGACCGCGACCCCGCCGACGAGCACGCGGTGGAGGTGGTGCTCGCCGAGTCGGGGCGTTCGCTGCTGGTGGGACCGGATACCTCGATCCTCCAGGCGCTCCTCGACGACGGCGTGGACGTCCTGCACGACTGCCAGGACGGGATCTGCGGTGCCTGCGAGACGAAGGTGATCGAGGGGGAGGTCGACCACCGCGACTACGTCCTCAGCGACCGGGAGCGGGCCGCCAACGACTGCATGATGGTCTGCGTCTCGCGGGCCTGCGGGAAGCGCCTCGTCCTGGGGCTCTGACCCGGTCTCGCCGCCCTGTTCCGCCCGGCGGCACGGCAACGTCCCGCGGAGAGGGACGTGGCGGACCGGACGACGAGCCGAGCACGAGCATCGCGGCCATGGCTCGCATGACACCCATCCCGCCCGAGGACTGCACCGATCCCGCCCTCGCCGAGGCGCTCGCTCACTTCACCCGGACCCTCGGCTTCGTCCCCAACAGCCTGCTGACCATGCAACGGGTCCCGGCTATCGCGATGGCGGTGATCCAGCTCAACCGCGCGGTCTTCGCCGCGGACGGCCAGGTCGACCTCGGGCTGAAGCGTCTGGTCGCGCACGTGGCCAGCACCGCCTCGGGCTGCCAGTACTGCAAGGCGCACACCACCGTGAGCGCCACCCGGCACGGGGTGAGCGACGAGAAGATGGCGGCGATCTACGAGTACTCGACCAGCCCGTTGTTCAGTCCCGCCGAGCGGGTCGCGCTCGACTTCGCGATGGAGGCGGCGTCGGTGCCCAACGGTGTCACCGACGAGTCCTACCGAGCGCTGGCCGAGCACTGGACCGAGACCCAGATCGTCGAGCTCCTGGGCGTGGTCTGCATGTTCGGGGTCTTCAACCGGTGGAACGACTCGATGGCCACACCGCTCGAGGAGGTGCCGCTGGCCCGGGCCGACGAGCTGCTGGGCGACCGGGGCTGGGAGCCCGGCAAGCACGTTCCAGGGGCGTGAGCACTACTCGGCGGCGGGGACGATCCGGATGTCGCGTCGGGCCCCGTCGCCCAGCGCCGCCAGCGCCTCCGCGTACGCCGGGCTGTCGTGCGCCGCGCGGGCGGCGTCGACGGACGGGAACTCGATCAGGACCGTGCGGGTCTGCTGCCCGAGCTCGTAGACCTGCTCGGGGTTGCCCCGGGCCAGGAAGCGGCCGCCGGCGGCGACCAGAGCGGGGCCGGCGATGGCGGCGTAGGCCGCCACCTTGCCCGGGTCGCTGACCTCGTCGTACGTGGCGATCCAGTAGGCCGTCATCGTCCTCCCTCGTCGTAGGTCTTCTTGTGGGCTTCGTGGGCGTGGGCGTGGGCCCGCAGCCGCTCCGACCAGGAGCGGTGCGGCTCGACGACGACCTCGGCGACCAGCACGCCGTCGGTCTCGACGACGGGATGCAGGGGCAGCGGGGTCTCGCTGGCGTTGCGACAGGCGCCGGTGGTGAGGTCGAAGGCGTACCAGTGCCCGGGACAGACCAGGCTGCCGTCCCGGAGCAGCCCGTCGGCGAGCGGGTTCTGCTTGTGCGGGCAGAGCGCGTCGGTGACGACGACCCGGTCACCCAGGTCGAGGACGAGGTAGGACCGGCCGTCCTGCTGCACCGTCCAGCGCTCCCGGCCGTCGCGGGCGCCGAGGGGGACCCGGGTCAGCGGCACCCGAGCTCCAGGGAGCCGAGCCGGTCGACGGTGGCCACCACCACGTCCCCGGCCGAGACCGGCACGGCCGCGGTGAGCCCGCCGGACAGGACGACGTCGCCGGCGCGGAGGCCCTCGCCGGTGGCGGCCAGCGACCGGACCAGCCAGGCCACCGCCGCGGCCGGGTGTCCCAGGGACGCTGCTCCCGAGGCGGTCGCCACGACCCCGCCGTTGTGCTCGAGGACGACGCCCACCAGCCGCAGGTCGATGCCCTGGGGCGGGACGGGGGTGCCCACGGCGTACCGCCCGGCCGAGGCGTTGTCGGCCACCACGTCCGGCATCGTGAACCGGTAGTCCGTGTAGCGCGAGTCGAGGACCTCGATCCCGACCGCGACGCCCGCGGTGGCCGCGAGCACCTCCGTGGTGCTGACGTGGGCGCCGGCGAGCTCGTGCCCCATGACGAAGACGATCTCGGGCTCGCAGCGCGGGTTGATGTGCTCTGCGACCGTGAGCGGCTCACCCGCGTCGAGCACGTGGTCGGCGGCCAGGAAGCCGTAGATGGGGGAGTCCACGCCGACCTGCTGCTGCTTGGCCCGGCTGGTGACGCCCAGCTTCCAGCCGACCAGCGGTCCCCGGCCGGACCGCAGCAGGCGCTGGACGGCGTAGCCGGTGTCGAGGTCGAGGTCCGGGGTGTCGTCCGAGAGCTGCGGGATGGCCGAGACCGAGGTTCTCGCGCCGGTCAGGCGCTCCGCGAGCGCGGTCACGTCGGGCATCACTCCACCACCCTCAGGGTGACCGGCCCCAGCCGGTCGAAGTCGGCGCGGAACACGTCGCCGGCCGCCATCGGTACGGCGGCGTGCAGGGCGCCGGTCATCACGAGGTGCCCGGGCTCGAGGGCGATGCCGTGGTCACCCAGCACGTTGGCCAGCCAGGCCACCACTCCGAGCGGGTCCCCCAGTGCGGCGGCGCCGGCGCCGGTGTCGACCAGCTCGCCGTTGCGGGTCAGCGTCATGCCGACGTACCGGGGGTCGACCTCCGTGAGCGGGACGACCCGCGACGAGACCGCGAAGGCGCCGTTGGACGCGAGGTCGGCGACGGTGTCCGCCAGCTTGATCCGCCAGTCCTCGAAGCGCGAGTCGACGATCTCGACCGAGGCGCACACGCCTGCGACCGCCCGGGCCGCGTCGGTGACCAGCACCCCCGGGCCCTGGAGCCGCTCGCCCATGACGGCGATGATCTCGGCCTCCATCTTGGGCTGGATGAGCGTGGACAGGGAGACCGTGCCCCCGTCGACGTGGACCGTGGAGCCGAGGATCGGAGCGAAGTCGGGGGAGTCGACCCCGATCATCCGCTGCATCGGCTTGGACGTGAGCCCGACCTTGTAGCCGACGATCGAGTCACCGTCGGCGAGGATCAGGTCGACCAGCAGGCGCTGGACTGCGTAGCCGTCGGCCGTCCCCAGGCTCGGGTCGCTGTCGGTGAACGGCGGGATCGGGGTGCGGTCGCGACGGGCGTCGTAGAGAGCGCGGGCCCGGGCCGGGGCGTCGGTGATCGGCACTGGGGTCACCCCTCCCTGGCGTGTCGGGTCTCGGGGGACCACCCCAGCCGGCGGGAGGCGGCCTCGCCGGCCTCCACGACCACCTCGGCCAGCCGGCGGCGCTGCTGGGCGCCCATCCGGGCCGCAGGCGCACCGATGCTGATCGCCGCGACGACCCGTCCCGACTCGTCGCGGACCGGTGCCGCGATCGAGGCGACGCCGATCTCGCGCTCCTCGACGGCCTCGCCCCAGCCGCGGGCCCGGATCCGGGCCAGCTCCTTGCGCAGCGCCGTCTCGTCGGTGATCGACCTCGGGGTCATCTGGGCCAGCGGCGACGCCGCCTCGAGGACCCGCACCAGCTCGTCGTCGGTCAGGTGCGCGAGCAGCACCTTGCCCGACGAGGTCGTGTGCACCGGCACCCGGCGGCCGGTCTCGGTGAACAGCCGCAGTGTCTGGGAGCTCTCCAGCCGGTCCACGTAGACGACCTCGTGGCCGTCGAGCACGCCGACCTGGCACCCCTCGTGGGTCTCCTCCCGCAGCGCGGCGAGCACCGGACCGACGGCGGCGTGCAGGTCCATGTGGACCCGGACTGCCTGGCCGAGCTCGTACATCACCAGGCCGAGCCGGTAGGCGCCGGTCTCGGGGTTCTTCTCGACCAGTCCCTCGGCGACCAACGTCGTCAGCAGCCGGTGCGCGGTGCTCTTCCCGAGGCCGAGCCGCCGGGCCAGCTCGGAGACTCCGATCTCCTTCTCCCGGGAGAGGAACGCCTTGAGCAGCCGGGCGCCGTTGCCGACCGACGTCAGGCCCTCGCTGGTCACGAGGCCTCCGCCGGCGGGGTCCACTGGGTGCGCCCGCCGACTGCGTCCAGCAGGGCCCTGCGGACCCTGTCGGGGTCGGGTCGGCCGCTCGGGTCGAGGCTCTCGCAGGCGGTGCGCACGCCCTCGTCGTACGGGCTGATCTCCCGAGCCAGCAGGGCCTGGGCGTGCACCAGCCCCGAGCGGGCAGCGCCGGCCATCTCGTCGACGAGCGCCTCGCGTCCCCGGACCCGGGACCGGATGGTGTCGAAGTCCCGCCGGACCGCGGAGTGTGCGTTGGCGAGCCCGGTGCCGACGTGGGAGGCCTGGTGCCCCGAGAGCCCGGCTCCGGGCTCGGCGACGAAGTGGTAGAGGACGCTGTCGATCCCCAGGGCGCGCTTGACCTCGTCGAACGCCGGCTCGGTGCTCTCGTCGAGCAGCGCCAGCTCGGGCAGCACGACCGGGTCGTAGAAGCGCAGCGTCCACCACACCCCGCCGATCTCGGCCTCGAGCGCGACCTCGGGTCCCTGCAGCGGCCCGAGGTCCTCCTGGGTGGCCAGGATGTGCAGGTTGCGGGCGCCCACCGCGGCGACGGTCAGCCGGCCGGCCGCCATGAGTGGCATCCCTCCGCGCACGCCCGGCGGGAACGTCGCGGCCTGGTCGACGTAGGCGCGGTGGATCTCCTGCACGTAGCCGGCCACCGCCTGCCGCATGTCCTCGGGCCGTCGCCCCGCGAATGGTGCCGAGTGTTCTGCCATGTGGAACGCCCTTCCTTTACACGGAACGCTAGCCATCCCTACGTTCGGGCGTCAAGAAGGTCTTCGAGATCCTGACCAGCCCCGAGGAGCACGCAGTGGGAGTACTCCGACTCGCCCATGTCGACGTCCGGACGCCCGACCTGGAGCTGTCCTCGGCCTACTACACCGAGGTCCTCGGGCTGCACGTCAGCGAGCGCACCGACGACGCGGTCTACCTCAAGTGCTGGGACGAGGAGGACCACCACTCCCTGCGCCTGCGCACGGACACCCGGATCGGCATGGACAAGTTCTCCTTCCGGGTGGAGCGCGAGGACGACCTCGCCGACCTCGAGATCCGGCTGGCCAACGCCGGCTGCGACGTACGCCGGGTCAGCAGGGGCGAAGAGGTCGGCCAGGGGGAGTCGATCCAGTTCGAGATCCCGTCCGGGCAGACCATGGAGCTGGTGTGGGACCTGGAGAAGGTCGGCAACGTCCTCGGCAAGCTCAACCCGTCCCCGGTGCCTCCGCCGGACCTGCCCGGCATCGCCCCACCGCGGATGGACCACCTGCTCATCAACGCCGAGGAGGTGGGCGAGTCCTACGCGTTCTTCCACCACGTGCTCGGCTTCCGGATGACCGAGCAGGTCCTCGACGGCAACGGCCACCAGATGGGGGTGTGGCTGGAGCGGTCGCACTCGCCGCACGACATCGCGATCGTCAACGGCCCCAACGGCGCGCTGCACCACTTCGCGTTCTGGCTCGACGACTGGGACCACGTCCGCAAGTCGGCCGACATCCTGGCCTTCAACGGGGTCCAGATCGACCAGGGCCCGACCCGGCACGGGGTGACCCGCGGCAACACCATCTACTTCTTCGACCCGCTGGGCACCCGCAACGAGGTGTTCACCGGCGGCTACAGCCCGGACCCGGACTTCCCCCAGATCACCTGGACCGAGGAGCAGTTCGGGCGCGGGCTCTTCTACTACGAGAACGTCGTCGCGCAGCGGTTCCTGCGCTTCCACACCTGACCCCGGAATGAGAGGGACTGCCGTGTCCGACCGCATCCTCCGCCTGCAGCACGTGCAGATCCGGGTCCCGGACCTCGAGCTCTGCACCGCCTACTACACCGAGGTGCTCGGGCTCATCGAGACCGCGCACGAGAAGAACCGGGTCTTCCTCAAGTGCTGGGACGAGCACGAGCACCACTCGGTCGTGCTGCGCCAGGCCGCGACGTACGGGCTGGACCACATGAGCTTCAAGGTGGCCGAGCTCGAGGACCTCGACCACTACACCGAGCGGGTCGAGCAGTTCGGGATCCCCGTCAAGCGCTACGGCACGGGGGAGCTCGGTCCGGGCTGGGGCGACGCGATCCGGTTCGAGGCGCCGTCCGGCCACACCGTCGAGCTGGGCTTCGGCATGGAGAAGGTCGGCAACATGCTGCCGCTGTTCAACCCGCCGCCCCGGCCGGGCAACCTGGTCGGCATCGCGCCGCCCCGGCTCGACCACATCTTCATCATGGCCGAGGACGTCGACGCGGCCACCGCGTTCTACCGCGACGTCCTCGACTTCCGGCTCACCGAGCAGATCCTGGCGAACGACGGGCACCAGATCGCCACCTGGCTGGAGCGGTCCCACAGCCCGCACGACCTCGCGCTGGTCACCGGTCCCAACGGCGCGCTGCACCACTTCGCGTTCTGGGTCGACGACTGGAACGCCGTGCGTGAGGCCGCCGACGTGCTCGCCTACAACGGCGTCACCATCGACGTCGCGCCGACCCGGCACGGCGCCACCCGCGGCCACACGACGTACTTCTTCGACCCCGTCGGCAACCGCAACGAGATCTTCACCGGCGGCTACTGGGTCGACCCGGACTTCGAGCCCATCACCTGGACCGAGGAGGAGATGGGGCGGGCCATGTTCTACTACGCACGCGAGGTCAACGAGCGCTTCTTCACGGTGCACAGCTGATGACCTCGACCACGAACGGGGAGACCTTCCGGCGGACCGACCGCACCGACGCGCCGCTCTACCTGGCCCGCTACAGCGAGCGCCGGGCGCGTCACGACGCCGCCCCCGTCGAGGACGACGACGAGTCGGTGCCGCTCTACCTGCGCCGCTTCCGGGACCGGACGACCGGGGCGCCCAGCCGGAAACGGTCGGTGCCACTGGAGCACGACGGCGAGCGGTTCGCGCCGGAGTACGCCGCCGTCACCCGCAGCCACGAGATCATCCCCGAGCAGCGCACCGAGCGGGACACCTACACGACCGAGATCCGGATCATCCGGCACGGCATCACCCAGGGCTACTCGACCGACGCCGGCCTGACGCCCATGGGGGCCTGGCAGGCGCACCAGCGGGGGCAGGCGCTGTCCCGCACCCTGCGGGAGTGGCCGCAGATGCGGATCGTCTGCGCGCCCACCAACCGGGCGCGCCAGACCGCCGAGCAGATCCACCGCGGACTGCTCGACGGGCTCGACCAGTACGGCCGGGACTGCGAGGTGACCGGGCCGGAGCCGGTCGAGGAGCTGAAGAACTTCCAGGTGTGGAGCCCCGACGGCGTCCGCGACATCACCGCGTCGTTCCGCAAGTACCAGGCCGAGATGGAGAAGCTCGAGCGGATGGCGGTCGGCGACCGGCCGCGCTGGCTGGTCGAGATCGACCGGTTCTACCGGGCCCAGCTCGGCGGGGCCGACCCGATCCAGCTGTGGCTGACCGTCCCGCTCATGTACTTCGAGTCGCCCCAGGCCTGCGTCCGGCGCTTCTGGCAGGGCTTCAACCGGCTGATCGCGGAGTCGCCCGGCCAGCGGATCATCGCGGCCACCCACTCCGGACCGATCCGGGCGTTCGCCACCTGGGCGCACGGCTACGACCCGGGCGAGCCGGTCAACACCGAGGAGGTCGTGGTGCGGGTCAAGCACGGCGGCCGGACCGCCACCGTGAGCTACCGCAACCGGGTCACCGAGGTGAACATCCCGCAGGAGGACGAGATCCCGAGGTGGGACGCATGAGCACCGCACGACCCGGCAAGGTGCGGGCCGCGATCATCGGCCCCGGCACCATCGGCACGGACCTGCTGGCCAAGCTCCAGCGCAGCGACGCCATCGAGGTGCAGTACGTCGTCGGCGTGGTCGAGTCCGACGGGCTGCAGCGGGCCAGGGCGCAGGGCATCGAGGCGTCCGCCGAAGGGCTCGACTGGCTGCTGAGCCGCGACGAGCTCCCGCAGATCGTCTTCGACGCCACCTCCGCCAAGGCGCACCGCACCGCCGCGCCGCGGCTGGAGGAGGCTGGCATCGTCTCGGTCGACCTGACACCGGCGGCCGTCGGCCCGCTGGTGTGCCCGCCGGTGAACTTCCGTGAGCACGTCGGCGCCCCGAACATCAACATGATCAGCTGCGGCGCGCAGGCGACCGTCCCGATCGTGCACGCCGTGTCCTCGGCGGTGCCGGTCGCCTACGCCGAGATCGTCGCCTCGGTGGCCTCCAAGTCGGCCGGGCCCGGCACCCGGGC
>SXGU01234608.1_pt1 | contig 13280 bp, 10 predicted proteins | sample 3174531 | NCBI WGS metagenome assembly SXGU01 (sample SAMN11356863, study PRJNA531348) | freshwater metagenome | isolation source: freshwater sample F1-140 | place: China: Fuxian Lake, Yuxi | collected 2017-12-25 | reverse complement strand
GGTGCTTTCGATGGTGGATTCAGTCCTGCTACTGGTTGATGCCGTCGATGGCCCCATGCCGCAAACCCGTTTTGTTACCCAGAAAGCGTTCGCCCTGGGCCTTAAACCCATTGTGGTCATCAACAAGGTGGATCGTCCGGGTGCCCGGCCTGACTGGGTGCTGGATCAAACCTTTGATCTGTTTGACCGGCTGGGAGCCACTGAAGAGCAGCTTGATTTTCCGGTGGTCTATGCCTCTGCCCTCAACGGCTATGCCGGCCTGACTCCGGATGTCAGCGGTGGCGACATGACGCCCCTGTTCCAGACCATCATCGACAAGGTACATCCGCCCGGAGTCGATCCGGAGGGGGCTTTCCAGATGCAGGTCACCAGCCTTGACTACAACTCCTACGTCGGCGTCATCGGCATTGGCCGGATACAGCGCGGCAGCCTTAAAACCAATACCGCCATCACCATTGTCAAGCGTGATGGCAGCCAGAAAAATGCCCGCATTCTGCAGGTGTTCGGGTTTCGTGGCCTGCAACGGGTCGAAACACCGGAAGCCAGTGCCGGTGACATCATTGCCTTTACCGGAATTGATGGCCTGGAAATATCGGACACGCTGTGTGCCCCCGACTCACCTGAAGCCCTGCCGCCGCTGACCGTGGACGAGCCCACCGTAAGCATGACTTTTCAGGTTAATAACTCGCCTTTTGCCGGCAAGGACGGCAAATTTCTGACCTCCCGCCAGATCAGGGAACGACTGGAGCGCGAACTCAAACACAATGTCGCCCTGCGGGTTGAAGATACCAGCGACCCGGACAAGTTCAAGGTATCCGGGCGAGGCGAATTGCACTTGGCCATCCTGATCGAAACCATGCGGCGGGAAGGCTTTGAACTGGGCGTATCGCGACCGGAAGTGGTCATGAGGGAGGTGGACGGCGAATTATGCGAACCCTATGAATTCGTCACCATTGAGGTGGAAGAACAGAATCAGGGCGCGGTCATGGAGAAAATCGGCGAGCGCAAGGGCGATCTGCTCAACATGGTACCGGATGGTCAGGGGCGGGTGCGTCTGGAATACATGATGCCGTCACGCGGTTTGATCGGCTTCCAGACCGAATTCATGACCACCACTTCCGGTACGGGTCTTTTGTACCACGTATTCGATCATTATGGCCCGGTCAAAAAAGGCAATATCGGGCAACGCATCAACGGGGTGCTGATTTCCAACATGGCGGGCAAGGCACTGGCATTCGCGCTGTTCAATCTGCAGGAACGCGGTCGCCTGGTGGTAGAACATGCCGATGAAGTCTACGAAGGCATGATTGTCGGGATTCACTCCCGCTCTAACGATCTGGTGGTGAATCCGACCAAGGCCAAACAGTTGACCAACATCCGGGCGGCGGGCAGTGATGAAAACCTGATTCTCACCCCTCCGGTCAAATTCAGTCTGGAGCAGGCACTGGAATTCATCGACGATGACGAATTGGTGGAAGTAACCCCCAAAACCATACGTCTCAGGAAAAAATTGCTGTCAGAGAACGACCGCAAACGGGCCAGCCGTTCCTCTGACGACTGAACCCGACCACCAGCCAGTGAGTGGCGGGGCCATCCGGGCCGCGTTGCGGGGTACGGGGTGCGGGGTAAGGGGTGAGGGGCTAGTGGCGCGGCCATCCTGGCCGCGTTGAATGGTGAATGGTGAATGGTGAATGGTGAATAGTGCAGGTTACCAAAAGACCGACACTGGCCACTGACTACTTGCTATTGGCCAGTGGCCACCCAGCCTATCCCTCACTCCCAAAGCCCGTCAGGAATCAAACCACCGGTTCATGGTAGCAATCACTTCCTGATCCAGATCACCGGTCAGGGAGCGTAACCGCAGACGGGCCAGGGCGTACTCGTAGCGGGTGCGGGCCAGATCGTTCTCCACCCTGGCTTTCTCCATCACGGCATTCAGCACCTCAATCGAACTGCGGATACCGGCTTCATACCCCTTGCGGTTTGAGATAAGCGATTGATCCGCCGAATAGGCCGCTTTTTCCATGGCCCTGATTTTGGCAACCCCCTCGACTATCAATTGAAACTGCTTTCTGACATTCATCTGCAGGTTGACGTGGGCTGCTTCCAGTTGTTGCTCGGCCTGTTGTACGGTGGCCAGGGCTTGCCGGATACGGGAATCGACATAGCCGCCGCTAAAAATCGGCAGTGCCATCTGCACCCCCACCTGGGTAGTTTCAAATTTTTGGTTGATGGTGAAATTGGCATCGCTGCTGGAACGACTGTACTGGGCATAGATATCCAGGGTGGGATAATGGCCAGCAGCCTGTTTGGCCACTTCCTGCCGGGCAGAAGCCAGTCCGTGTTTCAGGGCCTTCAATTCAGGGTTGGTCTGTTCAGCCTTGTTGATCCAGTCATCCAGCCGGTTGGGTTGCACCGGACTCAAATCCATGCGTGCCGGATTCAGCCGGGACAAATGATCAATGGTCTGGTTGGTGAGTCTTTCGATCTGGTTGCGGGTGAAATCAACATTCTGCCGCTCCTCGATTTCCTGTGCCGTGGACAGGTCGTAGCGGGCCTGGGCTTCATCAATGTCGGTACGGGTGCCCTGCCCTACTTCAAACTGGCGAGTCGCCGCCTTTAACTGAATCTGGTAAGCCTCTTTCTGGGCCAGTATCGAGGTCAGGCTGTCCTCGGCATACAGGCCATTGAAATAGGCAGAAGCGACCCGATCGCCCAGATTCTGGCTTTCCTTCTGCAGAGTTGCTTCCGCGCCGGCGACCTGTTCCCTGGCCTGTTTGAACAAGGCCCAGTTTTGCATGCGGAACAGGGGCTGACGCAAACTGGCACCATAGCTACTGCTCATGTAATCAAAACTGTTGGTCAGTTCCTGCCCGGTCAGTGAGGGTGAGGTTCGTTCGGTACTGGCCATGCCCACCGACCCGGTTGCCTGCACACTGGGCAGTAATTGCGAGCGGGCCTGCGGCAGGGATTCCCGGCTCGCATCGGCCGCCGCCCGGGCCGCCTGAAAGTTGGGTTCGTTCTGCAAGGCCAACTGATAACTTTCCAGCAAATCCATGGCGGCTACTGGCCTGGCCAGAATCAAGCCGGTCGCCAGACCCATTCCGATGGTTTTAATCCATGACATGGTGCTTATTCCTCCTTCATGGCGGCAGCCAGACGTTTGGTGAGCGGATGCAGCAGGTATTGCAGTACAGTACGTTCGCCGGTCTTGAATACCACTTCGGCAGGCATACCGGCCTGCATCTGGCGGTTACCCAGTTTCTGCATGCCTTCCGGGGTAATGGATACCCGCGCCAGGTAGTAGGTAATGCCGGTCTGGGGATCGGTCAGGAGATCCCCCGAAACCGAATCAAGCTGTCCGTCCACCACCAGGGTCGGGGAATGAGAGAACGTGGAAAAGCGTACGGCAGCCGTCAGGCCGGGTTGTACCCGGTCGATCATGTTGGGAGGCACCCGGGTTTCGAGGATCAGGGTCTCGCCAAAAGGAACAATGTCCATCAATTTTTGACCCGGCTGGATGACGGCTCCAACCGTTTGCACTGTCAGCCCCACCACCTGACCGTCCGCAGGCGAGCGGATGTCAATGCGACCCAGTTCTTCGGTCGAGGCTTTCAATTTTTCGGCATCGGCCTGTACTTCCCGTTCGATCTCGGCCATCTGGGTATCCACTTCCCTGCGATATTCCTGCTTTCTTTGCTGGCTCCTGAGTTTGAGTTCTGAAATGGCTTTTTGCTCGCTCAGCAAACTACCCTGCAGACTGGCCACCATGCCGGCTACTTCCGCCGCCGAGCGTTCCAGTTCCATCTGCCGGTTGCGGGGAACATAGCCCTCTTTGACCAGATCGCGAATGGAACCCAGCTCTTCGCGCAACAGGCTCAGTTGGGTTTTGCGATTCTCCAGCATGCCCTGGTAGCCCTGTATCTGTCCCTGATGGCCCTGTATGGATTCCTGCAGGGCGGAAAGCTCCGCCTCCAGTGCCAGTTTGCGTGATCGCATCAACTGGTTTTGTACATCAAGGTGGCTTTTGATCAGGGGATCGGTTGCGGCAGCCTTGACCAGATCATCGGAGAAGTGGATGGTCTGGGAGCCTTTCTGTTCAGCCTGCAAGCGACCCTCAGTAGCCCGGATGGTCGAGTAATGCTGACGTATGGATTCATAGTTGGCCCGTGCGTAGGAATCATCCAGCCGGATCAGGGGATCGTTGATCCTGACCATTTGCCCTTCCTTGATGAGTACTTCCTTGACGATACCCCCCTGAAGATGCTGTACGGCCTTGCGTTTGGTGTCGATGGTGACGGTACCCATGGTAGGAACGCCTTCATCCAGTGGAGCCACGGTAGCCCAGAGAAGAAAGCCCCCTAACCCGATGGCCAGACCCCACAGGCCAATTCGCATGGGGTTGTGGGTATCGGTGGGTAATACCACCTCGCCTTCGACGATGTCACCACGCCCTGCCAGTGCAGGGGCTGCCGAGCCGGGACGCTGACCGTCCATCCAGTTGTTTTCTGCCATAATCTGATCCGGTTGAAAGAGTAGCTTGAAGAAGGTCAGGCTGCCTGGGCCTGGGCGGTTCTGGCTTGACTGATGAGACGCAGGACTTCATCGCGGGGGCCATAGGCCTGGATGCCACCCTGGTTCATCGCCACCAGACGGTCGGTGATGCTCAGTATGTTCAGGCGATGGGTGATGAGTACGATGGTCTTGTCCATGGCCTTGAGTTCAGCGATGGCCTGCACCAGTGCCCTTTCACCGGCATCATCCAGATTGGAATTGGGTTCATCCAGCACGATGAGGCTGGGTTCGCCGTAAATGGCCCGGGCCAGTCCCACCCGCTGACGCTGCCCACCGGACAGGTAATTACCCACTTCTCCCACCGGCGTTTCATAGCCGTTGGGCAAGCGCAGGATCATGTCATGCACACCGGCCATTTGTGCGGCACGGATGACTTTCTCTGAATCAATGGCACCAAAGCGGGCGATGTTGGCGGCAACCGATCCCTCAAACAATTGTACGTCCTGGGGCAGGTAGCCGAGATACGGTCCCAGTTCCTGGCGCGACCAGGTATTGAGACCTTCACCGTCCAGCAGTACCTTGCCTTCGACATGGGGCCAGATGCCCAGCATGACCCGGGCCAGGGTGGACTTGCCGCATCCCGAATGCCCGATGATGCCGGTTACCACACCGGCAGAAAATTCCAGATCAAGCCCCTTGAGTATCGGGGTAGTTCGGCCCGGAGCGGTTGCAACCACCTGACGGAATGATACCTGGCCTTTGGGTTTTGCATGGAACACACCGGTATCCCGCTCCGGATGTTGGGCGAACAGGGTTTCCAGTCGCTTGAACGAGGTACGGGCCGAAGAAAATCCGCGCCAGGTGCCGATGACCAGTTCAACCGGTGCCAGTGCCCGCCCCATGAGGATGCTGGCCGCGACCATGGCTCCCGGCGACAGTTTGCCAGCGATCACAAGAATGGCACCGGCCCCCAGGATCAGCGATTGCAGGGTATAACGCACAAATTTGGTGACAGCCTGGATGCGGTGATTGAGGTCATGAGCCCGGCTGTTGAGATGCAGATAATGCAGATGCCGTGACAGCCAGCGTTGACGCAGATCGGGCAGCATGCCCATGGCCTCAATCACTTCGGCATTTCTCAGTTTGCTGGAGAGATAGGTACTGACCTGGACATTGGCGTCCTGGGCTTTTTCCAGCGGTTGCATGGTCAGCCGGTCAGTCAGACGGGCCATAACCGACAACAGCAGGGCACCGAACAGCGATACGGAGCCAAGCAAGGGGTGCAGCATGAATAGCACCACCATGTAAATGGGCGTCCACGGGGCATCAAAAAAGGCGATGATACCGTTACCGGTCAGGAATTGACGGATGTTGGTGAGATCGGAAAATGCCTTGGTGGCGGTTTGATCCGTCTTGTTGAGCCGGGCCTCAAAGCTGGCACTGAAGACCCGTGAACTGAGCATCTCATCCATGCGGGTTCCCATGCGTACCAGCAAGCGGGAACGCGCCCACTCACCAAAAGCCATGACCACAAAGAAAAACAGGGTAATCAGCGACAGCGCGATCAGGGTGAATTCGTTCTGACTGGACATCACCCGATCAAATACCTGCAACATGTACAGGGAAGGGGCCAGCATCATCAGGTTAACGACCAGGCTGAACAGACCTACCACCAGAAATTCACGTTTCAGGTGGGTCAGGGATGTAATCAACTCACTGGGTTGATGGGGGGTAACAGGGGGGGTGTCGCGCATAAAGCCTCGAAAAAAGGAGGGAAGCGGCTAAAAGATCAGGCTGCTGCCGCAACCCGGGCCGGAGGTGGGGCGGGTTGCTGGCCGGACAGGGCTGCCATGATCTCATCGCGTGTCCCATAACCCTGTATCACACCGTCCCGCAGTACCAGAATACGATCCACCGCCGGAAACACGGTGGTGCGATGGGTAATGATGACCACGGTTCTTGCTTCGGACTTGAGCCACTTCAGGGTCGCCAGCAAGGCGGCTTCACCGGCTTCATCCAGGCTGGAGTTGGGTTCATCCAGTACGACGAACCGGGGGTTACCGTAGATGGCCCGGGCCAGTCCCACGCGCTGACGCTGGCCGCCTGACAGGAAACAGCCCTCATCACCAATTTGCGAATCATAGCCATCGGGCAGACCCAGAATGATGTCATGCAGACCGACCTGCCGGGCGGCAGCCTCCACCTTATCCCTGTCTATCTGGCCGAAACGGGCAATATTTTCCGCCAGGGAGCCATCGAACAACTCCACATCCTGGGGCAGATAACCAATATGGGGGCCCAGTTCAGCCTTGTTCCAGGCGAACACATCGGCACCATCCAGGCGAATTTTGCCGGAGGCGGACGGCCATATTCCCACCAGCAGACGCGCCAGGGTGGATTTGCCGGAAGCGGACGGCCCGATCATGGCGACGACCTCACCGGCCGGAATGATAAAAGTGATGCCACGAATGATGGCCAGTTGGCTGGCTGGAGCGGTGGCAGTAACGCCCTCGACCGACAGGTTGCCTCGGGGTGGCGGGAGGCTCATGCCCGTTTGACGCTCGGGGATATTGCCGAGCAAAGTCCCCAGCCTGTCGTAGGCATCCCGTGCGCTCACCACCTGTTTCCACTGGCTGATGACCTGGGTGATGGGCGCAACCGCCCGTCCGCCCAGGATGGAGGCTACCAGCATCATTGAACCGCCATCAAGAAATGCACCCTTGATAGTTAGCCATACTCCCAGTCCCAGCAGGGCTGACCCCAGGGTAATTTGAACGAGTTTGGACAACGCCGTACTGATGCCGGCCCGATCCGATGCGACCGCCTGACTCAGCAGGAACTGGCGTTGTTTTTCCAGCCAGCGTGCGTGAATCGACTCCAGCATGCCCATGGCCTCAATCGCTTCCGCATGGCGCAAACTGTTGTGGGCATAGGACTGGGCTGATGCACTGCCCCGGTTGGCATCAACCAGTAGCTTCTGGGTGCCTTTTTCCGTCATGAAAGCCAGCAGAATCTGGATAACGGCACCAAAGGCCGTCATGAATCCCATCAGCGGGTTGATGAGATAAATCAGTATCATGAACAGAAGCGAGATCGGTGCATCCAGTACGGCCAGCAGGGTGGGACTGGCGATGAAGTCCCGCAATGCCCGCATGTCCTCAGGGGCACGCGGGCCGCCCTGGGCCCCCCTCAACTTTGCGTAAAAGCTGACATTGAAGATGCGATCATTCAGTTGATCATCCAGTTTCAGGCTGGCACGGTGCAGGATCTCGGCCCGGGCCCAGTCCAGAACTTCCATGAAGATGTACATCATCACCACCAGCAGGGTGAGCATTGCCAGGGTCGTGTAATTGCGACTGTCCAGCACCCGCCCGTATACCTGCATCATGTAGACGGTGGGAGTCAGTGCCAGAAAATTGGTAAACACACTGAAGAAAACGGCTTGCCGGAACAGTTTTCCCAGGCCAAGCAGGGCCTCTCTCAATTCGGTCGATTGTCTGGGTTGTTTTATCATGGGATACGATGGGGGGACATGACAGGATGGATGCATCCATCCCGAACGGGCCGGAAGACCCTGAATGGAGAGGAGCCGCTAATCCTGAGTGGCTTGGAAACACGACAAGGCGTGGGCGGTACCCAACTGTTGGTTGCAAAGGGACTTGATTATAGAGATTTTGCGGCTGATTTTGTACCCTGCGGCTTTTCCGATCCACCGGTTTATTTGCCATGAACAGAACGCCTGAACCTGACTTGATGAACGACGCCGACCAGGCCGAAGCTTACGCCCTGGCCGATTTTTCCGAACCATACAACCTGTTTGTCGACCGGTTTGCCCAACATTTCCCGGATTTCAGCGGCGATGGTGTCACCCTGCTGGATCTGGGCTGCGGTGCTGCCGATGTCACGATCCGCTTCGCGGCCCGCTACCCGGCTTGCGTCATTCATGGCGTGGACGGCGCGTCCGCCATGCTGCAATGGGGGCAACAGGCAATCAGCCGGGCAGGCCAGACTGACCGTATCAAACTGATCCAGACCTGCCTGCCTGATCCGGCCCTGCCCCGCGACAGTTACGGCGGTATTTTTTCCAACTCGCTGCTGCACCACCTCAAGATACCCACTGATCTCTGGCTCTGCATCAAACGCTACGGCCAACCCGGCAGTCCGGTGTTCATCATGGATTTGCTAAGACCTTGCAGCGAGACAGCGGCCCGGACTCTGGTGGAACGCTACGCCGCCACCGAACCCGCCGTACTGCAACGGGATTTTTTCAACTCATTGTGCGCCGCCTATACCCTCACGGAGGTGCGGCAGCAACTCATGCAAACCGGACTTCACCACCTTGATTCGCGGGCAGTCAGTGACCGGCACTTTATCGTTGCGGGTTTGTTGTAAGGTCATGCCGTCCGTGCCCCTTCTGATAGAGTGCTGCGCCTATCACGGCAGCCGGTGGCATGAAAATATTCAGCAACGGAATGGCCAGCCCCAGCATGATCAACCCGCCGTAGGTCAGCAGACCCAGTCGCATCCCCTTGACCACTTCCCGCTGGCGGGTAAAGTCATGACCTTTGACCTCCAGTGGATAGGCCATGTATTCCTGCCCCACAACCCAGGCCGAAAAGCCCATCCACACAAAAGGCGCGATCAGGTTGATTCCGGGTATCAGAAACAGTATCAACAGCGGAACCGCCCGCAGCAGGAAATACCCGAGCCGCCCCAGAGACGAAGTGATGCTGGCAAAAATGGCCCTGGGCAAGGGTGCCGTATTGTCCGCTTCGATGACCCCCTCGAAATGGAGAATGGCTTTCTCGGCAAGAAAGCCGTAAAACGGCGAGGCAATCACATTGGCCAGCAAGGTAAATGAAAAATAAATAATTAGAAGGAAGCCTAATCCGAATACTGGCCACAGTAACCATGCAAGAAATTCAAGCCAGTGTGGTATGACGTGCTGCATGAACACCCCGAAATAATGTACGCCGACCGCCAGGGCGATGCCATACAATACCAGATTGATCAGTAACGGGGCGAGAATGAAATGACGAAATTCAGGGGTTGTCATTAATTTGAACCCCTGCAGCAGGCAGTGAATGGCGTGCAGGGGTGAATTGAGGTTTTCTGTAATCATCGTGATTATTAAAGCGAGCGCAGTTATTGGTTATACAGAGGCGAAGATGAATCAGCCCTGAAGCTTGTAACCCGTTCGCCTGCAGGCAACACCCGGTTCCGCCCGGCGACAGGCGTTCACTGATCACCGGGATAAGTGAACGCTCGCGCCTGGTTCCAGCGGAAAATCGCCAGACATCCGGGTTTTCGGGGGTATTATTCGGCGAGTAATGCCTCCACCCGCTGCAAAATTTCTGCTGACTGGCCCTTTTTGAAGCCCAGTTCAATGTGACGGATGACCCCCTGGCGATCAATCAAAAAGGACGACGGCATCGCCTGAACTTCGTAGCGGGTCGGGCAGGAGTCCCCTTCGGTACTGGCGATGCGGAGCTTGACCGGGTGCTGCTCCAGAAAAACCCGGGCATCGTTTGGGTCTTCATCCAGATTGAGGGCGATCACGTTCAAGCCACGCTCACCCAACCGGGACTGCATCTCATCCATGAACGGCATGGATTGCAGGCAGGGGCCGCACCAGGACGCCCAAAAATCCAGATACACCACCTGGCCGCGATAGGCCTGAATCGCCATGGGAGAACCGTCCTGAAACTGCTTCATGAGGCAGGTCGGCGCGGGTGTGCCGACTTGCAGGGCCAGCGATTCGTCAATCGACAAGCAGAGAGCGGCGGCCAGCAGAACGGGCCCGGTAACGGATTTGAACATGAGATGATCCCCTCAAATGGTGGATGTTACTATTTTTGACGCCAGTTCGGGTTAAGGACAGGGTGAAGGGTCCGTGGTGAGTGACGGATGACAAGCCGGGCGTATTGTCATCCGACGACCCGAAGGGGGCAGTGGCGAGTGAGTACGTACGGCATACCAGCCCGTAATCCATGCGACCATTCATACCTGCCCCCACGCCTTATCCCGAATTATGGATGGGATGCCGGTGACTGAATCGGATCAACCGCATCCCGCTGACCCGATGCCAGCCCGCTTCAGCAGGATTTCCAGCGGGCAAAATCGGGTAAATCCGCTTTGCAACAAATTGGCTCCAACGAAAACGGTAAACCACAGCCACCCGGCATTCACAAACAGGGGGCTGGCTTCCACGCCCAGCAACAGCGACAAAAGCACAAACGAGCCTGCCACGATACGGACAATCTGTTCACGGGTCATCGTCATCATCCGCCCTCGCCCGGGTTGTCATCGGCACCGCAATGATCCATGTCGCATTCGGCCTCAAGCCACATGGCGTTGATGATACCAAAGGCGCAGGCGAGGCCTACACCCAAAACCCACGAAAAATACCACATACGCTTTACCTCAATACAGACTGTGTTGATTGTTGAGAACTTTCTCGGGGGTTACGCTGCCCCAGAGTATCTTGTAGACCCAGCGGGTGTAGGTCAGCACAATGGGCAGGAACACCACGGTAATCCAGAAAGCCAGTGTCAGGGTGAAATGGCTGGAGCTGGCATCCCAGATCGTCAGGCTGTGGGCCGGATGGGTAGTGGAAATCAACAGGTAGGGAAACAGCCCGAATCCCAGAGACAGCAGCACACCGCTGATACCCAGCGTGCTGAACAGGAAGGCACCGGTTGAATCGAACTCCAGGGCCGAACGCCAGGCCAGGAAAAGCCCACCGAAACCCAGCAGGGGTGCCAGCAACATCCAGGGGTGGCGCAGAAACTGGCCCAGCCAACCGGCATCCATGACTACCGTTTTGTGCAACGGATTGGAGGGAGCACCGGTACCCGGCATGGCGGTTATGTGGGGCAGCTCCATCGCCAGCATGACCCATACGGCGACCAGAGCCAGGCTGCCCAGAATGACCGGCCCCAGAACCTGGATGACTGCCCGGGCTCTGTTATAAAGGTCACCCTCGGTGCGCCATTTCAGATAAATGGCACCGTGAAACAGCGAGATCAGCAGGCCCAGTGCCCCGCAGGTCAGGGCGAAGGGATTGAGGAGATCAAAAAAGCCGCCATCGTAATAGGGGCGCAGATTTTCATCGAAATGGAAGGGCAACCCCTGAACCAGATTGCCTGCCAATACGCCCAGTAAGATGGGAGGAACGGCTCCACCGATAAACAGACCCCAGTCCCAGGCATTGCGCCAGGCAGGGTTTTCCAGTTTGCTGCGGTAGTCAAAGCCGGCGGGCCGGAAGAACAGGGCAAACAGCACCAGCAGCATGGCTACATAAAGTCCGGAAAACAGGGTGGCATACACCAATGGCCAGACTGCGAACAGGGCACCGCCCAGCAATACCAGCCAGACCTGATTACCCTCCCAGGTACCACCGACCGTATTGATGATGGCCCGCCGTTCCAGGTCGGTTTTTCCGAGAAAAGGCAGCAGTGCGCAAATGCCGAAATCAAAACCGGAGGTCAGTATAAACGCGATAATAACCACGCCGGTAAAGAGCCACCAAATGAAGCGCAGGGTTTCGTAATCAAACATGAGTATTTCCGTCAGGGTTGAGGGTTACTACCGGGGGCCGGTCAATGCGGTTGCGGGGCCAGCAGGGGTTCTGCAGACTCGAAATGATACTTGCCGGTATGAAGACTGCTGGGACCCAGTCGGATGTATTTGATCATCAGGTACATTTCAATCAGAAGCAGGGCGGTATAGAAAAACACAAATCCGCCTATGCTGAACCAGAGTTGCCCGGTCGTCAGGCTGGAGACCGACAGGTGGGTGGGTAATATCCCTGAAATGGTCCAGGGCTGGCGTCCATATTCGGCGACAAACCAGCCGGTTTCAGCCGCACTCCAGTGAAAGGGAATGCACCAGACCGCCAGTTTCAGCAGCCATCGCTTGCGATCAGCCACCCGGGTTGCACAGTAATAGAACGACATCACAAAAATGAACAACAGCGTGAAGCCGGCTGCCACCATGATGCGGAAGGTCCAGAACAGGGGGGCAACCCTCGGAATGGTATCGTTGGCGGCTTTCAGGATCAGTTCCTCTGAAGCACTGGTGATGTCCGTTGTATATTTCTTCAGCAGCAAGCCATAGCCCAGATCGGCTTTATGCTGCTCGAACAGGGCGCGGGTTTCCGCGCTCTGGTCACCCTTGCGGATTTTCTCCAGTTCGGTGAAAGCCACCTGGCCATTGCGAATGCGTTCCACGCTATCGGCACGCAGATCCTTCAGACCCTTGACCTCTTCGTCAATGGAGCGGGTGGCAATCAAACCCAGTACCCAGGGAATTTTTATGGCAAAGCGGGTGGTTTCGGCAGCCTGATCCGGAAAGCCCAGCAGGGTGAAACTGGCCGGTGCTGCATGGGTATCCCATTCGGCTTCAATGGCTGCCAGTTTTATTTTCTGGGTTTCACCCGAGGTATATCCGCTTTCGTCTCCCAGTACAATGACCGACAGGATCGAGGCCAGTCCAAAACCCGCTGCAATGGAAAAGGATCGTCGGGAAAATCCCGGATCACGCCGTCTCAGCAGATACCAGGAACTGACTCCCAGTACAAACATGGAGCCGGTGACATACCCGGCTGCCACGGTATGAACAAACTTCACCTGGGCCACCGGATTGAAAAATACGTCGGCGAAGGAGTGCATTTCCATGCGCAGGGTTTCGATGTTGAACTCAGCCCCGACCGGGTGTTGCATCCAGGCATTGGCGATCAGAATCCACAGGGCCGAAAAACTGGT
>SXGU01214470.1_pt1 | contig 13284 bp, 17 predicted proteins | sample 3174531 | NCBI WGS metagenome assembly SXGU01 (sample SAMN11356863, study PRJNA531348) | freshwater metagenome | isolation source: freshwater sample F1-140 | place: China: Fuxian Lake, Yuxi | collected 2017-12-25 | reverse complement strand
TAAAAAAGTAATCGATGGAGCAAATGCCAAAAAACTAATCCCAATTCACACAGAGCATGAGGAATATCATAGAAAATGGCATGGAAATGTTCAGTCAGTTAATCAACATGAAACCGTAAAAATATAGGAGATATTTGAGTAAGGTTTTCAAGAAATTTTCTTCATTTTTAAAAACAGCCCATTTAATTCCGTAACGGAATCTATGCCAGATTGAGTTTTTTATGGATAGTTTGCTTTTCCAGGAATGACATTTCTGATTCCACCCTGAGGTTCAAGTACATCGCCTTCTCTTCGTGGAATTAGATGAATATGACAATGCATTATTGTTTGACCTGCATCTTTTCCAATGTTTATTCCGACATTAAATCCGGTAACTGTTTTATCTTTTTCAAGAATTTTCCTTTTTGTTTCTTCTAAAAGATTCAAACATGCCTTGTGCTCTGATGAACCAAGATCAAAAAATGAGGATACATGTCTCTTTGGTATTATCAGATAGTGCAGTGATGTGACAGGAAATCCGTCCTTAACTGTAAATGCAAGTGAGTTCTCATTTACAATTTTGTCTGGCTTGCAGAAAATACATTTTTTCTCTTTTCTCTCATACATTCCTTGCCATATTCTAAAATCTGTACTGTCTCTATCTCCTTTTTGTGAATTACAAGTATAGCACAATGCTTGCATGTTCTCAATTACATTTGGACCACCCTTGTTTATTGGAACAATATGATCAACATCTAGAGCTTTTTCATCTTTGTGTATGCCACATAACTCGCATCTGTTTTTTGCATTCTTTAACACAATATATCGCATAGAACCTGGAATGACTCTTGATGATCTTGCCCTGTGAATCCAAATTTTATCTCCCCATTTTTCTTGATATTTTTCTACCTTTTCATTGCAAATTTTAATTAGATTCTTTCTTTGCTCTTCTGTAAAATTTGGTGCATTCAGAATGAATTTATCGTCTTGATATGTTACTACATTGTTTTTTCTTAAAACCTTGCCTGGCATGTTTTTTGTAATTTGCTTGTAATAGTCAATCTGACTCATGTCATCTTGCAAAAATGCTCTTGCTATTGCTTCTACAGTTGCAGCATTTTTTGATTCTAAGAGCGTTCTTATCATTACTGGTTGATAGATGTGCTGCATTTTCATGCGTTTTTCAAGATAATCTAACAGTTCTTTGTAATCCACACAAAGTCAATTCATGCAAAGTTTATGAGATTATCTGTTCTATGAATGACCTTTTTTAAAATTACATTGGTAGCATAAAGGCTGAATGTTTTCAATACTGTCGGTTCCGCCTTTCAATAATGAAATAATATGATCTTCGGTAATTTTGTATTTTGCAGAACCTTTTGAGACTGGAATGTTCTCCCAAATTCTGTTTGCATTGCAGACATTTGTCATATTGTTTTAATTTTTCTATAAACTGTTTTCTTGCGCACTTTATTATTTTTAGTTCCTGATAATTTGCTTAGGTCTTGGTTTACTACAATTCCATGTATTTTCCTGTCCTTTTCTATAAGAACACAATCAACATATTCTAAAATTTGATGAAGAATATTAGCAGGAGTAGATGAATCAAATATTGGTGGTGGAGGGTCTAACATTTTTTGATTAATTGGTATTTTTGATTTGTCTGCATAAAAAAAAACTCTAATTGTTTTGTCTGTAAGCATACCGATGCAATAGTTATTGCTCATAACTGGAATTTGAGATATGCCTTTACTGATCATTTTCTCATTTGCTTTTTGTAATGACTGCCCAATTTCTGCTGTGACTATTGTTGTATTACATATTTCACCTGCAGTCCAACCCTTGTTTTCTTTTTGCAATTCATAATAATCATTAATTTTTTTTAGTTTAGAATAACTCGGATCTTTAATTTCACCTTTTTCAACTTGATAAATCCATGCAAAACTTAATCCACATTTACTTGCAAGTTCTCTCTGTGAGAGACCCATTTTTTTCCTAAGTAAAATAATATCTTTAGGGTCTGGTAACCACATAACTTACTTTTTACATTAAGATATTTAGTTGTTAGTATCCTAACTAACTGATAGTGAATACTAAATAAAACATTAACGTTATAGGTAGTATGAGCCAAACCTCACAAAACAAAAGGCAACCTGAGCCTTTAGAAACTCCAGAAGACATTTTGGTAAAAGACGGTAAACAATGCAACTATTGCAATCCCAAGGAAAGTGAGAACACGACAGATTCAAACACCATTCTCAAGTTTAGTCACAAACCAGTAACATTTTTTGCCAATACCATCGAAAAAGACACTGCAGAACTAAACAAGGCAATCTCAGAAGGTTACTTTGTTCAGAACTCTGTACGTACAGAAACAGGTATTGTGTATGTGCTGACAAAGTGGGAATCAATTATCTCAAGTGCAATAGAGAAAGTTGAATGCGCACACGTAGAACATGAGGGCGTATTATGAAAACTAAAATTTCTATCTCAAAAGAGACTCGTGACATACTGGCTGAACTTGAAAGAAAAAATGAGACGTGTGATGTTGAAACATTATACAAAAAATCCATCGCACTTGAAAATCTGTGCAAATACGATAAAGCAATACAATGCTATGATGCAATATTAAAGATAAAACCAGATTATACAGATGTATTACACAGTAAAGGACAGGTACTTGCTAAACTTGGTCAATATGACAAAGCAATAGAGTGTTATGATACAATATTAAAGATAAATCCTGAGGATACAAATGCGTTATACACGAAAGGTAATGCACTGTTTGAAGAGAGTCAATATGACAAAGCAATAGAGTGCTACAATAAAGTACTAAAGATAAAGCCTGAGGACATCAATGCATTATTCAATAAAGGCAATGCACTTTTTGAACTGGGTCAAAGTGGCAAGGCTCTAAAATGCTTTGATAAACCTTTTAAAAAAAATCCTCCAATAGGCTCAATATCACCAGGATACCCAGTTTATTGCCCAAAATGTAATTCAACTAGGGTCTTAATTTTTTATGATCCTCGATTTACACCAAGATTGCAAAATAAATGGGATGAATTAATTTATGGCAAAAAAATTTTACTTGAAAACAGATGGGAGAAAATTAAAGACGAGAATCTGTGGGGTAAGCTAAAAAAAGGAACAGAAAAACCAAATTGGATTTGCAAGGATTGCTATGATGGAGGGATAATATTGGAATACCAAATTGATAAAAAATCTAAAAACTAATTAAAAAATGAAATGGATCATCTTAGCCAATATGTATTGCGACATTAAATCCTGTAATTTTTTTCTTTTAGCAAAAATTGCCTAGTTTAGCATAGTTTACAAGATTAAAATCAATAGTATTTTTCTAATTTTTAATTGATTTTATCACAACAAGTAAACAGATGAAAAATACCAATTTTTCTGCACAAAATATCTAGCAATAGTTCATAAACTACAAAATTATACTCACAGTAGGAAATGACATCCATAGCAACACTTGGTTCTCACTGCTCATTGCAGGTGCTAAAGGGTGCAAAAGATGAGGGACTAAAAACAATTCTAGTTTGTGAAAAAAAACGCGAGAAATTATATCGCAGATTTCCATTTATTGATGAATTAATTCTTGTTGATTCATTTAAAGAAGTACTTGATGACAAATGCCAAAAAAAATTACAAGAAAACAATGCAGTATTGATTCCTCATGGAACACTAGTTGCACAAATGAGTTCTGAAGAAATTGAATCAATTAAAACTCCAGTTTTTGGCAACAAGTGGATTTTAAGATGGGAATCTGATAGAGTGATGAAAGAAAAACTAATGAGTGAGGCTACACTTCCAATGCCAAACCCAGTTTCAAGCCCCAAGGAGATTAAAAAATTAGTTATCGTAAAAAGACAAGGCGCTGCTGGTGGTAAAGGATACTTTATGGCATCAAGTGAGGAGGATTACAATACAAAAAGAGAGCAGCTTATTTTAGAAAAAGTCATTTCAAAGGACGAACCACTATACATACAGGAATATGCTGCAGGGGTTTTGGCTTATTTGACATTTTTTTATTCGCCTTTACGTGAGGAGTTGGAATTTTTTGGAGTTGATCAAAGACACGAGTCTGATATTGAAGGATTGTCAAGAATACCAGCACAACAGCAACTAAAGTCACAAAAGGTTCCATCCTTTAACGTAATTGGAAACAGTCCACTTGTTTTGCGAGAGTCATTACTTGATGAGGTGTATACAATGGGGGAGAATTTTGTAAAAGCTGCAAAAAGAGTTGTTGCCCCTGGAATGAATGGACCATTTTGTATAGAAGGAGTTTATGACGAGAATGCAAAGTTTACCTCATTTGAGTTTTCAGCAAGAATTGTTGCAGGAAGTAACATCTACATGGATGGCTCACCATACTATTCGCTTTTATTTAATGAGACAATGAGTATGGGAAAAAGAATTGCAAGAGAAATAAAAAATGCAACTACATCAAATGAGCTTGATAAAATTACAACATAGGTAGGATAAATTATCTATTCAGCATTGGTTTCATTTGGGTATAGGTGTAATATTGGCTCTAAATCATCTAAAGTAATTTCAACTTTTCCAATTCTACTGCGATAAAGTTTAATTTTTTTGCCTTCAGATGAGATAATGTATTTATCAACTTCTGCTAGTGCAAGTTCCTCAAGAGTTGCTAGTGTTTTGTATACAGTTGAAAGTGAAATTTTTAATTCATTTGCAATTTGTGTAACGTCTTTTGATTCGTTTTTTACTGAAAATAAAACTGAGCGAGTACAAACGTTACTTAATGATTCAATAATTCTTTGAGTGATGTTAAATTCAGATAACTGAATTACACTTCTTTTTGACATAATTTGGTTAATTTGAAACCAATATTAAAACCGGCTCGGGCTTTTTTATAGAAATTTCAGCCTGTTTAATTCGGCTTCGATAAACTTTGTATTTTCTGCCCTTATCAGATATCATCCAACTTTCAACTTTTATCAATGTTAGTTCCTCAAGGTCTGATAATTTTTTGTAAACAGAGCTTAATGGAATTTTAAGATTATCAGAAAGCTCTGCTGCAGTTCTGCCTTTTTTAACAATTGAAAATAATATTGCACGAGACTCTGAATCAGCTAAAGCCTCAATTACTTTTTGACCAATGTCATATTTTTTTAATTGTGGTAAAGTTAAACGACGTGACATAATTTAGCAAAAATTATCATTCTATTTAAACAGAATAGTTTGTTCTCAGTCTCTAGAACTAGAACATGCAAGTTTTATTTTTCATATTTTTTCCACAACAGTCCCAAAATTATTCCAATTGAACCCCAAAATGATGACACACCAAGAACAGACATTAATCTAAATTCATTTACTAGATTCATTGGAGCAGTTATCTTATCAGGATTTTCAGGCATTACAAAAAATGCAACTGAAATAAAAATAGCATATCCAACTAGTCCCAAATATTTTTTATTGTCTTTAAATCTTGTTGATAATTTATAAAATAATATTGCAGAAATTCCAGAAATTGCAATAAATGATAGATACAAAATTGATCTTAAAACTATAGTCTCACCTTCTCCAACAGTTGGAGGATTTGCAGGATATTTTAAAAATGGAATAAAGTAAATTACAACCCACATTATTCCAGCAAGTAACACTGCTTTTGCTATATCATTTTTTCCAGGTAAGAAATTTCTTGATAATCCAAATACAATTCCAAATAACGAACCAACTGCTGTACCCAAAATTACTCCAGCTACAACCTGCCCACTTTTTTGCCAAATTCTATAACTTTCATACTCTGCTCTAAATTCTGCAGTATCTTCTTCTTGACCTGAATCAAAGAGATTTTGGTTTTCAATGCCAATTGCCTCATCAAGATATGGCTCAACTATGGCAAAATTTACAGTTCCATGAATTGCTCCTGCTAAAGCACCTGAAATCAAAACAATTGCAACAAATACAATACTTTTCATAAAATTTGAGTAGATTTTCAGGTAATTAAAAGAAAACTATGATTTTTTTTAAGAATTTAAAACTGTAAAACTAATTTCTAGTGACAAGGAAATCCTGCTGCATGTCTCATGTCGTGTGTGAGTTCATGAATATACATATCAGTAAAGGCTGGTTCTCCAGATACAATACTAAAGACGTGTCCTTGATCAAAGCCGACAACAAATAGTCCTGCTGCAAATATTATTGCCAATGCAAGTATAGCTACTTTGGATACACTTGATTTTGATACAACATTTAGTTGAGTCTTTGACATTATGACTACTTTTTTTATAATCTATTTATGTTCTTTGATATCAATTTGGTACTAATTGTTTGTAAATTTGTATTTTGATCGATATGGTATGAATCAAAACTCAAAATTATACCATCAAAAAATAACGAAGATATTTAGAATTAAAGAGGATTAAAACAACAATTGAAATTATATTATTTATCAATACCAATAGTAATTGGGGTTATAGCAGGCGGTGTTTTTGTTGGATTCCAACCAGATTCAAATGATTCAGGATTGCTAACAGCACAAAAACTAGTTGAAAATGGTTCGCCAGTTATGGGAAGTGTAAATGCACCAATTACAATATTAGAATGGGGGGATTATCAATGTACATTTTGCTACAAGTTTCATCAAAATACATTAGAGATAATCAATGAGGATTTTATTAAAACAGGTAAAGTCAAATTAATTTTTAAGGACTTTCCATTAAATGGTCCTGATTCAGAACTGGCAGCTCAAGCAAGCTATTGTGCAAATGACCAAGACAAGTATTGGAAATACCATGATGAACTCTATAAAAATTGGGGAGGTGAGAAAACAGGCTGGATAACAAGGGATTCATTAACTAAATTTGCAAAAACAGCAGATCTTGACATTGAAGAATTTAACAAATGCTTAGATGATAAAAAATATGAAAATAAAGTAGACACACTTTATGAATTTGGAAAAGAAATTGGAGTTGATGCAACTCCATATTTTTTAGTGTTTAATGATGAAAAAATAATAAAAATTCGTGGCAATCAACCACTAGAGGTATTTATAAAATCATTTGAGGAATTAAACTAGTCAAACTCATCTACTGTATGATTTGTGTTTTTACTTTTAATTATCATCATTTAAAATTACAAAAATAATTTTCTGATTTTTAATATCAAATAGACTTGTGAGATAGTCTATATTTCATAAAAATTCTAAACATTACTAGTGCTAATATTATCAATATTGCAGCAACTACAAAGGAAACAACATAATTTGTTGCATTAGAAAGAAATCCTGCAGTCAAAGCACCAAAAAATATTCCTAGTCCAATCATAAAGCTATGAACTCCCAAATAGGTTCCCTCAAATCCTTTTGGAATTGATTTAAACAAAATTAATGAATTTGCAGTACTGTATATTGAAAATGCTCCAACCATTATACAAGAAGATATCACTGCAGCAAGAAAAGAGTCTACACCAAACATTGGTGGGATTAAAGCAGCAGCAATTACTATTGCAATAATTCTTGGTATGTATGCTAATTGCAAGGCACGTTCTTCTGAAATTTTTGCAATCAATTTAGGAATTAAAAAGAAAAGCACTAGTAATGTTATAGTTTGTATCATGTATACTAGAAAAACTTGAGAATCTGTAAAATCGTATTTTTTTAAAAATGGAATAAATGCAGTAAAGTAAACATTACTTCCAAAATAAAATAAGAAATTTGAGAACATTAAAAGTCCAATCTCGTGGGTAATTTTTCCTTTGAAAATTGAAATGATGTGTTTAAAGTCATGAATTTTTAGAACTTTAGGATATATGATTTGAAAGTGATATCGGTTATGACTAAAAATATGTTTTAGTCCATAAATTGAATGAACAAGTGTTGCTCTTTCAATAAGATTTTTTCTTTCTACTGTCATACTTAGTATTACAGCAATGATGCTTGATATTGCACAGAAAATAAAATATGGTCTTAAATCAAAAAATGATTCCCATATGGAACCAATAAGAAATGCTACAAGACTTCCAAAACTTGAAATGATTGAAATTCTTGAAAACAAAACTCCCCATTGATTGTTTGAAACTGATTCCATCACTAAAAGATGTATAATTGGATTTTTTCCAATTATGAAAAAGCCCATAATTGCTGAAATAACAAAGACCATTCTAATGTCTGAAACAAAAAACAGTGCAAGACTAGACAGAGCAATTGCTGAAAAACAAATAATCAGTATCGCTTTTTTTATGTGATATTTATCAATCATTTTTCCCCAAAAGATAGAACCAAATGAAGAAAATCCATAGTGAACTGCCATTGCAATTCCAAGATCTGCAACATTTCCACCAAGTGATAGCACAAACAATGGTACTGCAATGTGAATGCCTTCAGCTGTAATACTTGCAGGTATTATGAAAAACATCCATTTTTTCTTTATTGAGTTCAAGAGTTAATTTAATTTAAATAAAATATCGTTTTGAACATTGTTAGTCAATTTTGTAGTACAAAGAAATATTGTTTTGTTTAGCATAATATTCAGTCAACATTGATTAATGTCGATAAATTAAGAAAAATATCAAATGGTTAAAATCGAGATAGAAAAACAAGATTCAGTAAAAATCTATAAAATTAGAAAAATACTAGAGGAATTATCTAAAAAAGCAGGCAGAGGTACGGAATTAATTACAGTATACATTCCAAAAGGCAAACAGCTTCATGAAGTCATTTCTGCACTTCAACAAGAACAAGGAACTGCTGATAACATAAAATCAGATTTAACAAGATCACATGTAGTTGATTCACTTGGAAAGGTAGTTTCAAAATTAAAAATGTATAAAAAAACACCTGATAAGGGATTAGTAGTTTTTTGTGGTGCACTGCCTTCAGAAGATGGAGGTCCATTAGGAAGTGAAATTGTTACTGCATGGGAAATCGAACCACCAAAAGATTTGAATCAGTATTTGTACAGATGCGATGATCATTTCCATGTTGACATTTTAAAAGACATGTTAAGAGATGACAACCTCATAGGATTTTTAGCAATTGATGCAAAGGATGCAGGTTGGGGATTACTGTATGGAGATAAAATTGAGGTGCTAGGTCAAACAGGTTCAGGTGTTGCAGGAAAGCACAGACAAGGTGGTCAATCTGCAAAAAGATTTCAAAAATTAAGAGAAATGGAATTAAGTTATTTTTACAACAGAGTCGCTCAAACTACTAGAGAGTATTTTATTGACATTTATCCAGTAAAGGGGCTTATCATTTCAGGTCCAGGACCAACCAAAGAGGATTTTATTAATGGAAATTATTTAGAATATAGATTACAAAATAACATCATTGATACAATTGATGCGGGTTATTCAGGAGCTGAAGGCATCAGAGAAGCATTTTCAAGATCATCAGACATTTTAGGTAATTTCAGATTAGTTGAAGAGAAGAAAATGGTTGAAGATTTGTTTAGAGAAATAAATACCAATACAGGTAAAGGATCATACGGATTACAAGAGGTAATAGGATATTTAAAAAATAATATTGCACAAACTGTTCTAATTACAGACAATACAAATTTACATAGAATAGAATCTCAATGTAGGCGCTGCAAACACATGGAAGAGGAAATTGTGGAAAGACCACTTGTAATTCCAAGAAAAACATATTACAAAAACAACCCATGTCCGGAATGCAAGGCCATTGATAAAGAAATTAACGAACAAGATGTTGTAGATTACTTGGAAATTATTGCTTCAAAAACAGGATCACAGCTAGAAGTTATTTCAGGTAGTGCAGAACATGGAAACATGTTAGCAAGTCTTGGAAAGATTGGAGCAATTTTAAGATATAATCCAGGTCACTCTAAATAGCATTCTTAATTTTTTGGGCTAATTTAGATAATTCATCACTACTTGGAATTTGACGTTTTGTCCATTCAGTCCCTTTGTTATTGTATCTTGGAATTATGTGAACATGAACATGAGGAATTATTTGTTTTGCTGCTTTACCATTATTTTGTGCCAAACTAAATGCATCAGCACCAGCTCCCAACAATATTGCTTTTGCAATTTTAGGAATTAACGAAAAAATCTTTCCCACATCATCAGAATCCATGTCAGTGATTCTTTCATAATGTTTTTTTGGAATTACTAGCGTATGACCTTCATCGATAGGATATATGTCTAAAAATGCAATATGATCCTTGTCCTCATAGACAACATGAGCATCACGTTTTCCATCTAAAATATCACAAAAAATACAAGCCATGTAAGTAGATGTTTTTCAATTTTATTTATTATTTGCATTATATCTTTAATAGGGGTAATTTTCACAGTTTGAACTGTATTGGGTCGAAACGAGAGAAAAGAGCGTGAAATAAAGCGTGAAAATTATGCCACAAAGCATACTGCACAAAAAAGAAGAAACACACTCATTACAATAGGCGTATTATCACTAATTGGATTAATTGTTGCTTATGCATCATATTTGTTTTTGACAATGACTGACGAAGCCCCAGGTGGTCCTGAAAATGCAGGAGCATTAGGAAGTGAACACTCACATGCAGGAATTATAGTAAAAATATTTGGAGACGAATTTGATTTTTCAGGTGCAGCATATCAAATAAAATCACCTTGGATACATTTTGAATCAAATGATGGTTCAACTATTCATAAACACGCCACAGGAGTAGATTTGGAATATTTGTTTAACTCATTATCCATAGGATTAGATGACAAATGTTTCATATTTCCAGACGGAAAACAATTTTGTACAAATGATGAATATTCTTTAAAATATTTCATTAATGGGGAGTCAGCATCAGACATTAGAGGTTATGAGATAAATGAAAATGATAAAATCCTAATCACATTTGGCGGAGAAACAGATGAACAGGTTCAAGAATATCTAAAACAATTAGATAATCAAGAAATTATTAAATAACAAAATATTTCTATTATAGATTAACATTAGTTAATAATTAAAATGAAAAAATGCTGCAATAATACTCCAAAGTTCATAATAGAATTTAGAAAAAGAGATGATGGTGAGCTAAATTGGACAGTATGTGAGGAGCATTTTCAAAATGAAGAATTTAGAAAAAACGTTAGAAGAGTCCAAACTATCAATAATTAATAATTTCAAGATTCATCTTTTGTAGTAAACTGAGCCATCTTATCAAAAAACATGAAATAACCACAGGTAGTACATTTTAAAACAGTTAATTCAGTTGTTAGAAATTCCTTATCTTCAAATTTTCCGCCAAGCTTAACATTTTCTCCTGCAATCATGGCTTTGTTACTTTTACAAACAGGACATTCTAGAGATTTTTGTTCCATTTTGATTTATCGCTCGTACATAGAAAATCAAATATTTACAATTTAAATGATTAATTTTAAAAAACACTTAACATTTGTGTAGTGGCAAACAGCAACTTTTACACATACTTCTTAGAGTAAATTTTTTGAGATTCTCATCTAGTGTTTCATCCTTGGCAACTACAGCATTTGTGTAATGACCATTATCACATTTTAGTTTATGAATTGTAAACAACATAAAATAATTAAATTTTATTTCAAATTAAGCGTTGTGATGACTGTAATATCATGTAATTAGATATTTACGGATATTCTACCACATAATTATCTCGAAATTCAAAGTTAGTCTCATATGGAGGGCTACTAGGTTCTAAAATTCTGTAAATCTTGCACAACGCTTTGTTTAGATAATCGGTTTCAAAACAACTATCTGTTTTTGTATCTGACGAAATCTTTGAACCCTCAAAACTAGTATTTTTTGAATACGCACCTTTAAGATTTGCACCAGATAAATCAGCACCGGATAAATCAGCTGCACCTAAATCCGCACTTGAAAGATTTGTATTTCTAAGATTAGAGTTAGTAAAAATTGCTGAATTTGCATATGTTCTAGATAAATCAGCATTTTCTAAATTACTATTTGTAAAATTAGTACCCAGTATCACCGCATTTCTAAGATTAATGTATGACAAATCCATATTAGATAAATCAGGTCCTATATGTGCACTGTAAAACAAGGAATTTTTAAGGGATGTGTTTGAAAAATTTGGTTTAGTAATGTATGAACCCCCAAAATCAGCACCATCGATAAATGAATTACTTAGATTGACATTGTACAAAATGGCACCAAAAAATTTAGTTCCATATAACTTACTATTCTCTAAATTTGTATCTTTAAGATTTGCACCTGATAGATCAGCACCTGATAGATTTGCACCTGATAGATTTGCACCGGATAGATCAGCACCGGATAAATTTGCACCTAGTAAATCGGCATTAACTAAGAGAGTATTAGATAAATCAGCATTTGTAAAATTTACCTGTGGCATTCTGGCATTAGACAAATCAGTTCCATGAAAATTACTATATGAAAAATCTGATTCAGATACATCTATGCCCCTAAGAGTCATATTCATAAAATTTTCATTTGGAAATTTACTGTATTTGTGTAAATTTGTAATTGTATTTTGAACAATATCTTGTTTGTCAAGTATGTTGGCATTATAAAGATCAGAATTATGCATCAGAGATTTAGAAAAATCAGAACCAAAAATTTTAGTATTAACCATTTTTGTATTGTTAAAAACTGTGTTGATCAACTTGGCATTTCTAAGATCAGCCCCAGATAAATCAGATCCTGAAAAATCTACATTAAACAAATTAGCATTTTGGAAATTAACTCCAGATAAATCCATGTTAGATAAATCAGAAGCAGATAAGTTAGAACCAAATAAGTCAGCTCCACTCAGTTTAGAAACACTTAGATTCGTATAAACAAGGTTACTAAACCTCAAGTCAGAACCAGATAAGTCAGATCCTGTTAAAATTTTGTGTGATAAATCTTGACCACAAAAATTTGTTTTGTATGCATTTACGTTAGTTAAATTGGTTTTAACCATAATTGTTTTGTACACATAAGCATGTTGTAATGATGCACCATCCAAATTTGATGATTCAAGAATAGTGTCTCTAAGATTTGCACCATCCAATACTGCATTAACTAGAATTGCTTTTTTAAGATTAGCATGACGAAGATTTGTACCATATAATATTGCATTTTCTAAATTAGCTCCAGATAAATCAGATTCCGTTAAATCAGACCCAGAAAGATTTGTATTTTTTAGATTAGCATTTTGAAGATTTACATTATGTAATGAAATTCCTGATAAATCACAATTTGATAAATTGACAGATCCCTGATCAAATATTTCTGCAATATTATCTGAATCATACTGCTTATCTTTGACACATTTGTTGATTTTTTCTATAGTTATGGAATATTCAAGAGGGCTT
>SXGU01343103.1_pt1 | contig 13294 bp, 16 predicted proteins | sample 3174531 | NCBI WGS metagenome assembly SXGU01 (sample SAMN11356863, study PRJNA531348) | freshwater metagenome | isolation source: freshwater sample F1-140 | place: China: Fuxian Lake, Yuxi | collected 2017-12-25 | reverse complement strand
GTCTGGATGGCGTGCATCTCGACTTCAGCCAGTGCTTCGAGAATATCCGGCGTATCGACGAGCTTCGGCCAGTTATATTGCAGGTTCTGCCTTGTGGTGAAATGGCCGTAGCCCTTGTCCCAGCGATCAGCGATGTCTGCGAGGCGACGCATCTGGGGCGCTGTCAGCGTGCCATAGGGGATGGCGACGCGCAGCATATAGGCGTGCACTTGCAAATATAAGCCGTTCATCAGACGGAAGGGACGGAATTCATCCTCCGTCAGTGAACCTTCGAGGCGTCGGCGCACCTGCTCGCGGAATTCGGCGACGCGTTCACGCACGAATTGAGCATCAAACTCATCGTAACGATAGGTCGTCGTCGGGGCGTTGGGCCGCGCAGCGGCCTGGGGATCATGAGCGTTCATGCGTTAGGCTCCCGCCGACTGTTTGCCGAGGTCTTGTCGCACGCTCGGGCCCTTGATCCGCATTTTCTCGCGGTAATGCAGCGGCGCGGGGGCGCCATCTGCGTCAATCGCGACATCGGCGAGGTAGACATCGACGACGCGGTTTGCGGCGTAATCGGCAAGGCCGATTTTTTCCAGCTCAGCGGCTGTGGCGGCGTCATGCGCGACGCGCGCGCGACGATGATCGCGCTCCCAGCCGGCCAGTCCGAGAAACATCACCTCGCCATCATGAAGATTGGAGGCGAGCAGGATTTGCGGATTTTTGAGCGTGGTCATCACGTCTCCTGCGCCAGTTTGAGCGACAGGCCGCTCATCTCGTCCGACCAGATGATCTGGCAGGCGAGGCGCGAGTTATCATAGAGCATCGGCAATTCGTCGAGTTTTTCGAGTTCGTCGTCGCGCGGCGCCGGCACGCGTTTCGCGGCTGCCGCGTCAAGAATGACATGGCATTCGGCGCAAGCCAGCGCGCCGCCACAGGTGTTCTCCATGCCAAGGCCATGATCGCGGATGATCTCCATCAACCGCCAGCCTTCAACCGCTTCGAGATTATGGGCGACGCCATTGCGATCCTCGACGCGCACGAAAGGCGCATCGGGCTCTGGCAGGGCTGTCTCTGCGTCGCGGTTCGCCGCAGAATCCAGGGCTGTCGTCATGGGTTGGGCTCGATAGTTTGGCTCGATGAGCTTGGCTTGCCTAGGCGAAAACGCGTGGACGCCTCACGCGTCCCACCACAGGGGCGGCGTTCCGTATGTCGAAGTTTCTTTATCCCAAAGCCGGAAGAAGTCAATTCACTTAAAAATTGAGATGATTAAAATATACCACATAAAATAAAACGTGAAATAGGTTTTCAGCCCTCATGCGGCGCCGCGAATTTCATATAGCCAGCAATGCGCTGGCTCCGATAAAGATGTGCAGCAGCGGGTGGCCGCGAATCACTTTGTGGCGCATGGTGAAGCACTGCATTGGGGGCGCCCCGGCCGCCCGGGATCGTTTTGAGCGTGGCGAGGCCGTTGGCCGCCATCCCCGGCGCGCGTCGGAAATCGGACAGGAGATCGCATGGCCAGGAAACCGGTAAAACCCCGTAGAGCGACGTCTGCCGCAAAAAAATCCACGAAAACAGCCACGAAAACAGCTCGCCCGGCTCCGAAAGCGCCCGCTCGTAAGGCCCCTGCGCCGGCGCCCAAGCGTGCGGTCCATCAGCCGCCGCCCCCGCCGAGCGTCAAGCCGACCGTGATCCTTGTCGGCGCCGACAAGGGCGGCGTGGGCAAATCGACGGTGGCGCGCTTCATTCTGGATTTTCTGGGGCAGAACCGTATCCGCGCCCGCGCTTTCGACACCGAGGCGCCGCGCGGCACGCTGTATCATTTCCATCCCGATGAAACGACAATCGTCGATCTGAGATCGACGGCGGATCAGATGAGGATTTTCGACACGCTGATGTCCTCGCCGGAGCGCGTGAGCGTGATCGACGTTCGCGCCGGCGGACTGACGCCTGTGCTCGCGACCCTGGAGGAGATCGGCTTTTTCGATGCGGTGAAAGCGGGCGAGTTCGGTTTCATTCTGCTGCATGTGCTTGGCCCCTCGATTTCATCGCTCGATGAAATCGACGTGGTTGCGCCCTATGTGAATGACGCCGACTATTTCATTGTCAAAAATCACGTGAACGACTCGACGTTCTTTGAGTGGGACCCGCAAACCCACAGCAAATATTTCGAGAATGTCAGCGCTGCGGGGGAAATCACCGTGCCGCAGCTTGATGCGCAGGCCTATGAAAAGGTTGAAATCGCCTCGACGCCGTTTTCAACCTTTGTCGCCGACAGAACGGCGGAAGGTCGGCCGGCGCACCACTCCTTTGTGCTCAAGGGCAAGGTTTATTCCTGGCTCAATCGGGTCGCCGAAGCCTTCGAGGATGTCGGTATTCTCGACCTTCTCGACGTTGGCAAAAAAGGACGCTGAAAGCAGCGTGGAGTATCGCACACTCGGCTCAACGGATCTGAAGGTCTCGGTGATTTGTCTTGGCTCCATGACATGGGGCCAGCAAAACACCGAGGCCGAGGGGCATGCGCAGCTTGATTATGCGCTGGATCGCGGCGTCAACTTCATCGACACGGCGGAAATCTATTCCATTCCGCCGCGTCCTGAAACACAGGGCTCCACGGAACGGATTATCGGCTCCTGGCTCGCAGCGCGTCGCAATCGCGACAAGGTTATCCTCGCCACCAAGGTCGCCGGTCGCGGCGACATGAACTGGCTGCGCGCCGATGGCGCGTCAACAAAGCTGGATGCGAAAAACATCGCCTATGCGGTGGAAGGATCGCTTCGGCGTCTGCAAACCGACTACATCGATCTCTATCAGCATCATTGGCCGGATCGTTCGCTGCCGCTGTTTGGCGCCGGGGGAACGATCTATCGCCGTCCGAGCCGGCGCGAGGAAACGCCGATCGAGGAAACGCTGGTGGCGCTGGATGCGCTGGTCCGGGCTGGCAAGGTCCGGCATGTTGGCCTGTCGAATGAAACACCCTGGGGCGTGGCGCGTTTCCTGCGCGCCGCCGAATTGGGTCATGGGCCACGCATCGTTTCGATCCAGAACGCCTATCATTTTCTTAACCGCACTTTTGAAATGGGGCTTGCTGAATTCGCCGAGCGCGATCACGCCGGACTGCTGGCCTATTCGCCGCTGGCGCAGGGCTATCTGTCCGGCAAATATCAGCGCGGCGCGCGACCGCCGGGCGCGCGGACGACGCTGTTTGAGCGCGCGCAGCGTTATGAAAAGCCGGGCGTAGAAACGGCGATTGACGCCTATCTGGCGCTGGCGCAGGAGGTTGGCGTCGATCCGGCGCAACTGGCGCTGGCTTTCGTCACCACGCGCTCCTTCGTCACCTCAAACATCATCGGCGCCACGACAATGGCCCAGCTCAAAACCGACATCGACTCGCTGGCGGTCAAGATCACACCGGAGATTGAACGCCGGATTGACGAGATTCACCAGCTTCACAGCAATCCGGCGCCGTAGCGCCTAGCCGTGACCGGCGCTGGCGGAAAGCCGCGCCGGATCGACGCCCATTGAGCGCAAGGCGCGGTCGTATTTGGTGTCCAGCTTGTGATCAAACAGCAGCGCTGGATCGGCTGGACAATGCAACCAGCCATTATGCTGCATTTCATCTTCAAGCTGGCCGGCGTCCCAGCCGGCGTAGCCCAGCGCCAGCAGCGCCTGATGCGGCCCCTTGCCTGCCGCGATGGCGCGCAGAATATCGATCGTCGCCGTCAGTGAAACGGTGTCGTCGATGGGCATGGTTGAATTGTCGAGATGAAAATCAGGCGAATGCAGAACAAAGCCGCGATCTGTCTGCACCGGTCCGCCAGTGAGAACCTGTATGGCTTCCGCTTTGTGCGGCAGGCGGATCAAATCGTCGGATGAAATGACGTTGAGTTGCACCAGCAGTTCGGGAAAATTTTTCACCCGTGACGGCTGATTGACGATGATCCCCATGGCGCCGTCTTCAGAATGGGCGCATAAATAGATCACCGACCGGGCAAAACGCTCGTCGGTCATGCCCGGCATGGCGACCAGCAACTGGCCGTCTAGAAAGCTTCGGTCTTCCGGCCGATACGCCGATGCTTGTGTATGCTTCGAGCCGCCCATAGATTTATGCTACGCCCGATGGCTCGCCGCGACAAGCGGCAGGCATATGCGGTTGAATGGACGCAAGGTGTTTACGTGACCGGTTTTACTGACAGGCGCGCGCAGTTGGGCGCTCTGGCCGCCATTCTGATGCTGGCGGGCGCCGCGCCCTGCGGCCCTGCCGGCGCCGCGCCGGCAGCGGTTTTCGCTGCGCCGGGAGATGTATTTGCAACATCGCCGGCGCGGGCGGCGGCCTCTGCCGCGCGGTTGATCTCCGCCGGGCCGCTGGCGCAGGGGCTGTATCGCGCCGGCGTCGAGATTGATCTCGATCCACAGACCATCACCTATTGGCGCTCACCGGGTGAAGCCGGCGCGCCGCCGGTGTTTGATTTTTCGGCCTCCACCAATGTTGCGGGAGTCGAGGTCATCTATCCTGCGCCCAAGCGCATCGAGGAGCAGGGTGTTTTTATCGCCGGCTATGACTCGCGGGTTGTGTTTCCATTGAAGGTGACGCCGCGCGATCCAGCGGCACCGGTGACGCTTAATCTCTCGCTGCAATATTCGGCCTGCGGCAAAATCTGTTTGCCGGCGCGCGCCAGCCTGTCGCTGACGCTGCCGTCGTCAGGCGTTTCGCCCTATGCCGCGCTCATTTCCGAGGCTGACCGCAAGGCGCCGCAAAAGCTCGACGCCGCGCAGACGAAAAAGTTTCTCACGCTCAAAAAGTCGGCGAAGGACAGCTGGCGATTGGTCTGGCGCGGGCAGGGAAAAGCGCAGGCGGTTTTTGTCGAGGTCGCCGATCCTCTCTACGTTGAAAGCATTCCGGAAGGCGATGTTTTCGCGCTCAAACTCTACGCCAGCGGCGCCAAGCCTGGCTCTGTCGCCGCGGTAGTGACGGTCGTCACCGATACAGGCGCCTATGAAGCGCCGTTGGCGCTTCAATAATAATAACGATTATTCCGCTTCTGCTTCCGCGGTCTCGTTTTCGCGATCGAGCTTTGGCGTGCGCTTGAACGTCGATTTGCGGCCGCGCAGCGTTTGCAGGATTTTCGCGCCATTGGCGAAAGCGAGATAGATCATCAGCGGCGGCACGGAGGCCATGGTCTTGATGTAATCGCTGAGCGAGCCGCGCTTGAGCGCGAAATAGGCCGGCATTGTGAAGCCGATCACGACCATCGCTGTCATGATGGCGATGAGTTTCACCACGTCCAAATAGGCGTCGAGCGATCCGTGGAGAATGACGCCAATGACGCCGGCGACAATGCCGATGGCGGCGGCGGGAAAGAAAATCTGATGTGCGATGAGCGAAATGGCGGTCAGGCGCTTCACCAGCGGCCAGTGCGAATTCCAGATCGGCAGAATGGTTTTCTGCGCTACCTGAACAAAGCCGTTCGACCAGCGGCGTTGCTGGCGACGATAGTCCCGGATTTCTTCCGGCACCTGTCCGGGAATCGGCGGCTCCGACACGAACAGCCCGTGCCAGTCATTTAATTCAGCGCGCACGGTGAGATCGAGATCTTCGGTCAGCGAATAATCCGACCAGCCGCCGGCGTCCTCCACCGTCGCGCGCCGCCAGATTCCGCCTGTGCCATTGAACTGGAACAACCAGCCGGCCAGCGCGCGGCTGCGCTGCTCAACAAGATAATGGCCATCCTGCACCAGCCCCTGCGCGCGCGTCAGCCAGTTGGTGCGGTAGTTCTGGAATTCGCAGCGCGACTGCACGAAGCCGGCGCGGGGTTCGCTCAGGAACAGCGGCACGGTGCGTTTCAGCCATTCTGGCGGTGGTCGGAAATCGGCGTCGAGCATGGCGATAACAGGTTCGTCGGTGATCGACAGGCCATGGGCGCAGGCGCCGGCCTTGAAGCCAGAGCGATCGGTGCGGCGAATATGGTCGATGACGACGCCGGTTGCGGCAAGTTCGCGGATCACGGCGGCGGCGCGTTCGGTTGTTTCGTCGGTGGAGTCATCCAGAAGCTGGATGCGCAGCTTGTCTTTCGGCCAGTCGAGCAGGGCGACGCAGCGCAGGGACTGTTCGGTCACCAACGGCTCGTTGAACACAGGGATCTGAAGCAGCACACGCGGCAAATCGGCGTCGGCGGGAACAATGGCCTGCGGATCACGCGCGCCGCGCAGCAGGTCGTAAAAATAGCGTCCGATAATGACGAGCAGGCTGGCTCCGATCGCCACAAGCGTGAGAACGGCGAGATAGACGACCGCATCGATCAGAAACTGCAGGATTGCGAGCAACAGCCTATCCTTCTTGTTCAGGCGCCGCCGGCGGGGTGACCCGGGCTTGCACCTTGCCTTTGGCCCAGACGACTTCGTCCGTCATCCAGGCGTTCACCCAGACCGCCAGCATGAGCGCTTCACGCATGACGAACACAACGGGCGCAGCGGGGGATAATTGCCATCCTTTGACCATAGAAAGCAACGTCTCCGCCCCTATCCAGAGGCCGAAGGTCGCCGCCACAGCCGCCGTCGGGCTTATTCCGGCGCGCGGCGCGGCCAGCCCTGCGGCCACAAGCGCCGGAAGCGCTTGGCAGATCGGCTCTGCGAGGAAGGACAACAACTCGTCCTTGCGGCGGATGACGCTCCAGCGCATTTGTCGTTGATAAACATCAATCAGGCGCCGGCGCCCCAGAATCTGGCGGACGGGACGGTGTGAAAACACCGCCTTTTTGCCGATTCGAAACATCGCCTTGGCCATGGCGTTGTCCTCGCCGACCGTATGGCCGATGGCGGTGAAACCGCCGGCGCGCTCGAAATCCGAGCGGCGAAACAGCATGATCTTGCCGACCCCGTGTCCCTGACCCAGCGCCGAGGCCAGATAGAGCATCCGCGCATGGGAGCCGTTGATGATCGCCGCTTCGACATGGGCGGCGAAATTGTCGAGTTGGTCACAAAAGGGAATGCCGCAGACGAGGCCGACGTCATCGTTGAGCTGGCGCATATGTTCGGTGAGCGCGTCGGGCTCCAACAGAACATTGGCGTCCTTCATCAGGATCGTGTCGTTGGCCGCCTGTGTGAAGGGCGCGAAGAGATTGTCGACTTTTGGGCTCGCCGCAAATTTCGCCGTCGAATGCAGAATACGCGATGGAATATTCGGGTGATGCGCAAATATCGTCCGGAGATGATCGAGCGCAGGCGAACTTTTTTCCTGCGCCGCCGCCGTCACATCGATCTGCGGATAGTTTTGGCTGAATACGGACTCCTGGGTCGCGTCGAACCCGTCTTCGAGCATTTTCACCGGCAGCACGATCGACACAGGCGGCTGATCCACGCGCCGAGCGCGTCGTCTCGTCAACCAGGGCTGGACAAGAGCAGCGGCGACCGACCACAGCAGCAGCACGATCGAGACGCACCAGAAAACGGCTGCGAAGCGGGTGATGAAGTCGCCGGCGTCGATCACGAACTCTCGCCACGCTCGCGCGTTTCCAGCACCTCGACATTGAAGCGCCGCATCACGCCATCGACAATGCTGGCTGGCAGGAAGGAGAACAACCGCATTGCGGCATACATGTAATAGGGGAAGGCGATCACGCCACGCTGGCGATCGAGCCCGCGTTTGACGATGCGCGCCGCTTCCGTGTCGCTGATCGCGCTCGGCTGCCACGCCTCCAGCGGGGCGTTCATAGGCGTTTTGACGAAGCCCGGCACAATCAGGCTCACCGCGACGCCATAGGGCGCGAGCGCGCCGCGCAGACAATCCGCCCACATGTGAACGGCGGATTTCGCCGCGCAATAGGAGGGCGAATAGGGCAGGGCGCGCACACCCGCCATTGAGCCGACAATGGCGATTTGTCCCCGGCGTCGAGCGCTCATCGCCGGGATCAGCGGCTCCACCGTGTTGAAAACGCCGGCGACATTAATCGCCATCATCGCGCGTACAGCGTCAGGCGTTTCAAGGATCTGGCCAGGCGAGAGGCCGGTGGCGACGCCGGCGTTGGCGACGAGAAGATCAATTGCGCCTTGTTCATCCGCAGCCTGTATGAGCCGCGCCATCGCCTCTCGATCCCGCACATCGGCGACATGGGTTGCGACATTTTTTGCGCCCGCTTCGCGGCAGGACTGCGCCGCTTCCGCCAATCGGTCCGCGTCGCGTCCAAACATCACGAGATCGGCGCCTTCTGCCGCATAGGCCAGCGCCAGCGCGCGGCCAATGCCGCTTGATGCGCCCGTGATCAGAATGCGAGTCATGCAGAGGCTCGTGTAGCACGCGGGCGCAAAGTCGCTTCACCGATCACGCCAGGCAGCCGCTGCGAACCATGCGCGAACAGACGCACAAAAATTTCGGTTTCTGAGACGCGCAAGACACGGCCAGACAGCGTGATTTTTTCACCACGCAGGATCGGTTGCACGAATTTGCCGGAGAGGTTCACGATGTCGAGATCATTGCGCCAATTGTTGAGCATGGGCTCAAAGGCGGCGAGCATTTTCATGCCATGCACCGGCGGCGCCGCAAAGCCGATGCCGGCGGCGAGAGCGTCATCGAGATGCAGCGGATTGGCGTCGCCCGAAACCTCTGCATAGCGCGCCAGCGCCGACGCATCGAAGGGGCCAATAATGGTTTCCGGCAATTTATCGCCGACAGCGGCCAGCACGCTCATGCTGCGTCTCTCTTTGTCGAGTCCGCGCCATCAACACCTTTTTCAAAGGCGTCGCGCGGGACAAGCCGTAACATGGTTTCAATCCTGCCGACGGGCGCGCCGGTTGTTGTCGCGATCAACGCATCAGCAATCAAACGCGGCGGCGTCTCTTCGCGACGCAGCGCCACCGTCACATCATAGCTCTCGCCGGCGACGAGCGGTCTTTCATAGGTGAAAGCCTGCGACTCATGCACCGGGACGACATTGAGCTTTTCGCAAACGCCGGAGACGACTTCGGAGAGCGCCGGTTCGGTGAGCCACACCGCCGGATAGGCGAGCGGCACGCGACCGCCATCGGCGCCGATTTCATGCGCGTAAGCTTTGGCGCGGGCGGGATCGACCGTGAGACGCAGCGGTCCAATTGTGAGAGGTGTATCAATCTGCATGTAAATCAATTCGCTTGGGAGACGACCAGCACAGCATTGATGCCGCCGAAGGCGAAGGAGTTCGACATGGCGGCGCGTATTTCACATTTCTGCGCGACATTCGGCACGGCGTTGATCGGGCAACGCGGGTCCGGGTCCTGAAAATTGATGGTGGGCGGCGCAATTTGTTCGCGCAGCGCTGATATAGCGACCGCCAGTTCAAGCCCGCCACTCGCGCCGAGCGCATGACCATGGATCGGCTTGGTCGAAGAGACCGGCACCTGCGCGCCGTAATCGCCAAACACGCGCAGGATCGCTTCAGACTCGGTGATGTCATTGGCGTGCGTCGCCGTGCCATGCGCGCTGATGTAACCGATATCACGCGGCGTGAGCCCGGCGTCGTCCAAAGCTAACGCAATGGCGTTCGATGCGCCCTCGAGATCCGGACGCACAGGATCTTTCGCATCGCTGGTCGTGCCATAGCCGACGAGTTCGCACAGCGGCGCATGGCCGCGCGCCTGCGCCGATTCATATGTCTCCAGCACAAAAATCGCAGCGCCTTCGCCCAGCGACATGCCATTGCGGCCGGTGGAGAAGGGTCGGCAGAGATTGGGCGTCAACACGCGCAGACTCTCCCATGCGCGAATTGTGGCGTTGATGATGCAGGCCTCGGCGCCGCCGACAATCGCCTTGTCGATCATGCCCGAGCGGATCATCTGCATCCCGAGACCCAGCGCCTGCGTTGCCGATGAGCAGGCGCTGCCGATGGCGAAGGTCGGGCCAAGGCAGGAATAACGCATGCCCAGCGTCGTCGGCGCAGCGCTGGGAATAAGCTTCGGCACGCTCAGCATCGCCGGCCGCTGGCCATCAACATAATAATGGTAGATGCCATCTTCGATGGTCGTCATGCCGCCGATGCCGGTGCCGATAATCACGGCGGAGCCGGGACCGGCGATGTCCTTGCGACCGAAGCCGGCCTGGGCCATGGCCTCGTCGGCCGCGACGACGGCGAATTGCGAGAAGCGATCGCAGAACGGCAGGACTTCGCGCTCGATATGCGCGGCCGGATCGAAGTCCTGCGCCTGGGCGGCGATCTTGATGCGCCCGTCATAGGGGCGCTCGGTGTTCAGCGGCCGGATTTGCGAGACGCCGTCGCGGGCGGCGGTCCATAGCCGTTCGACGCCCAGCCCTGAGGCGCAGACCGCGCCCATGCCGGAGACAACGACGCGGCGTCCCGCTCCACGCCCGCGCGAGACGGTCATTTACTGTTTCTCGCGCTCTTTCTGAATATGGTCCGCCAAGGCTTCCATCAGGCTTTTGACGTCCTTGGCTTCCTGAAGCGAACCATCCATCGGGATGTAGACGTTGAATTTTTCCTCAAGCGCCGTGAGGATCATCACAATGTCCACGGATTTCAGGTCGAGACTTTCAATGGTCGCCTCGGGCGTGATCTTGGAAATGTCGATCATGCCTTCCGTGGCGATAACCTCTTTGATTTGCTCAATGAATTGGGCCTTGTCGGTCACTCAAGCCTCCGTTCAGATACGCCCGCCGTCAGCTATGAGGCGGGGCGCGGCGCCAATGGCCGCGCAAAATTCGCTGATCCGCCCTGGCTGGCGTGCGCTCAGGACCCCGCTTTGGGCCCGATGAGTCGACGCCGGACGATCATTCTTGGTTAAGGGGTTTGGGGGGGAAAAGCAAAGGGCGCGGCCTTTTGGCGCGGATTTGCTGTGGCCGAGAACGGCGCTTCGTGCGAAAAGGCGCAGGAAAACGGGGGATCAAGACCATTATGACAGCGCATGAGACAGCCATCGCCGGAGTTTTTCCACAGCCTCAGGAAGAGCAGTGGCGCAAACTCGTCGATCGGGCCCTGAAGGGCGCGTCTTTCGACTCGCTGGTTTCCAAGGCCTATTCGGTCACGCTGGCGCCGCTCTACCCGCGCGCCGCCGCTGCGCCGAAATCCCTGCGCCGCACCCCCGGCCGCTGGTCAATCCTCGGCCGCGTCGATTACGCCCCGCCGGAGCCCGCCAACCGTCTGGCGCTCGACGATCTTGAGGGTGGGGCCGACGGCCTTCATCTCGTTTTCACCGGCTCGCAGGGCGCCTGGGGCGGTGGGCTGACGGATGATGGCGACGCCGCGCTCGCCAAGGTTTTTGAGAATATCCGGCTGGATTACGGCATTCCGGTCATCGTCGAAGCCTCGCCTTGCGCGCCGAATGCGGCGGCGACAGTGATCCGTCTGCTTGATCGCCAGCATATTGACCCCTCGATCACCCGCGTCGCCTTTGGCCTCGATCCGCTGGGTCTGCAGGCTTTACATGGCTTCGCCGCCGGTTCGTGGCCCGAGGTCGCCAAAAGTTTCGCCGCGCAGGCCAAGGAGATTCTGCGCGCCGGCTTCGTCGCCGGGACAGTCGCCGCTGACGCGCGCGTCGTTCATGCGGCTGGCGGGTCCGAGACGCAGGAGCTGGCCTTTGCGCTCGCCGCGGCCGTCGCCTATCTGCGCGTCCTTGTCGATCATGGCGTGGATATTGAAACCGCCCGCGCGATGATCGGTTTCCGTTTCGCTGCCGATGCGGACGAATTTCTCGGCGTCGCCAAATTCCGCGCCGCGCGTCGTCTGTGGGCGCGGGTTGAAGAGGCCTGCGGCCTGACGCCGAAACCGGCGCTGATTTCGGCCGAAACCGCCTGGCGGATGATGTCGCGCCGCGATCCGTGGAACAATATTCTGCGCGGCACGCTGGCGACCTTCTCGGCCGCTGTCGGCGGCGCCGATACGGTGACGGTGCTGCCCTTCACCCTGCCGATGGGCGTTCCGGACCCCTTTGCGCGTCGTATCGCCCGTGACACCCAACTCGTGTTGCAGGATGAATCCCATATTGAAGCGGTCGATGATCCGGCCGCGGGCGCCGGCGGCTTCGAAACCCTGACGCAGGACCTTTGCGAACGCGCCTGGGCGGCCTTCCAGAAAATCGAGGCGGCGGGCGGTCTCGGCGCGGCGCTGGAGAAGGGAAGCTTCCAGGGCGAGGTCGCTGAAGTGGCCGGCGTGCGCGCCAAAAACGTCGCGCGCGCAAAAGAGAAAATCATTGGCGCCAACCAGTTTCCGGATATCGCCGAAAAGCCGCTCGATGTGCTGGCTCCCGGCGCGGCTGCCGCAGCGAGCGTCGCTGCGCCGTCTGGCGCGCTGAAGACAGCGCCGCTGACGCCGCGTCGACTGGCCGAGCCCTTTGAGTGGTTGCGCGATGAGTCCGACGCCATTTTTGCGAAGACCGGTCAGCGGCCGAAAGTGTTTCTGGCCAATATTGGCTCGGTCGCCGCCTTCACCACCCGCGCCAATTTCGCCAAGAATTTCTTCGAGGCGGGCGGCGTTGAAGCGGTGTTCGGTCCCGAGGCCGAAACGACGACGGAGATCGTCGACGCCTTCCGCGCCTCTGGCGCGAAACTTGCCTGCATCTGCTCGACCGACATCATTTACGGCGACGCCGCCGAACCTGTCGCGCTAGCTTTGCAGGGCGCAGGCGCGAGGCTTGCGCTCGCCGGACGTCCCGGCGAGCTGGAGGAGACCTTGCGCAAGGCGGGCGTCACAGAATTTATTTTTGCCGGCTGCGACATGCATGATGTGCTGCGGCGGGCGCTGGAGGCGGCGAAATGAAACATGCGCTTGTCGTGCTTGCGGTCATGATGACGGCGACAGGCGCCGTCGCGAAAACCCACAAACACGCGAAGACTTCTGCCGCGCCAATTGCGAGCGCGCCCCAGAATCCCGATGGGGAATGGCGGATCGACTCCACGACGACGGTCGGCGCTTGCGACGGACTTATTCCCACAGGACTATCCATCGCCGAGGGCAAGATCGCCAACGCCTCAGGCGCTTCGGTGACAAGCTGGGGATATGTCGATGAGGCCGGGCAGATTGTCGCCCGCTTTACCGGATCGGGCGATCGCGTCGCCCGTTTCCATGGTCAGTTGCGTGGCTCGGCAGGGTCCGGGGCGTGGTCGTCATCGACCGATATGAGCGGCGGCACCTGGCGCGCGACCCGCGGCTAGGTAGTCAAAGAAAAACGCGGCGTTTCCGCCGCGCATTTCCTAGCAGCTTGTCGGACTTAAGCACGGCGCGAATTTTCGTTTTAGAATCGGCTCGTTGATTCTCGCTTGACGACGAGGGGGGGCGTGGATGTCTAACTTCCGCACGATAGACCGGCAGACGGGATTTTTACTGCCGCC
>SXGU01307379.1_pt1 | contig 13296 bp, 14 predicted proteins | sample 3174531 | NCBI WGS metagenome assembly SXGU01 (sample SAMN11356863, study PRJNA531348) | freshwater metagenome | isolation source: freshwater sample F1-140 | place: China: Fuxian Lake, Yuxi | collected 2017-12-25 | reverse complement strand
CTCGGGGCGTATCTCGCCTTAGGCTGATTCGGCATGCTGGCTGACATTCGGAATACAATTCCCCGCTCCGCAACAAGCCTGCCGCCGTTGAACGTGGTAGAAGCTTGGCGCGGAATCACGGGTCCCGTCGAACCGTTTCTGATCCGAGTTCAAAGGGGGTTATCTTCTCAAGTTGAAGAGTTCCACCCCGCCATCCGCGAATACGCGCACTACGCCTTGAGCAATCAAGGCAAACAAATCCGACCCACGTTACTCGCACTCAGTGGAGCGGTGTTCGGCCCCGCTTCCGATGCGTTGGTGGATGTTGCGGTGATGATCGAAATGGTCCACCTCGCGACATTGGTTCACGACGATGTGATGGACGAAGCTGAGGTGCGGCGATCCCGCCCGACCCTAGCGGCGAATTGGGGGAACCAGCGGTCTGTATTGGTTGGAGATTGCCTCTTCGCGCAAGCCCTCCGTCTTGCGTCCAATTTTTCAACAGCGGAAGTCTGCCGCGCCGTTGCCACCGCCACGAAGGCAGTTTGCACGGGAGAGATTATCCAAACGCACCAACGCCATAACTTCAACATCAACCTTGAAGAGTATTTACAGGCTCTGAGCATGAAGACAGGCGAATTGTTCGCTTTATCTTGTGAAATGGGCGCATTCCTTTCTGGTGCTTCCCCATCGGAACGGGCTTCGTTACGTGCCTTCGGGATGACCCTTGGAACGGCCTACCAGATTTATGATGATTGCTTAGATTTATTCGGGACGGAGTCGGTAGTCGGAAAATCGCTGGGCACCGATCTGGCGAGTGGAAAACCCACATTTCCGATTCTAGAAGCGTTGAAGTCCTTGAACCGAGCAGATCGTGAGCGGTTAATAAAGCGTTTGGAAAACTGGAACGGCGAGTTTTTTGAAGAAACAATTGAACTTTTGCATCGATCAGGTGTTCTAACCAATGCACGACGTTTGATTCGGGATCATCTGGATCGAGGCGTGACCTGCTTGGAGGGGTTGCCTCGCAATTCGGAAGCAGCGAATGCGTTGCGCGGGGTGTGTGAGTTTTTGGCCGATCAAACGGCCGCGTTGGGGTTTGAGTCCGTCTGGAAAGACAAGCTCTACGGCTGAGTAGATCAAATTGAAGGGAAGTTCGTTCGAGTATTATTTATGATACAGACTGCGATCGCCCGGGTTAAACCGCCCGAACACGAGGTAGTGCCAGAGACGGATTTGGCGTTGGTGAGTCGATCTCGAGAAGGAGATCTGCGGGCATACGACGAGTTGATCCGCCGTCACCAAGAGCGGATCTACGCGACTCTTTACCACATGACTTCCAATCATGAGGACGCTAACGATCTTGCTCAAGAGACCTTTATTAAGGCCTACAAAGCCATCAAATCATTCAAAGGGGACTCTAGTTTCTTCACGTGGCTATATCGAATTGGGGTGAACAAAACTCTGAATTTCCTGAAGCAGCGTAAAAGCCGCGTTCAAATGAGCCTGAATGATTTGGATTTTAATGCGGAACACGATCCGGATCTCGTAGCGTTGATTTGTGAAAAAACTCCAAGACGGGAAGCAAATCTAGCCGAACTCCAAGAAAAACTGAACGCAGGGATGCGGAAACTGTCAGAAACCCATCGGCTCGTGATAACTCTACACGATGTGCAGGGACTTTCTCACGAGGAAATCGGTAAAATCATGGATTGTAATACAGGAACCGTGCGGTCAAGGTTGTTTTATGCCCGTCAGGAGATGAAAAGTTATTTGGCTGAGTATTTAGAACAATGACAAACAGGCCCCCAGACGAATTTGATCGGTTACGGTCGCTCCTCTCTCTTAAGCGGCATGAACAACCACCTCCCGGCTATTTGGAACATTTGCCGGATCGAATTCTCGCGCGTTTGCAAAAGGACGAACTTCGTCGAGAATCAGGGTGGTGGCAGTGGTTTGTAGATTGTTTCGAAACTAAACCCGTGGTGGTTTGCACGTATGGGTTCGTCGTTTCGAGCCTTTTGATTGCGGGCTTCCGCGTATCACAAACGATGCAGGACGAATCCTTGGCTTCAACCAAGGATCAAACAGGGTGGCTAGCTGCTTCTCCCGACCCGCTCACCGTAGTTCCTAGCACTTTTTTACAATCTCATTTCGCGAACCCGGCAGGATTATACAATTATTCCAGCACTGAACCCGCGGTTCAAACGCACTATTCCACGATTCCGAATCGCTGGTCCTCCGGGCAGGTTCGACCTGAACGGGTTTCCTATTCTGAATAGCACCCCCCAAAAAAACTCAGCAGGGCTGTGGGGAGCGAAGTAACGACTGGATCTGAGAGTCGGAGATAGGGACAGTGGCCCCGTGAGTTGCTGCAACCAAAGCTCCCAGTGCGTTGCCGACACGGCATGACTGGAGCAGGGCTTCACCTCTTGAGTAAGAATCTAGGAACGCGGCGGTGAAAGCATCGCCAGAACCGCAGGTATCCATTACCTCCACCTCGAATCCAGGGACATAGAGAGCAGGCTGTTCCTGAGATACCGCGATCACTCCCTCGCCCCCTAACGTGATGAGACAAACTTCTAAACCAAATTCCTGTAATATCTGTTTGGAGAGCTGAAGGTTATTAACCATTGACCAATTAAGCAGTGTTCGGAGGTAGTGGGCTTCATCTGCATTGAGTTTAAGAATATCGGCGCATCTCAACGATTGGAGAATGGTGGATCGTTCGAAACAATCCTTCCGCAGGTTCAGATCAAGGACTCGAACGCCTTGATAATCAGCGAGCAACGAAACTAACGTCTCCCGACTAACCAAGCTCCGCTGTGAAAGCGTACCGAAACAAAAATAATCTGAACTGCGAACTTGGTTGATCGTTTCAGTGGTAAGCGGAATGTAGTCATAAGCGACCTCTGGTTGGATTTGAAAAACTGGGGTGCCATCGCTTTGCACACTGACTGTCGCGGTGCCGGTTGGATGCTGATCATCCAACCCAACCAAACCCAGATCGATGCCGTGCCTTTCGAGTTGGGTGAGGGCCTCCAAACCCAATTGATCTTGGCCGACTCGGCTCACTAGCGAGACCCGGTGACCAAGGGACTGTAACCGTGCTGCAAAATTCGCAGGGGCACCTCCGAGCACCCGTCCGGTCGGAAGGATGTCCCAGATGATCTCACCGAAAGCGACAATTCTCTTCGAGTTCACTCACCAAATTGTTGTGGAATAATCGATCCCCGCCAAGAGCATTCAAATCTCTCTGGAGTTTCCGGATCATCGTACTTGGTGCCGATGCAAACCCGCTTTAGAGTCTCGGAAACCACTCCTCCCAGAACTTTAATGTTATGATTAAAAAAACAGCACTCTGTTCCCGACGCAGTTTTGTGGGCCGCTGCGGGCTTGCTCTCGTTGCGCCGATGTACGCGAGTGGTGCAGTGCGAGATAAAAGCATCAAAGGCGAAGGATGGATCGGCTTCACAGAATACCGGACGAACCTAGAAGGTGGTCGACATCCAAATGTGGTCACAATGCGTGCGGCTATCGTGCGAGCGAATGGCAGGCAACATCAACGAATGGGGACGGAGTTCACTCAAAAACCAAACACGTGGACGCAATTCGCAGGGTGGTCACCTGATGGTGAACAAGCAATCTTAGGAAATGGTTGGGAAAGCCCGGAGAATGGAGCATGGGAAGAAGCGCAAAAAACGTTTCGGTTCAATGCGGAAGGCTGGTTGTATGATACACTTTTAGTGAATCTCCAAAGCGGGAAGGCAACCAACGTGACGGCGATTGATCGGGTGAGTTTTTATAACACTGGGGTATTTTTTTGGCCGAAACAACCCAATCGGCTGGGTTTTCAAGCACTGATCAACGGTGATTCCCACCCCTTCAGCATGGACCTCGATGGGAGAAACAAGGTTGATTTAACGGCAGGTTCGAAGGAGTTCGCGTATGGATTCAACGCCTCTCCTGATGGGACCCAAATCGCCTATCACAAAAGCTATCAGGTCTATATCGCTCGCGCGGACGGCTCCGACGCAAAGCGTGTCGAAACGGGAAAAGCATTCAATTTTGTGCCTCAGTGGTCGCCCGATGGAGAGTGGTTATTATTCGTCGCAGGGGAGCATTACAACTGTCATCCACACATCGTCAGACGCGACGGAACGGGACTACGAAAAGTCGCTGATCGACAGGGCTACCGAGGCGTAGTCTCCATTTTCGATGTGCCGGATTTCCATGGCGGAAGTAGTGACGTACCGCTGTGGTCTCCCGATGGGAAATGGGTTTATTACACTGCCATGATTGGTTCCAGCGTAGAATTAATGCGGGTTTCACTCGACGGTAATCCCGAACAACTAACGACCACTCCTCCAAACTCCTTCAACTATCATCCGCAGTTTTCTCCTGACGGGAAACGGGTCGTTTTTGGTTCGAATCGAACAGGATCAAGGCAACTTTTTGTGATGCAGTCTGACGGAGGCGAATGCTCACAGATCACTCGCCTAGAAAAGGGTTGGGGAGCGATGTGGCCTCACTGGCAGCCCGCGTTGAAACTAGGAAGGCAATAAACCGCACCAAAACCTCCCCGATCAGGCTGATCTGCAGAATCTGGTTTGTTACAACACAATCTGGCACTCGCCTTTTTTTGAATAATCCTGCAATGTTGCCATTCAAAGTATTACCCAGATATTGCATGAACACACTGACTTTTACGCGTTGCCTTTTGTTTGGATTGTTGGTCTGCGCAGTCACGACAATTCGTGCTCAGGACAAGCCGCTTTTTCCAGACAAAAAGTTGGAGGCTGCGGTTCGTAAACATGTTTTCGAAAAACGAGATAACGACCAACCCTTAACCGAAGCGGATGTCGCCAACCTGTCGACGATACAAGCTTCCGGTTATGGAATCTCCAATTTGGCAGGGTTGGAAAAATGCGTGGCGTTGGCTTCGTTGGATCTGGCGAGCAATAAAGTTAGCGATGTCTCGGCACTACAAGGAATGTCCCGTCTGCAATACCTCAACATCGCAGGCAATCAACTCGAATCGGTCGCTCCCTTGGGCAAAGTCATCGCGTTGCAATACATTGAGCTGAGCCGGAACCGAATCAAAGATCTCGCCCCGCTTGCTGTGCTAACCAATCTGGCATCTCTCTACCTCTCCAGTAATCAGGTTGTAGAGCTCAAACCTGTGTTACAGCTTCCTCGGTTAGCAACTCTTTATGCGGACCAGAATCAAGTGCAGTCGATCGCGGGGATCAACCACCTGCGCTCACTCTACAGTTTGTCACTCTCTGGAAACCAAGTATCGGATTTGGCTCCCCTTGTTGGACTCAGCAACATCTACAATCTTTTCATTGAGAATAATCAGGTCAAAGATTTGAAACCTCTCGTGGAGATGGCACAAGGGGATACGTCCCAACGATTCGCTCCGTTTTTGAACGTTTATCTCAAGGGGAACCCACTTTCTCCCAAGGCCAAGGGTGAACAACTCAAGGCATTGAAAAAAATCGGGACCCGCGTGCACCGTTAATTCACGACGTGGCCTTGGAGATCAAAATCCCGTCGGCCTTGGATCAGATACTCCGGGAAACACCTACACTTTCGGAGTCATTTCTCGTAGGGGGATGCGTGCGTGATGCCCTCCTCGGTCTTCCCTCGAAAGATATCGATATCGAGGTTTTTGGCCTGAGTTACGATGAACTCCTCAACACATTGAAAAAATGGGGGCGGACGGATCTGGTTGGAAGGTCGTTCGGAGTCGTCAAATTAACCGTCGAGAATGGCCACACTTATGATTTCACTATTCCCCGACGTGATTCGAAAGTTGGTGATGGACACAAAGGTTTTGCGATCGAGTTTGATCCCTCACTCACGCTTCAGGAAGCCGCTTCAAGACGCGATTTCACCATCAACTCGTTGATGTATGATCCCCGTCGCTGCGAGTTATTGGATTTTTTTGGAGGAGAGGCTGATCTGCACAATCGGATTCTTCGACACACCAGCCCTGCGTTTTCTGAAGACCCACTCCGGGTGCTGCGTGGAATGCAATTCGCAGGTCGATTCGATTTTGTCGGAGCACCGGAAACTTTGAGCCTTTGTCGGACGATGGTGGATAGCTACTCTGAACTCCCTTTGGAAAGGATCGAATGGGAGTGGGTCAAGTGGGCGGCTAAATCCACAAAGCCCTCACGCGGACTTCAATGGCTCCGGGATACAGGCTGGATGATTCATTATCCCGAACTCACCGCACTGACGAATACTCCCCAAGATGCAGAGTGGCATCCCGAGGGAGATGTCTTTACTCATACCAGCCATTGCTGCGATGCGTTGGCCTCGATGCGCGACTGGCAGGATGCACCGGAGAAGGATCGCGTTGCCTACATGTTGGCAATGTTGACTCATGATTTTGGAAAACCGACGACGACGGTTGAAGTCTGGCAAAAAGGTCGTCAGAGGATTACTTCTCCAGGCCATGAGTCTGCCGGAGTCAGATTGGCTGCAAGTTTTTTGGAACGCCTCCATATCCCTCAAGCGGTCCGCGATCGTGTGCTGCCGCTTGTCGCGAACCACATGGTCACTGGGGATCACTGGAGCGACAAGGCGGTCCGGCGATTAGCTCGTCGGCTCAACCCAGAAAACATCGATGGCCTCTGCCTCATCATGACTGCGGATGCTGCGGGGCGTCCACCGTTGCCTCCTCATCTGCCAAAAACGGTAGTCGAGCTCCGGCGAACGGCTCAAAAACTTGCAGTCCACCGAGGACCTCCCGAACCAATCCTTTTAGGAAGGCACTTGCTGGAGGATGGATGGACGCCAAGTCCTCAACTTGGCCGAGCACTTCAATTAGCGTATGAGGCTCAACTCGAAGGCGACTTTGACAACTTGGAGGGTGCAAAACAGTGGATCTCCCACCGCAAGATCCTGTAACGATTGGTCCGCACCTCACACAAAGATCGGATCAAAGACTCGTTGCCCAGAATGTTTACGAAGTAGGTTTACGAACTCTTTGAGACCGCGTTTTTCATCGACTCCTAACTCATAGTGAATGTGGTCACGCAGGTAATCGTGTCGAAACTCTAAATCGTAATCCGTCCGATTCTGGATAATTTCGTCGAGGTTTTCTAACCCCCTGCGAGCAGAATCCCTCAAGCACTGCCTGAGTGCGAGATGATCAGATCCTTCTCGCAACGCCCAAACGGCGTAAACAAAGGGTAAACTGGTAAGTGCAAACCAAGCAGCCCCCAAATCACAGAACACGTGTGGTGGGTTAGAACGGAAAAAATCGATGGCGGGATTCCCGATCAACAACACAGCATCAAACTCGGCTGCTGAGTGATAATTGGGCAATGGTTCGAACTTTGGGTTCAACCCCCTCTCCGCTAGTAAGACGCGAAGGAGGTTTACGCTTGTCAACGAAGCCGTGTCACACCAAATGGTCCCTGTCTCTTCGAGGGAGCGACGATGCGCGAGGAAAACACTCTTGATCGTTCCCCTCCCCGAAACCGCGATCCCATCGAGAATATGGTAACCGGGATTAAACAACACCTCCGTCACACTCACGAGTGCTGCATCGAGCCCTCCTTCTCGGAGTTTTGCCGCGAGTTGAGCAGGCGGCAGGAAATCGACATGCCCCTCCAAGCCGTAAGTCAAGGGTACGGCATTGAGATAGGGTACTGATCCTACGCGGCTAAGAAGAGCCTTAGACATCACGCCGTGGCAAGATTGTTTACCAGCAGACGAGATCCGCTGATTCCCGGTTCCATGGGAACCAAACAGTCCCCGCTCAACTCTCGAATGGGTTGATAAAAAGTGTCTCTTTGAACGGGCACACGCCCAGCCTCACGGATGGCACTTATCATATCAGCTTCGGTTTGCAACTGCGGAGACGATGCTCCAGCCATGTGGAAAATATGTTCTTCTATGATGGTTCCATGCAAATCGTCCGCACCATGACTCAAAGCAACCTGTGCCAATTTCATCCCTAACCCCACCCAGTAAGCCGTGATATGTTCGAAGTTATCAAGGTAGGCGCGACTGACCGCGATAGTTTTCAATGCGTCCACACCGGTTGGCTTGTGGGAAATGTCCAACTGGTTGTTTTCGGGCTGGTATGGCAATGGAACAAAGCCAACAAAACCACCTGTTTCGTCTTGGAGGTCTCGTAATTGACGAAGGTGATCCACCCGATCTTCCAACGCTTCAACATGACCGAAGAGCATGGTACATGTGCTGCGGTTACCCATTTTGTGCCAAATTCGGTGCACGTTCAGGTATTCCGCAGCCGATTCTTTGCCCTTCGCGATACGCGAACGCACCCCGGATTCGAAAATCTCTGCCCCTCCGCCAGTGAGTGAATTCAGACCTGCAGCTTGTAATCGGGTCAGTGTCTCTTCTATGGACAGTCGAGCCATCCAAGCCAAATGCAACACTTCAATCGCCGTGAAACACTTCAGTTGTAACCGTGGATCTAGAACCTTCAAGGCTCGGAGGAACTCTAGGTAGTATTCAAAAGGCAGATTTGGATGCAAACCACCCACGATATGCAGTTCCGTAATCCCCAAAGCTAGGGCTTCGCGGGCTTTCTGAACAATTTCATCCACGCTGAGTTGGAACCCATCAGAATCTCTTTTCTTTCGGCTAAAGGCACAGAATTGGCAACTCAGGATGCAGTAGTTGGAATAATTTATGTAACGATTGACGATGTAACTCGCACGGTTCCCCACTTTGCGTTCACGAGCAAAATCCCCCAATGCAGCCACGGCATGGAGATCGGTGGATTTCCACATTCGCAAAGCATCCCCCTCAGTGAGCCGTTCCCCAATAGCTAACTTGTCGTAAAGGTCGTGTAACTCGCTCTGTCGAAGGGCTACATGCATGTTAATTATGAATCACCAAGTCCAAGTGCGTCGTAGACCTGGAAAAAGAACCGAAACAACCGTTGAAATCAGAAAAACAATACTGATTAACGCGTTCAACCTGAAAAATGCGATGTTGATCCATTTCAAACTTCGGCGACTCGCGAGCCAGTGTTCGACAATAACGCTGCCAAGGATGATCACCAATCCAATTAAATAGGTAAGGCGAAACCCACACAATAACCCGAATAATGCGAGAACTGCCCATGAGGCGAGGTGAACTAGAAAAGCAAATTTCAGGGAATTGGCAACCCCCCATCGCACCACAAGCGAGTGTAACCCGTGTCGTCGATCGAACTCGTAATCTTGGGTTGCATAGATGATATCAAATCCAGTGAGCCAAAGTACCACGGCTAATGAGAGCACGACAGGTGGCAGTGCAAATGCCCCCTGCACAGCCAACCAAGCCCCCACAGGAGCTATACCCAATGCGATTCCTAGGTAAACATGGGTGAAATCCGTGAATCGTTTGGTCAACGAATAAAAACACACGATGAGCAAAGCGACGGGAGCGAGGATGAAACACAATCGATTGATGAAGAAGGTGGCTCCCAAGAATAAGACAGAACTTACAAAAAATAATGCCCACGCGTTCAACAATGATATCGTGCCAGCAGGGAGATGCCGTTGCGCGGTCCTGGGGTTCAATGCATCGAAGCGACGATCCATGATTCGATTGAAAGTCATGGCACTGGTGCGTGCAGTCACCATTGCACAAAGGATTAAAAGGAAAATGCGCCAACCCGGCCAACCTCCATGTTCACGAGCTGCGACAACCATTGCCGCAATAGCGAAGGGTAAGGCAAAAACCGTGTGGGAGATTTTAATAAAATCTCCCCACTTATTCGCGGTTGCAAAGAAACTCATACACCAAAACTCAATGCCCCACCCTGGGCTTGTTCAACAGTCATCCGGGAGGTCGACAACGCCGTCAAAGCCCGAGTGCTCTCTGGCGATACGCTTCGTCCGGCCTCGCTCCGATCCTTCGAATCTCCTCGGGTGGCATGAAAACAGGCCCTCCAAGGATCGCGGCACCAATAAAAATTTCGGCTGCTTTTGACGCCATCAAAAGACACGTTAAGACTGCGGCGGGGGTTGCGCCGAGCGCGATGATTCCATGATTTTGCAACAAAATCAATCGGGGTGCCTGAGCATGCTGTTGGATATGCGCTAGCGTGCGAAGCCGTATTTCCCGGGCGAGCGGCAATCCCGGATCAACATACGGCACTAGCACCGAAGCCGGGCCACAGCATACGACCTCATCTGGAAAAATCCGACCTTCGGCAAATTCTCGAGCGCGCGGAGAGCAAAGAATCTGGTTGGTTGTGGTAGGATGACAGTGGCCTACAAACTCAACACCTTCGAGTTCTAGCAACCACGCATGAAAAACAGCTTCGCAACTGGGTCGTTTCCCGAGACCTTTGACGCGGGAATTCATCAATCGGTTTTCGATGTCGGTATCCGAAAGTAAGCCTGCATCCAACATCGCCAGCAATTCTTGACTCTCACACACCGTTAAATCATCGGTGGTCAAAGTCCCAAGACATGCTCCGCTAGCTTTCACAGCCAATCGACCTCGTTCCGTCCGACACGAAGTGTTGCCCTCAGCGAGAATGGATAGTTTACGATCCTCCCGCCCAATTTCTCGCGAAAGTTGGACCAAGCTTGCCATTCGGGCCTGAACCGATTGTTCGTCTTTTTGCGAACTAATCATGCCAATTCGACGGCTCCACAGAGATGCACTTTAATTCCGAGCTCCGCCATCGCGGCCGCTTTGATCCGGCAGGCTCGATGAACCTGCTTCTCGGAGGGAACATAAACCACTTGGATATGATTGGATTTGTGTCGCGCCATCATCTGATCGCGCGTAATCCCTTTCAGCACGGCGTGCATAATAGGCCATTGGGGCGTTGTTTCCCTCCATCGGCGGGCCGTCTCGTTACTCGGAAGCTCCACCACTTCAGCCACTCCCAAATCACAATGAAGACTCCCATCCATCACGAAAACCCTACTCCAAACGATATGTCCTGGCTTCGAGACTCCTTTGACCGTGCCACCGCCGAGTCGAAAATACATCGCTGGTTGGCGTTCGCTTGTCGTTCCCTTATAGCCTCCCACGAAATGTGCGGGAGGAGCGGCTCCTGATATGAGAAAAACCCAGACATAATCGTCCACAGCACCACCACGAAAATGTTGCCCCCAGCGTAAATCGTGCAGTGTATTTTCAGGTGGAAAACCCAACTCACGCCACAACCGATAAGTCAGAAGCCCATCAAGACCCGCACACTCATCAACCTCGTTAAAATGAGGCAACGCCTCACCTTCAAACAACACATGATTGCTTGCCGACGAACGTACGGGTGGGCGATCCACATTATTCAGCAATCCTTCCACAAGATCACTGGCAGGTGTAAGGTCTTTCAATCCTTGCTGATACTGGATGCCGATCGTGGAACATCCAAATTCGTCAGCCAATCGCACAGCAGCGATATACATTTTGCATTGCTGAAGCAGTTGCTCTTCGGTCAGGTCAGTTTCAGCATTGGATCCCGTATTAAACGTCATCCCCTTTCGCCGCAACCATACCAAAACCTCAGCTGCCTCCGAATCACCGACCCTCTGCATTTCAGCAAATAGGGAAGATTGACTGAGCCTCTCCTTAAAGACACCCGTAGGATGAAGTAATTCGTCGGGGATTATCGCGTTAAACATCCCCATGCACCCTTCATCAAACACCCCCATGATCGCCTTTTGTTGGCGAATCTCCCTCGCGACCCTTTGGCCCTGCCGTTCATCCGCTGCTGGAATCTTCAGAAGCTCCAGATCTCGCACATGAGATTGGTCATGAGAAACAACTCCGTCCGTCAACCATTGACGTAAACCATTCTTAAACAATTTATCGGTAAACTTCTCACTCCATAACGTGCTATACCGGATCCCTGCCTTGGTCATGGAGCCGTTCAAATTCAGCATCCCAACCAACCCCGGCCACGTGCCGCTCCAGTTTGCAACTGTAAGAATTGGACCACGATGGGTGAATAACCCATGCAACAAATGGTGACTGTATTGCCATACCGCCTCAGCCACAATCAGTGGAGCTTCAGGATCGAGTTTGCGAAAAACCTCCATCCCCATTTTCTGGGAATCAATAAACCCGTGCTGCTTGGTTTTATCAAAAGCGTGCGCTCGAATGACTTGTCTCCCCTCTGTCTCGATCGCTTTGGTTAAAACGGCCTCCAAACGAGCCTGTTCCTGCCAACACTTCTGGTTGGCAGAAAGTCGTAAATCTCCGTTGGCCATTAAATAAACAGGCCCTTTGTGCGCAGTATTCATCGCTTAATCCTTTTGTTCCCTCAGTTTTTAACGTGCCGCAATCTGACACCAAAAAACAAAAAAGGCGCAAGTGAAACACTTGCGCCTTCCGAAAAATTACGAATTAGGATTGGCGACGGCGATAAGCCGCTAGACCCAACCCGACAAGGCCAGTGCCGAGGAGCGCGAAAGTTGTTGGCTCAGGCACCGCGGTGATTTGAGCAGCAAAATTGTCCTTCAGGCCGGCAGTATTCATCAACTGCCAGCTACCGGAGGTGTTTGCCCAGAAGTCATCGAAACTAGAACCCACGCTAGGTGCGTCATAAAAAAGCAACCCTGCTTTTTCGGAACCTTCAAGGCCTGAGAAGCTAACAGCCCAAGTAAAACTGTTCCCCACGGTTGTGGACAAATTCTCAGCTGTGACAGTGTGGAAACCAGAGCTTAAACCGAAGGCACCGCTATCATAGAGGAGGCTGCTTGGCAACCCATTGGCTCCGTCATTGGCATAAAACTTGAGAGCACCCTTTTCGTTTCCGCTGATGGCGAACGAGAGGTAATACTCAAATTTGAATTCAGTGATGACTCGGCTAGAACCTCCGAGCGTAACCTGATCGCCGATTGTCCCATTGCCGAGATCGGAGAAATTTCCGAGATAGCTGGATGAGTTGTCGTAAACGACCTCAGCCGCTGCTTGAGAACAAGCAACCAACCCTACGGCCGCCGTGAATAATCCAACCGATTTTTTAAATGCAGATGTCGTGTTCATTATTTTCTCCTTAATTCCCAATTGACCAAACTCCGTCGTTCAAAAACCCCGCTTCGTTCTAGATTGGTTCTACTTTCTCAAAAGAACATGTTAGTTGCAACATTTATTTTCCGAAAAACGAACATTTTTTGGAGCCGCATTTCCTTCCCCTAAAATGCCGAAGTCTCTAGCCTTTTTAAGCTTTTTTTGCAATGCGTCAGTGGAGGCGGGTGAGGGCAGGAATTCCGATTTGAAAAAAATCACAGTTTTTTTCATTTTATCTTTTATATTGTACGTATGCTGCTGCATATACGGTCCATATGACATCTATCTCCGACGCTTTTCCCAATT
>SXGU01278715.1_pt1 | contig 13296 bp, 13 predicted proteins | sample 3174531 | NCBI WGS metagenome assembly SXGU01 (sample SAMN11356863, study PRJNA531348) | freshwater metagenome | isolation source: freshwater sample F1-140 | place: China: Fuxian Lake, Yuxi | collected 2017-12-25 | reverse complement strand
GCTGATGCTGTGCGGCGCGAACTCCGGCCACGATTCAAAACCCATGTGATCCGAAATGTTGATCACCACGCCGCCTCGCCGGCGCATCGCGCGTGCCGCAGCGAGGGCGCAAAAGAAGGGAGCGCGCAGGTTCAGCGCGAACACGTCATCCCAGTCGCGCTCCCGGACGGAGTCCAGCGGTGTCCGCTGCATCGACGCCGCAGAATTGACCAGGACGTCGAGGCCACCAAAGTGCGCCACCACCGCATCGACGAGTGTCGCCGGACGACCGGGGCGCATGAGGTTGGCGCGGAAGGCCTTCGCGTGCCCCCCGGCCGCCGTGATGGCGCGAACGGTTTCGCCTGCGCCGCTCGCCGAGCCGTTGTAGTGAACCGCCACCGCCGCGCCTTCAGCTGCGAGCGCTTGCGCGATGGCCTGCCCGACTCGTGTCCCAGCCCCCGTGACCAAGGCCACCCGCCGTGCCTTGCGCGGCACAGCAGCCGCGTGTGCGCGACTCACGTGGGGCGCGCTGCAGCACCACGCTTCGCGACCCGTGCGAGCTGAAGATCGAGCCATTCCGCGTTCACACGCATGCATCCCAACAGGCGCGGTCCCTGCTCCGCGCCGTGCCAGTCCGACCCGCCACTTGGGACGAGGTCGAACGCGTTGACCAGTGCCTTGATCCGTTTCATATCGTCGGCGCTGTGGCTTGGGTGGCGAACCTCAAGGCCGTCGAGCCCGCGTTCCACGAGCGGCGCAATACGCTCGCGCGTGGCCTCCTGCTGCGGATGTGCATAGACGGCGATCCCGCCCGCGCGATGCACCAGCGCGACTCCGTCACTCACCGACAGCCGCTGCTTCTCCACATACGCGGGTTTGCCCTGCCCGAGCCAGCGGTTGAATGCGTCCTGCACTCCGGTCGCCTTTCCAGCCTTGACCAGAGCGCGCGCGACATGTGGCCGGCCCACCGCGCCGCCCGCCGACTCCGCGAGAACTGCGTCGAAGGTGATCGGCACACCGATAGCGTTGAGCTTGTCCACGATGTCCTTGGCGCGCGCGCGCCGCGCGTCGCGCACTGACGTCAGCGCAGCGTCCATCAGAGCCAAGTCCTGCAGGTGAAGGCCCAGTAGATGAATTTCCTTGCCCGCCTCGTCGTGCACGGACAGCTCAACGCCAGGCACGACGCGCATACCGCTCCCGGCCGCCAGACGTTCGACGGTGGCGACCGACGCTACGGTGTCATGATCGGTGACCGCAACGGCAGACAGCTCGGCCCTCAGCGCCGCGGCAACAAACTGCTCGGGCGTCGCAGTACCGTCGGAAGCCGTCGTGTGTGCGTGAAGGTCGATGCTCTTTCGCGCCTGGACAGCCGGATCGACCTCGTCGAGCTCAGCGGACGTAACCACCCTCCGGCGAGTTCTCACCCGTCTGCGACTGGGCAAAGAGTGTCCGGAGCATCGCGTCCGTGCACTCGGCGAGCGACTGCTCGCGCGACCGCGCTCCCGCCGGCCGGTAGCGCGTCACTCGCATCTGGCGATCGCCATCCGTGCCGGTGACGAACACCACGCCGAATTCATCTGCGTCGGACTGCGTCACGTGGCCCGACGGCTGGACCTGCCAGCGCCTGCCGTCGACATCTATGGTGCGGATCGGCATTTCAGGAAAGCTCCACTTCGAGGTACACCCGCGTTGCATCGAGCGGCGCGTCGGTGGCCGACGCGTGGGCGGCGGCAATCAGTGCCGCGCTGTCGGCTTCCACGAACTCGAGGAACGCGCCACGCACAGCCGCCTCCTCGAATACCCAGTACCGGCAGTTTTTGCCCTGGTAATAATCCCGTTTCGCCCGGAGCCGCTCAAGCTGTCGTGCCCGGTCGGATGCGGGAATGATCGAACGTTGGATCGTCAGGGCACGGGGCATCGGCCTCCTAAAACCCGCGGTCGGGAACGGACTCGAGAGTGCGCTTGAGGTCGCCCATGAATCGGTCGGCGTCCGCGCCATCCACGAGTTTGTGATCAAACGAAAGCGAGAAGTAGGCACAGGTGCGCACGGCGATGACGTCCCCGCCGTCCGCACCCGAAACAACCTTTGCACGTTTCTCAATAGCACCCAAGCCAAGGATTGCCGTCGTGCCGACCGGAATCACCGGCGTACCCATGATGGAGCCGAAGGTGCCGAAATTGGTGATGGTAAAAGTGGCGTCCGCGGTATCGGCGGGGCCGAGCTTCTTTGCGCGTGCGCGGCCGGCGAGGTCGTTCGTGACCTTCGCGATTCCGGAGAGGGACAGATCCTCAGCATTCTTGATCACCGGGACGATCAGGCCAGTCGGCTCAATCGCAACAGCCATACCGATGTTGTACCGACGGCGATAGATGATGTCGGTTCCATTGGTCGCCGAGTTGAGCCCCTGATGTCGCTTGAGGTTCTGCACGACCGCGTGGATGATGAACGGGAGGTAGGTGAGCTTCTGTCCACTCGACGCCTCGAACTCCGCGCGAATCGCTGCACGAACGCGGGCAACGCGGGTGAGGTCAATCTCCCAGACCGTGGTCACGTGCGCCGCCGAGCGCTTGGCCAGGCCCATGTGCTCGAAGGTGAGTTTGCGAAGCTTCGACATCGGCTCTACCACGTCGCCAGGCCATGCCGTGGCCGCGGGGGCGTGCGTGTCACCGGCAGGGACCGCCACGACCCCCACTGGGCGCGCCGGCGCAGGCGCCCCGCTCTCGATGAACCCGATGATGTCGCGCTTGGTAACCCGGCCCGCGATGCCTGAGCCGGTCAGTGCGGCGATCTCGACGCCATGCTCGGCTGCGATGCGCCGCACGAGCGGGCTGCTCTTGGTCTTGAGCCGTTCTTCCAGCGCGCTGCCGCCGTTCGGTCCCGCGACCGGCTTTGACTGCGGGGCTGCGGATTTCGCGGATTCTGAAGGCGATGACGCAGAGACGGCAACAGCACTGACCGGGGGAACGGCGCTCGCAGCCGCGGGAGTTGGCGCGGCGGCAATGGGCGCAGCGACGGCAATACTCGCTCCCTTCTCCGTCTCAATGCGCGCCACGACGGCGTCCACCTCTACCGTTTTGCCTTCGCCAACGATGATCTCTGCGAGAATGCCCGCCGAGGGCGACGGTATCTCTGCGTCCACTTTGTCAGTGGAGATCTCAAAGATCGCTTCGTCACGCATAATCTCGTCACCGACCTTCTTGAGCCACCGGGAAACGGTGCCTTCGGTGATCGATTCGCCCATCTGGGGCATCAGTACGTCAACTCGAGCCACTGTCCGTGTCCTTGTGCAGGTCTATTCGGTCGGTTGCGCCGGTGGCGCGGGCGTTGGCTTGCTGATCGTCCAGACCACGAGTCCGGACAGCGAGACGGAGCCAACCAGGGCCCCGATTCCAGCATAAACATACCAGTTGCAGGTCGGGATGCCCGGGCACGACTCCGCCCGGGTAAGAAACGCGATGAACTTGGACAGCAACACCGCGACCATCGCGCCGCTCATCCCGCCGAGCACGAAGGTGAAGCAACCAATCGCCATCTTTCGCGATGCAGGCATCGCAGGAGCTGCAGTCGCCGGATCGGTCACTATGGAACGCCGAGCTAGTACGCCGCGGCGGTCGCGTGCCGCGGGTCGGCCAGCTTGTGCAGCCGCACGAAGAACTTCTTCACATTCCGGTCCAGTCGGCTCTCGCCCATGGCCGAGGAGTGCGCCTCGACGAAGGTGTAGTGCCCACCCTCCATCTTCACGGTAAGCGTGAGCGTTACGGACTCTTCGGGGGTTCCCACGACGCCCTCCCAGCTGCGGGCGCGGGAGGCCGTGGACGTGGTCTTCATCCCCAAATCCGCGAAGAAGGCGTCGGCCTCATGCAGGACAACGTCGGGCATCACACTGGTGCGATGAAAGTGCTTCACGGCTGTTTCTCCGATTGTGTGCCCAGCGGTGTGCCCGCACGGATCATCTGCTTCCAATCGAGCGACTGCTGCAGCGGCTTGGTGGAATCCCGACGAAACTGGATACCCATCGCCCACTCGCCCGCAGTGATGAACTTGAGGCGGGCGTGGTAGGTGCCAACCTCGGGTCCATAGGTAAACCCCTGCCAGATGCTGTGGCGATCCGAGTTCGTGGCGAAGATCCGGCCCTCGCCATTCACGATCGGCTCTCGCGTCTTCCTGTCCCGCACATAGATCGAATAGCTCGCTGTGTCCTGCGCCAGCGGCGGCGACGGCACCGACGATACGCGAATCTCGAAATCGTCAGTCCACATCCGCTGTTCGAAATTGGAGCGCTTGGGCTCGCCGCAGGCGGCAGCCATTGCCGCGCCGACAAGAGCCGCTGTCACCATGCCAGCGCGCACCCATCGCCGCGGTGGCCACTGCCGGATAGTCATCTGTAATACTCCAGGCCGAGGTGCGTGATCTGTTCCTCTCCCATCAGGTGACGAAGCGTGTTCTTCAGCTTCGTCTGCTGGATGAAAAGATCATGCTCGGCCTGGAGACCCGCAGCAGCCATAGGCGATTTGTAATAAAAGCTTAACCATTCCTGAATCCCCTTCATGCCCGCGCGATGCGCGAAGTCTGAGAAGAGCGCCAGGTCGAGCACGATCGGAGCGGCAAGAATCGAATCGCGACAGAGGAAGTTGATCTTGATCTGCATCGGATAGTTCATCCACCCGACGATGTCGATATTGTCCCAGCCTTCCTTGTTGTCGCCGCGCGGCGGATAGTAGTTGATCCGCACCACGTGCGAGAAATCCTTGTACAGGTCCGGATACGCATCGGGCTGCAGAATCGTGTGCAACACGGAGAGCTTGGACTCTTCCTTCGTCTTGAATGACGCCGGATCGTCGAGCACTTCGCCGTCCCGGTTCCCGAGAATGTTCGTGGAGTACCAGCCGCGCAGGCCGAGCATGCGCGCCTTGAGGCCCGGCGCAATCACCGTCTTCATCCAGGTCTGACCCGTCTTGAAATCCTTGCCCGAGATCGGGATTCCCTTGTCGTTCGCCAGTTGCAACAGTGCCGGGAGATCCACGGTGAGGTTCGGAGCGCCATTGGCAAACGGCACACCTTCCATCAATGCCGCGTAGGCGTAGAGCATCGACGGCGCGATCGACTCGTCGTTCGCTTCCATCGCCTTTTCAAACGATGCGAGCGTCTCATGTGTCGGGCCGGGCTTGATGAAGATCTCGGTGGACGCGCACCACACCACAACGAGCCGATCGCAGCCGTGCTTCGCCTTGAAGTCACGCATGTCCTGACGCAGCTGCTCGGCGAGGTCGCGCTTGTTCTTGCCCGTCTTGACGTTGGTACCATTGATGCGCGTGACGTACTTGTTCTCGAATACTGCCGACATCGGCTTGATGCTCGAGAGGAAGTCCGCGATCGGGTCAATGTCGCGGTCCTCGAGCACGCCTGCCTTGCGCGCGGCTGTCAGCGCATCGTCTGGAATCGGGTCCCAGGCGCCGAACACGAGATCGTCCAGACCCGCGAGCGGAGCAAAATCCTTGATGAGCGGCGCACGATTGTCGGTGCGCTTGCCGAGCCGGATCGTGGCCATCTGCGTGAGCGAACCAATCGGCTTGCTCCGGCCGCGGCGGATGCTCTCGACACCGGCGATGAATGTTGTGGCCACGGCACCGAGACCAGGGGTCAGGATGCCGAGCTTGCCGGAGGCGGGGCGAATCTTCTTTGCGATATCGTTGCTGGCAGTCATTTCGAAACCGTTTGGGTCGCGCGATGCACGTACACCATGCGCTGCACGACGGTGATCCAGGAGGTGATAGTGAGGAGGACGACAACGGACTTGAGAACAACACCTTCGAGTGCCAAGCCGAAAGCTGCCTGCGGCACAGAGAGTAGCACGACCCGCTCGGTGCGCTGCATCAGGCCGACCTTCGCATCAAGCCCGAGCCCCTCGGCGCGGGCGCGCGTGTACGAGGTGAGATACGCCCCAACGAGGCCAAACAAACAGACGACGACCATCAAGAGCGAATAGCGCGGTGTGTTCGAGGCCCAGAATATCAACAGGCCACCGAGCACGGCACCATCGGCGACGCGATCGAGGGTGGAATCGTAAAACGCTCCGAACACTGATGCCTGCCCAGATCGTCGCGCCACGATACCATCGAGCAAGTCGAGCGTCGCCGCGAGCCCCAGAATCAATCCGCCGATACTGATGTGCCCTGCGGCGAACGTCGCGCCGGCGGCAACCGTGCCTATCGTGCCGACGGTCGTGATCGTGTTGGGGCGAATGCCCCGCGCCACGAGCGCGTTTCCGATCGGATCGAGGAGCCCGAGATAGCCCTGCTTTACCCGTTCCCAGAAAGACTGCATCACGCTAGAGAAAATGTGATCGAAACGGCGCCTAAGTCCTTGCCGTTCCACAACGTACAATACGGCGCCACATGGCTGGCTACATCTGCTAAAAATAACCCGTCAGCAGAGCGCCGGGCAACGTGCGCTCGGCGGGCGGCCAGGCTGTGCTCAACGGCCACTCTGCCATCGGGTGCGTAAGACCTGCCCAGAGTCAGGCCGCCTAGCGGTAGAGCAGCGCACCCCGCGCCCGTCGGGCGAAGTCCACGACTTTGCCAAGATCCCGATCGACGATGACGTCAGCGTCGTCGCCGCGGAGAACCGCCGTCCGGAACCCGGGTGCGCCGACCGCGGCGTCGAACTGCGGCGGGTCGAATCGGAATTGGTCCGGGTGGGCAAGCTGCAGGGCCGTGAGCATCGCGCCGAGCACGCGCCACGGGGACACACGATCGCGGTCAGTAAACGCCACACGCACACGCCCCCGTGACTCCTCGAACTTCACGCCGACTATCAACCGGTCGGCGAGTACCGTGGCCAGCCGTTTGGCGTCCAGCCACGGCGCGGAGATCGAGGCCTCTGCGCGCGCAGGGCCGTACTCGACGGCCAGATTCGTTGCCTGAAGCGGAGCCAGGGTGCCACGAATCAGCAGCCTTTCCGGCGTCGCGTCCACGCCGCCGGAGTTCTCGGCGACCCCGTTCTGGCCCGGCCACCACGAGCGGCGCCAGCCGCGAACCGGGACCACCGTAAGGTCTGCCCCTATCGCGCCCGCGTCATTGAAGAACCGCGCCAACTCGCCGACCGTCATTCCGTGTCTCGCCGGGAGCCCGTATAATCCGTCCGATGCGGCAGCGAGCGAATCGAGAATGGGACCTTCGGCGTGGTCGCCGGTGAGCGGATTTGGCCGGTCGAGCACGATGACTGGCGTGCGTCGGGCCGCCGCAACGCGCAGCGCAGCAGCGATGAACGTCGGCGCCGCCCCGCGGCGCCATCCGTCGTCGAGGATGTCGAGTACTATCAACGCAACGGGGCCGCGAAGCGTGTCCAGAGTCGCGAACGCGTTGACGTCAGCGGGATTCACGACCGCGGCCAGCGCTACCCGCGCGGCGCGCAGGCGCCGGTCATCCCGAAAGAGCGCAGCGGTGGCACGACCGCGTTCATCGCGGGCGCGGGGATCGGCAAACAGCGCGATACTCCGGTTGCGAATGAGCGAGATTTGTTCGTCGAGGAGCACGGTGACGCCGGGACGGTACCGATCGGCATCGCTTCCCCTGCCCTGCGCGGCGAGCCGCGCGGGCGAGAGCGCTTCGACGGCGATCAGGATTGGCAGCACCAACACATTCAGATGGCGGAGCATGAAATGACGGACACCTCGAGCGTTCGACTGATGCGACCTGGTCTCGTGGCAGCTGCGTTCGCGCTGCTGGGCTGCGCGGGCACGGGCGTCGGCACTCCGGCACCTGCCCCCGGCGCGGTCGTGGCGCCAGGGACTCCGCTCAGTACGACCTCGCGCCGCTGGGTGGATCAAACTCTCGCCTCGCTCTCGTTGCGCGACCGCGTCGCGCAGATGGTGACGGTCTGGGTGCTTGGAGACTACACCAGTACGACCGACCCCACCTACGACGAAGCGCTCCGCTGGGTGCGCGATGATCACGTGGGGGGCGTCGTGATGTCGCTCGGATCGCCGATTGAAGTGGCGGCAAAAGTGAATGATCTGCAGCGCGCCGCACGCGTGCCGCTGCTCGTGTCGAGTGATCTTGAACCCGGGCTCGGCCGTCTGGAAGGTGGGGTGTTTGCGCCCTCGCTTCAGTACCCGGCGGGCGCCGCCACGATCCTACCGAGCGCGATGGCGATCGGCGCCACCGGAAACGAAGCAAACGCGGAGGCTGTCGGCCGGATCATAGGGCTGGAGGCGCGCGCCGTCGGAATTCATCTCGTGTTCGCGCCGGTCGTCGACGTGAACAACAATCCGGCCAACCCGGTCATCAACACCCGCAGTTTCGGCGAGGAGCCGGCGGCGGTGTCGCGAATGTCGGCCGCGTTCGTCCGCGGTCTGCAGTCTGCAGGTGTGGCGGCCACGGCGAAGCACTTCCCCGGGCACGGCGACACTGATACGGACTCGCACCTGGCGCTTCCGATGGTGAACAGCAACCGAGCACAACTCGATTCAGTGGAGTTGGCTCCGTTTCGTGCCGCCATCAGCGCGGGCATCGCCGGCGTCATGAGCGCGCACATCGCCTTGCCCGCCGTTTCGCACGATTCCATTCCGGCGACGCTGGCGCCGGCCATCATGACCGGGCTGCTCCGAGACAACCTCGGTTTCCGCGGTCTGGCCGTGACCGACGCGATGACGATGCAGGGGATCGGCAAGGGCTACAGCGTCGAGCAGAGCGCTATCCTCGCGGTACAGGCCGGGAGTGACATCCTGCTGATGCCGAGTGACGTCCGGCGCACCCTGGATGCCGTGGTCGCAGCCGTAGAGCGCGGCGAGATCTCGCGTGCGCGGATTGACTCGTCCGTGCGTCGCGTACTTGAAATGAAGGCGCGCACGGGCGCTGCAACGCGTCCGATCGTCGCGCTCGACTCACTGCGAAGCATCGTCGGATCCGCGGAACACCGCGCGACCGCCGTACGCGTGGCCCAGCAGGCGGTCACGTTGATTCGTGATCCAAAGTCACTGGTGCCGCTTCGCGAAGGCGCGCCAACCGTGGTGGTGAACTACGCGGGGGAGAATGACATCCTCGCGGGCCGCGAGTTCGGAGCAGAGTTCCGGAAGGTGATCAAGAACGCCCGGCTGGTGCGTGTCACTCCGGCGACCGCGCGCCCGCAACTCGATTCGATTCCGCGTGCGGGTGAACGGGTGGTCGTGTACACGCTCGTACGCGCAGTGGAAGGCGAAGGCAGGGTTGTCCTCGCCCCGGCGTTTGCGGCGTGGCTCGATTCGCTCGCGGCCACTCGCGACGTCTTTGTCGTTGCCGGTGCGAACCCATACATCCTGCGTGAGGTACCGCGCGTGAGCACGTACTTGACCACGTTCGGGCGTGGTCCGGCGCTTGAGCAGGCGGCCGCCCGCGCGATGACCGGCGCAGGCCCTATATCGGGACGGTCGCCGGTGTCACTGCCCGGGTTCTTCGCGCGCGGTGACGGCCTCAGCAGGCCCTTCGTTGGATCGGGCGATGACGACGGCGCGGCGCCGCGGCCTGCAGCACCCGGCGCGCCGACGGCAGCGCGATCTCTCGCCGATACCGTCCGAGCGGTAATCGACGCGGCCATACGCGATAGCGCCTTTCCGGCCGCCTACGCGATAGTAGGTCGAAAGTCGGGCGTGCTCACCGAGTACGGCGCTGGCCACATCAATTGGGGCAACTCCCCGACGCCCACGCAGCACACGCTCTGGGATATGGCATCGCTGACGAAAGTTGTGTCGCTCACCTCGGCGATGATGCAGTTGGTCGAGCAGGGCCGCGTTTCACTTGACGCGCCGGCGCAACGCTACCTGCCGTCGTGGAGCGGCCCGAACAAGGAGCGCGTGACGATTCGACATCTCCTGACACACTCATCGGGACTCCCGGCGTGGCGGCCGGTTTACAAGGAAGCCGTTGACGCCGAGTCGGCGATCCGCCTCGTGTATGACACCCCACTCGACACCGTGCCGGGCGTGCGGATGGTGTATTCGGACATCGGGGCAATTCTGCTTGGCGAAGTCGTCCGCGCGGTGACCGGCGACCGCCTCGATGCGTACACGGCAAAACACGTGTTCGGCCCACTCAAGATGACGAACACGCGGTACCTCCCCGCGGCGGCCGATTCGGCCCGCATTGCGCCCACCGAGATTGACCCGTGGCGCCAACGCCACCTGCGCGGCGAGGTGCACGACGAGAACGCGTTCGCGCTGGGCGGCGTCTCTGCTCACGCCGGGCTCTTCAGCTGCGCGCACGACCTCGCACGGCTTGCACGGGCCTACCTGAACGGCGGCACGCTCGACGATACACGTATCTTCTCGCAAAGTACGATCACGCAGTTCACGGGCGTGCAGGATTCTCTCTTCTCGAACCGCGCGCTTGGCTGGGAAACGCCAACCGGCACGAACTCGGCGGGCCGACTGATGAAGCGTCCAGCGTTCGGGCATACCGGGTTTACCGGAACGTCAATCTGGATCGATCCGTCGAGCGACCTGTTCGTCATCCTGCTCACGAATCGTGTGAATCCAACCCGCGCCAACACCAAGATCTCGCGGGTGCGCCAGGCCATTGCTGACGCAGCGGTGGCGACACTGACGGCCGGCGCCCGCTAACGGAGCAGCGGGCGCGGCTCACCACCCGTCAGGGCGTGTAGGGGCGCGGTTCGGATCGACGCGATACGACGTCGCGGCCGGCAATGATGGTGAACGCAGTGGCGCCCCCTCGCGCCACGGGCACACGAACATCGAACGCGCCCCGTAACACCTGGCTCGCCGTAGCCCACCCAACATTGAGGACGACCACGCGCGCGTCAGCGGTCCGCGCAATTATCGTGTAGTCGCCGGGCGCCGGGGCACTGAGGTGGATGCTGGCCGTGCAGTCCGATTCCCGGCCACCGGGACCCGAAAATCCTGGACAATCCACCGTCGCGTCGGACCGCGGCACCTGTCCGGGACCGCCCAATGCACCCGTGGTGGACGTGCGCGACCCGTCGGGCGCGAGAATCTCCAGCTCGACGCCTTCACCGGCCACCGAAATGAAGCCCAGGCTGTCGTTCGCGGGGGCCGCGCGACGGACCGCACTTTGCCCAGCGCGCCCCTTGGGGCGCGTGATCAGCTTCCACGCGCCATACCCGAGCGCAGCGCTGACCGCGACAAGCCCGATAAACCCCAATATTCCTTGAGAACGCTCGCGAGTCACGATATAGTTACGGATGACGGCCGCGCATCGCTCGCGGCACCTGATGGAGGATGAAATGGGTACGACAAGTCAAGCCGAGCTCGCGGTCACGATGACGGCGGCAGCTGCGGTGGAAGTCATGAAGTTCATGGAAGCCGAGAAGGTGTCACCAGATGTCGGCGGCCTGCGCGTGGCCGTGCAACCCGGCGGATGTTCCGGTTTCAAGTACAGTCTGCTGATTGAGGATAAACCTGCGGACGACGACACCGTCGTGACCCAGGAAGGGTTCAAGGTGTTTGTTGACCCCTTCTCCATGCAGTATATCAGCGGCGTAACGATCGACTATGTGACATCGATGCAGGGGTCCGGGTTCACGTTCAAGAACCCGAACTCCACTGGCGGCTGCGGCTGCGGCAGCTCGTTCAACGCCTGAGTGGTTCGGTGAAGGTCCCGGCTTCGGGAAGCCCGGCGAAGGGCGGCCGCGAAGCCGATGACGGCGCCCGCGATCCGTTAACGGATCACGGGCGTTTTCACGTCGGCGACCTGACCACCGAGCGGGAGCGGATCTGCACGGTCGTGGTCAGCGACCACGATGCACTGGCGCGGCAGGTCGCGGAGCGGATCGCCGCACTGATTCGTGAACACACAGCGGCGGGTCGCCCAACGGTACTCGGCCTTGCGACTGGTTCGACACCCATCGGTGTCTACCGCGAGTTGATCCGCATGCATCGCGATGAGGGGCTCAGCATGCGCTCCGTCGTGACCTTCAACCTCGACGAATATTGGCCGATGCAGCCGTCGAGCGTGCATTCGTATCACCGGTTCATGCGCGAGAACCTGTTTGACCACGTGGACATTCCCGCGGAGAACATCCACCTCCCCGACGGCACCTTGCCCCGGGAACAGGTGGATTCCGCGTGCGCCGCCTATGAGGAGTCGATTCGGGCAGTGGGCGGAATCGATTTCCAGCTGCTCGGTATCGGACGTACCGGACACATTGGGTTCAACGAACCGGGAAGTGGCGTTGGAAGCCGAACGCGCATCGTCCACCTCGACAACGTGACGCGCCGCGATGCGGCTGCCGACTTCTTCGGCGAGGCGAACGTCCCGAAGCAGGCGCTCACAATGGGCGTGGCGACGATTCTGGATGCTCGCGAGATCGCGATTATCGCCACCGGCGAGCACAAGTCGGCCATAGTCCGCCGGGCGGTGGAAGGCGACGTGACCCCCGAGGTGGCCGCGACCTTTCTGCAACGCCATGCGCGCACGACGTTCTTCGTGGACCGCGCCGCCGCCGCAGACCTGACTCGCGTCGCGACGCCGTGGCTGCTCGACGAAGTCGAATGGACCCCCGAACTGACGCTGCGCGCCGTAACCTGGCTCTCGCAGCGCACCGGAACGGCGATTCTCAAACTGACGCAGGCGCACTACGCCGAGCACCATCTCTCGTCACTCGTGGCGCGGCATGGCTCGCCGGGCGCGGTCAATGGCGCCGTGTTCAACATCCTGGGTGCAAAGATTCGCGGTCGCAGCAAGCTGCCTCGCGACAAACGCTGTGTGGTGTTTTCGCCGCACCCTGACGACGATGTCATTTCGATGGGCGGAATTCTCCACAAGCTTGCCGTCAACGAGAATGAAATGACGGTGGCCTACATGACGAGCGGCAACATTGCCGTGTTCGACCATGATGTGCGGCGCTACGTGGACGTCCTCGAACGACTCGCGCATGACCGTGGCGTCGGCAGCGCCGACGTCTTGCTGATGGCGGGGCGAGTACGGCAGTTCCTGGCGACCAAATCGCCCGGCGACGTGGACATCGCAGAGATCCAGGACCTCAAGCGGATCATCCGCGAATCCGAAGCCGTGAGCGGGCTTGAAACAGTGGGGCTTGACGCATCGCATGCGCGATTCCTGAATCTCCCGTTCTATCAGACCGGGAAGGTGAAGAAGGATCCAATAAGCGCGGCGGACGTCGGCATCGTTCGGGCGCTGCTCGAAGAGAAACGCCCCGAGCTGCTCTTTGTGGCCGGTGACCTCAGCGACCCGCACGGCACCCACCGGATGTGCAAGGAAGCCATCGACGCGGCAGTCAAGGAACTGTGGCCTCGCCCCGACTCGCCCGGACGACCGGAGATCTGGCTCTACCGTGGGGCCTGG
>SXGU01235342.1_pt1 | contig 13297 bp, 8 predicted proteins | sample 3174531 | NCBI WGS metagenome assembly SXGU01 (sample SAMN11356863, study PRJNA531348) | freshwater metagenome | isolation source: freshwater sample F1-140 | place: China: Fuxian Lake, Yuxi | collected 2017-12-25 | reverse complement strand
GGGGGCTGATCGCTGGCCGACGCTTGTATGCATTGTGCGATCTGCGTAACCTAGAATGATGCAGCGCACCCAAGATCGTGAGGACGCGACCATCACCCAGGCTTCCGTCCGTGCGGAGGGCCCGATCGGGGCAAGCGGCGCGCCACCCGCGGGGGCGGCCCACCGCGAAGGAGTCTAGGGCGGTCGATGAGGCGGATGTAGTGGACCTTCGGCCCGATCGCACGGGGCGCGGCGATCGGGCGGTCGCGCCGTCCTTAGAGCATCGGCCCGAAAGGTGGGTATCGGTTTTCGGAAAAAAGCCGATGCGGCCCACGATTCTGGTGCCCGAAGGCGCGATGCGCGTGAGGCCCCGGCCACGACATCGGGCTCGGCCCTCGAAGACGCGCGGAAAGCGCCCGGCGGCTCAGACGATGAAGAAGTCGGCCGCCGTGAGCGCTGCCTTGTTGTCGAGCACGGCGAACATCACCGCCGCAGCCTTGCCCGAGCCGTCGGCGTCGTAGAACAGGCCGCCGCTCCGGCTGTCGTAGAGGATGTGGTCGTCGGCATCGGCCTTGCCCTTGCCGATGTCCTTGAATTCGTCCGCCTCGATCCATCCCGCGTCCAGCGCCGCGAAGACGCTCTTGCCGAGCCGGATCGTGTCTTCGTGGGCGAAGTCGGTGATGTGATCGACGTTGCTCCTGCCGAGCGCGGTGGCGAACACGAACGTGTCGGCGCCCTTGCCGCCGACGAGCCCATCGATGCCGCCCTTGCCCTCCAGGCTGTTGGCGCCGGCATTGCCGAACAGCGTCTGGCCGAATTCGTTGCCCGTGAGGTTGAACCTCGCCGCACCGGTCGAGCCGAGGAGCTTCACGGACTCGACCTCCTGCCCGGCCGCCAGCGCGTAGCTGGTCTGGGCGAACACCCGGTCGTAGCCGCCGCCCGCCCTCTCGAACACGAGGTCGCGGGCGTTGTCGACGCCGTAGATGTCGTCGCCGGCCCCACCCGTCATCCGGTCCGCGCCGGCCCGACCGTCGAGGGTGTTGTTGCCGACATTGCCCACGAGGATGTCGGCGGCCGAACCGCCCTTGGCGTTCTCGATCAGGTTGACGACGACGCCGTCGACCGTGTGGGCGAGCGCGAGGCCGATATTGTCGGCGACCTTGCCGATGGTCGAGAAGGCGCCGGGATTGAGGTCGATCCTGACCGAACCGGTCTGGTTCGAGGCGTCGAGCGTGTCGATGCCGCCGGCATCCCACACGGTGAGGATCGCGCTGCGGCCGTTGGCCAGCAAGCCGCCGTCCTTGAGGGCGTATTGACCCTTGGCGCCGAAATAGGTCGTGGCGCCGGTGCGGGTCTCGAGGTTGGCGCCGTACAGCCTCTGGATCGCCGCGATGTCGTACATCATCGGCGTGATCGGCCAGTCCTGATCGGCCTCCGGGATCCCCTTCATGCCAGGATGAGGGAGGTAGGACATCACCGTGTACCGGTTGTTGTGGAACGCGACGGGCACGTCGAACTGACCCTCGCCCGCGGGATGCTCCAGCCCCAGTGCGTGGCCGAGTTCGTGCAGGTAGGTCTGCCAGCCGGTATTGCCGTACACGGCGCCGACCTGCTGGGGATTGCCGGTGTTGACCCAGAAGTCGCCATGGATGGACGGCACGCCGAGCCGGCCGGCGGGGATGTCCGCATCGCTGGACCGGGGCAGGGCCGTCACGAAGCCGAACAAGCCCTCATCGGCAAACTCGTAGGAGCCGAGCGTGATGTCGGCGGCCCCGGCGCCGGGGCCCGTCTTGACCTCGACGAGGTTGAGGTTGGCGACCTCCGCCCATTCGCGGATCGCCAGCCGTGTCAGCGTCGCCTCCGCCTTGCCCATCGCGACGCTCGCGCCGAACGGCACCGTGGAATTCAGCGCCTCGTCTTCGTCTTCCGAGATCAGGTAGGAATCGACCTTGCCGTCCCTGTCGGTGTCGGTCTTGGGGTAATAACCCGGCACCTGCGCGATGAAGGCGTAGGTGATCGTCCGATGCCCGGTGTGCCAGCCGCCGGCGTCGCCGACGAGCAGGGAATCGGGCGTGATGCGAGAGGGGACCATCGACGTGTCGCGGGCTTGAGGGCGCGCTCTTCTTACAAGCCAAACCATAACGGTTCCTCGCCGTCGTTCGGCAACGTTCGCGAAGAATCCGGGCCTCGCCAAGATCCTTCGGCGACGCGGTCGCGGCGCCCGATCCAATCCGCGGTTCGCCGCGTTGAGCCAGTCTGAGGAAACTGCCGCGCCGCGGCAGGGGACGAGACGCCAAGGAACGGAACGGACCGGATGAGCGAGCCGCGGGAGATCGAGCTGAAGCTGGAATGCGAGCCCTCCGACATCGCCGTGCTGCAGAACCATCCGCTGCTGCGGGAGGCGTCCGAGACCGCTGAAGCCGAGCTGGCCTCGGTCTATTACGACACGCCGGATCGGGCGCTGCGGGCGGCCGGCCTCGGCCTGCGGGTGCGCCGGATCGGCGAGCGCCATGTCCAGACCCTCAAGGCGGAGGGCGACGGCCTGTTCGCCCGGCCCGAATGGGAGGAGGCGGTCGAAGGGCCCGGTCCCGATCTCACCGTGCTCGCCGACACGCCGCTTGCCGACATCCTCGACCGGGACGCGGACCTGGAGCCGCTCTTCACCACCGCGGTGACGCGCAGGACGTACCTTGTGCGACAGGGCAGCTCGACGGTCGAGATCGCCCTCGACACCGGCCGGATCGAGGCGCCCGCCGCCGGCGACCGGATCGCGGCCGTGTGCGAGGTCGAGCTGGAACTGAAGGCGGGCGAGGCCAGCGACGTGTTCGCGCTCGCTCACGCGGTGGCGGCCCTCGTGCCGGTGCGGCTCGGGGTGCGGACCAAGGCCGAGCGGGGCTACGCGCTGGCCGACGGCAAGCTCGAGCGCGTCCACAAGGCGGACGCCGTGCCGCTGGGGGAGGAGGCGAGCGCCGCGGACGCGTTCCGGGCGATCGCACATGCCTGCCTGCGCCACATGCGGCTCAACGAGGCGGTCCTGCTGGAGCGGCGGGACGCGGGCGCCCTGCACCAGATGCGGGTGGCGATCCGGCGCCTGCGCTCGGCCCTCTCGCTGTTCGGCGACCTCGTCGCGGACGCGCAGGGCGAGCGGCTGCGGGCCGAGCTGAAGCGGATGACCGAGCCGCTCGGGCGGGCGCGCAACCTCGACGTCTTCCTCGCCACCACCCTGCCGGCGGAGCGCGCGCGCCATCCCGACGAGGTCGGGCTGCTCGGCCTGGAACGGCAGTTGGAGGCGGCGCGGACCAAGGCCTATGCCGAGGTCGAGGCGCTGCTCGCCTCCGAAGCCTGGCGCGCGCTGGTGCTCGACCTGATCGGCTGGATCAATGCCGGGCCGTGGCTGCGGGACGGGAGCGGCGACCGGCCGGTGCGCCGCGACGAGCCGGCGCGCGACTTTGCCGAGCGCGAACTCGACCGGCGCCGTCGGCAGGTGAAGAAGCGCGGGCGCCGCCTCGACCGGCTCAGCCCCGAGGAGCGCCACCGGGTCCGCATCGCCGCCAAGAAGCTGCGCTACGGCGCGGAGTTCTTCGCGAGCCTCTATCCCGGCCGCAAGGCGGGCCGGCGCCACGCCGCCTTCGTCAAGGCCTTGTCCGGCCTGCAGGACCAGCTCGGCGCGCTCAACGACATCGCCACCGCCTACGAGGTGGTGCGCGAGGAGGTGGTGGAGGAAGCCGGGATCGCGGCCGGCGCCTCGACGCTGTTCGCCGCCGGCATGGCCGCCGCCGACATCGAGGCGCGCGAGCGGGCGCTGCTCGCCGAGGCCGCGGAGGCGCATGCGGAATTGGTCGATGCCAAGCCGTTCTGGCGCTGAGGCATCGTCCGGATGCGGCGAGCCCCGCGGGCGCCGCATCCGCTATGCGCCCCCGACCGGATGGCGCGCAATCCGGTTTTGGCCTAACCGGACGGGGCTGAAGGAGGCGGGCCGGCTCCGTCGTCCAGCTTTTCTGCCGTGATGCGCTTCGAGATCGAGCGGAAGTTCCTGGTCGTCCATGACGGCTGGAAGGCGGGCGTGATCGGCCGGCGGCGGCTGACCGACGGGCTCGTCGGGCAGTTCGAGAACGGGAAGGTGCGGGTGCGGCTCGACGACGAGCGCGCGTTCCTCACGGTGAAGGGCGAGCGCCAGGGCCTCGGGCGGCCGGAATTCGAGTACGAGATCCCGCGGGCGGACGGGGAGGCGATGCTGCGCCTCGTCTGCGACACCTGCCTGATCGAGAAGACCCGCCACCGGGTGCTCCACGGCGGGCTCGTGTGGGAGATCGACGTCTACGACGGCGCCCTCGACGGCATGATCCTGGCCGAGGTCGAGTTGGAGCACGAGGCGCAGGCCTACGCCGCTCCCGACTGGCTCGGCCGGGAAGTCACCGCCGACCCGCGCTTCCGCCAATCGACCCTGCTGCGGCTCTCCCGCGAGGCCGGGCGCACCGTCACCCTCGACGAGGTGCTCTCGGCCGTCCTGTGAGGCCGCAACCGCGACATCGCTGCCGGGAACGACGCCCGCTGGGGCAGGTTGCCCGGTCTCACCCGAGAGAGACCCGCCAGGGAGACCACGATGTCGAAGCACCTGAAGACCGATACGCCGAGCGACGCCGACCTGAAGGGCAATCCCGGCATCGGCCAGTCCAAGGGGCTGACCGGGACCGATCCGGCGCAGATCGAGGCCGACTCGACTTTCGAGGGCGACGTGGAGAACGAGACGACCCCGGAAGGCGGCGTCGATCCGAACCATCGCGGGCGCAAGAACGCGTAGGCGTATCGCCTCCCCCTTGAAGCGCTCTCGCCGCGAGCGGCGCCGAGGGTCCCGCAACCGAGGAGCGGCAACGGACCGATCCGACCAACAGGCCGGGTGAAAGTCCGGCCTGCGCGGAGGGCGGCGGGGCAGCCCGTCGCCCTTTCAGACGACCAGGGTGCAGGAGAACGAAGATGCAGGAGAACCGGCAGGAGGCGGCGCCGTCCAGGGCTCGGCGGCCCACCCACCGGCAACCGTCCTACGGCGCCGCCGCCTGGACCGGCACCGCGCTGCACCGGCCCTTCAGCCGGCCGCGGAACAGCGCCTCGGCCCGGGCATCGGCCGCGCCCAGGATCGAGACGTGGTCGCCGGGGATCAGGTCGAGCTGCGCCTGCGGACCCGCGGCGGCGGCGAGCCGCACGGCGAGCTTGGCCGGTACCACCGGGTCCTGCGTGCCGTGGACGATCAGCACCGGCTCGGTGCGACCGGCGATGCGCCGATCCGAGCGGTAGGTGTCGGCGAGCAGCCAGCGGCTCGGCATGAACGGAAACCGCAGGGCGACGAGGTGGCTCAGGGAGTCGAACGGCGCTTCGAGGTAGAGCCCGAGATGCGGCGCCCGCTCCGCCACCGCCACGGCGACGGCCGCGCCGAGGGAATGGCCGTGCAGCAGGATCGGCGCGCCCGGTGCCCGCTCGGCGGCGCCGATATAGGCCGCGACGCCGTCGCGGATCAGGCCGTCCTCGCTCGGGCTGCCGGTCGAGCCCGGATAACCGCGATAGGCCGGCGTCAGGACGCCCCAGCCGGCCTGCCGCCACACGCCCTCGGAGAAGCGCTCCGCATGCGGTTCGGGCACGGAGGCGTTGCCGTGGAAGCTCACCACGACGCCACAGCCCGGCTGCGGCGCGCGCCAGAGTGCGTGCAGGCTCTCGCCGTCGGCGGTGGGCAAGGTAATCGCCTCGGCCCCGGCGACCACCTCGGCGGGCGGGCGCTCCATCAAGGCTCCCGGATAGATCAGCCGCCGCTGCCCCAGCGCGAGGGACAGGACGGCGACGCCGTAGAGGCCGGCGAGGACGAGGGCGATGAAGCCGAGAAGGCGCATGGACCCGAGGGTGCGGCGAACGCAACCGTGAATAAGGCGCGTGCCGGACGATGGGTAGGGCCGATCCCGCGACCGTGATCGGCCGGCATGGAAAGCCCGCTCCGGAAGGACATTCCGGAACGGGACTCGGATCGTTCGAGCGCCGACGGCCCGGCGCGGCTCAGTGGCGCAGGGAGGCGAGGCGGGCGGCGGCGGCGTGCAGGCCGGGCTCGTCGCGCGGGCCGCTGAGGGCGTAGGCGGTGTGGCCGTTGCGCCAGTAGGCGGTGGCACCGTCGCCGGAGCGGGTCACCGGCTCGCCGCTCTCGGGGACGGCCGCGCCGCTGCTGCGCTTGGCGAACAGCGACAACTCGCCGAGATCCTTCGCCTGGATCTCGATCTCGACGCCCGTGCCGTGGCGACCGGGGAAGATCTGCACGTCGCGTACGACCCAGCCGTTCGGCATCTCCGGCAGTTCGACGCCGGTGGCGGCCTCGAGGTCGGCGGTGTCGTAGGCCGAGGTCGCCCGCTGCGAGGTCGTGCGGGCACGGATCTGCACCGCCTGGCGCGCCTGCTGCGCCTCCTCGGCGAGCGCCGGATCGATCGGCGAGGCGATCGAGTTCGGCACGCCGAAGGTGCCGATCTCGGTATGCGCCAGCCAGCCCGCCCCAACGAGCACGGCGATGGCGGCGGCGCGGCGCAGACGGTTGCCGACCCGCTGCCACGCCAGCGCCCGGTCGATCCGGCGGGCACCCGCGCGCAGCCGCTCGGGGCCGCCGGTCGTCGGCAGCGCGAAAGCCTCGCGCAGGGCATCGCGATCCCGCAGATCCGCCATCACCACGACGGCGTCCTCGGGATGGCGCGCGAGATGCGCTTCGACCTCGACGCGACGCATCGGGTCGAGTTCGCCATCAACATAGGCGATAAGATCGGTTTGCGTGATCGGGTCGACCATCAGCCCACTCCGATTGTCCTTTCTGCCAGCCAAGCCGTCCAAGCCTTCTGGCCCGATGCCTCGTCCTTCGCCCCCTCGCACCGGGAGCGCGCTGCTCATCTCTCTATACGGAAACGCCGATTCAGGCGGCGCTTTCCCGGCCGACGATGCGCAGATGCGGTCGTCCTCGCTCGGAGGGTTCGTCGGACGCCGCCGAGCCGCGCGACTTGCGGCTGCCCTCCTCGAAGGCGCGGAGCGCGGCGCGCCCGCGGCCGAGCCGCGACATCAGCGTGCCGATCGGGATGCCGAGCACGTCGGCCGCGTCGGCATAGGCCATGCCCTCGAGGGTGACGAGGTGGAGCGCGGCGCGCTGCTCCTCGGGCAGGCTCGCGAAGGCCTTGCGGATCTGCATGAGCCGCACCTGACCCTCTTGGGCCGGCGGCGCGACGTCGTCGGAGAGCTGGACCAGCACGTCGGCGTGCCGGGCCTCGACCCGCTTGCGGCGCTGCTCGTCGATGAAGACGTTGTGCAGCACCGTCATCATCCAGGTGCGCAGGTTCGTGTCCGGGCGCAGGTTGGCGCGGGATTCGAGCGCGCGCACCAGCGTGTCGTGGACGAGGTCGTCCGCCTTGATCGCGTCCCGGGTGAGCGAGCGGGCGTAGCGCCGCAACGGCACGAGGAGATCGACGATTTCAGGGCGTTTCGAGCGCATGCGATCTGGCACCATGTCGAGTGAACGCGGGTGCCCTCGCGTTTAATCCGTCCCCGTTCGATCCCGCCGCCGATCTCGCGCGGGCGAACCCGCGCGGGGTGCGCCACCTCACACGACGAAGAAATCGGCGTGGGTGAGGAGCGCCTTGTTGTCGAGGACGGCGAACGTCACCGCCGCCTTCTTGCCCGAGCCGTCCACGTCGTAGGCCAGCACGCCGGTATCGTGGTTGTAGACGATCCGGTCGTTGGCATCGAGCTTGGCCCCGGCGACGCCGAGATCCTTGAACGCGGCCTCGGCGAGTTGCCCCGGTGCCAGCGCCGTGAACACGCTCTTGGCGAGCCGGATCGTGTCCACGGTGGCGAAGTCGGTGATGTGGTCGAGGTTGAGCGCGGTCGGCACCGTGTCGAACACGAAGGTGTCGGCCCCGGCTCCGCCCGTCAGCCTGTCGTTCTGCAGCCCGCCGCTGAGCACGTCGTTGCCGCCTGCGCCCTTGAGCACGTCGTTGCCGTTGCCGCCCGACAGGACGTCGGCCTGGCGACCGCCGGTGATGGTGTCGCGGCCGGTATTGCCGAGCACCTTCCCTTCCACCGCATCCGACACCGTCACGACGTTGTCGGCCATCTTGCGCAAGGACACCGTGCCGTAGGTCTCGACCACGACCGTGCCGGCCTTGCCGACCGCCGCGGTGTTCAGCGTCATGTCCTTCATGCCGCCCAGCAGCGTCAGGCGATCACCGTCCGCCTGACCGACGCCCGCCGCCCCGATCTGGAAGGTGACGCTGCCGTCCGTCTGCGACACGTCGATGACCTCGACCGATTTCAGCTTGGCCAGGGTCTTGTCGTCGAAGCCGACATTGCCGGTCACGAGGCGCAGCGTGTCGGTGCCGCCTCCCCCGTTGATCGCGTCGATCGCCGTGAACCGCAGCCCGCTGCCCTCGAAGATGTCGTTGCCCGACGTGCCCGTGAGCCGGTCGGCGCCGCTGGTCAGCAGGCCGACCGGCGCCTTGCCGTGCAACTCGGCCAGGGCCGGCCCGGTCTGGCCGAAGTAGATGAAGTCGTCGGCACCGATCTGGGACGCCTTGACGTTCTTCAGGGTGACCTTGACGCTCCCGATCGCGACCTGCGTGTCGGGGCCGACCTGGGTCACCTTCAGCGCGGAGAAGCTCGTGGCGCCCTTGAGGCCGCGTAGATCGATCTTCTCCATGCGATCGAGGACCGAGAAGTCCGTGATCGTCGCGCTGCCGGTGATCGCGAACACGTCGGAGCCGGCGCCGCCGGTGCCGAGATCGCCGCCTTCAAGCCGCAGGACGTCGTTGCCTTCCCTGCCGTTCAGCACGTCCCTGCCGACGCCGCCGTCGAGAAGGTCGTCGCCGAAGCCGCCGTCGAGGATGTCGTCGCCGGCCCGACCGGAGAGGACGTCGTCCTCGCCCCCGCCCGACAGCGTGTCGGCCTGCCGGCCGCCCGTGATGGTGTCGCGCCCGCTGTCGCCGACGACCTTGCCGCGCACGCCATCCGACACCGTCACGGCGTTGTCGACCGACCGCTTCAGGCTCACGGTGCCGTAGGTCTCGACCACGACCGTACCGGCCTTGCCGACCGCCGAGGTGTTGAGGGTGAGGTTCTGGGAGCCGCCGTAGATCGTCAGACGATCGCCGTCGGCCTGGGCCGCACCGGCCGCACTGAGATGCAGATCCACCGAGGTCGTCGCGAGCGACACGTCGATGGTTTCCACCGAGGACAGCCGGGACAGCGAGGCGGCACTCACGCCGATGTTGGTGCCCACCAGCCGCAACGTGTCCGTGCCGGCGCCGCCCACGATCTTGCTGCGCGCGCCGAACTGGGCGGACGAGACCTCGAACAGATCGTGGCCGGCCGTGCCCTGATAGGTGTCGGTTCCCGTGGTCACCAGCACGTTCGGCTGCAGCGTATGCCGCCCGGCGAAAGTGAGGGCCGGGTCGCCGACGAAGACGAAGTCCTCGGCGCTCAGGGTGTTGGCCTTCACGTTCTTGAGGGTGAGCGTCACGCCGCCGACGACGACGCGGGCATCCCCTTTGACCTGACTCAGCTTCAGCGCGGCGAAGCTCTTGGCCTCCTTCACCGCCCGGAGGTCGATCTTCTCGAGCGGGTCGGCGACCGCGAAATCCGTGATCGTGGCACTGCCGGTGATCACGAAGCTGTCCGAGCCGGCCCCGCCCGTGCCGGTGTCCCCGGCGCCGAGCTTGACCAGATCGCTGCCCGCGCCGCCGTCGAGCCGGTCGGTGCCGGCCTCGCCGTCGAGGATGTCGGCCCCGTCGCCGCCCGACAGGACGTCGTCGTTGTTGCCGCCCCGCAGGATGTCGGCGCCGCGCCCGCCGTCGAGCCGGTCGTTGCCGCGATCACCCCAGATCACGTCGTTGCCGTCGCCGCCCGACAGGCGATCCGCGCCCTGGGCACCGTAGATCACGTCGCGGCCGCCGGCCGTGTCGATGTCGCCGCCAGCTTGCGCGGCGTGGACGATCTCGTCCTCGTTGGTCGAGCGCAGGTAGCGGAATCGGACGTCGTTGTCCTCGATCGTGCTGCGCGGATGGATCGGGAAGCTGCCCGGACCGACGGTCGGCCAGACGAAGCCGGTGTTGTCGTAATCGGCGACCGAGCGATCGATGACGATGGTGTTGCCGCTGTCCGGCCCGCCGTGGAAGTTGATGTCGCGGTTGGTCGAGTCGATCTGGATGTAGTTGTAGTGCTCGGCATGCCAGGGCGAGAACAGCACGCTGTGGCGCATGTCCTTGTCGGTCAGATTCGTGAAGGTGCTGGAGAAGACCTCCGACATGACCCAGGCGTAACCGTTTCCGCCCGCGCCCTTGTTCTGGGCGCCGATGGTCGTGAGACGGTCGGCGGTGATGCCGTAGGAATGGGTGAAGCCGAAGGCCTTCGAGCCGTTGTTGATCGTCTCGATGTCGAAGATCTTGCTGTCGGTCAGGCCGATCAGGTTGACCGTCGTCACCCCGGACCACGCCTCGCGGGTGTTGGCGAACGCCTTCGGGTTGGAGGGGGCGAAGGGCGTCTCGATGCGGAATCCGCCGATCTCGATGTTCTTGAGCAGGTCGGGCTTGCCGGCCCAGCCCTTGTTCGCGTGGAAGGTGAAGGGCAGCGGCTCGGCCAGGGTGACGGTGTTACCGTTGACGGACACGACCTTGGTGAGGGTCTCGCGCAGGGGCGGCCGAGCCTCGCCCTCCTCGGTCAGCGGGGCGAGGCCGGTGTTCCCGGTCTCGGCGAAGAACGCGTCGTCGTTGGGCTGGGAGATGTAGAGGACGTCGCCCGCCTTCACGCCCGCGGTGGTGCTGAGCTGAACCGTCTTCGATCCCTTGGCGGCGGTCACCGCCACGTCGGCGAACCGGTTGTTCTCCTGGGATTCGACGACCTTGATGGTCGGGGCGGCCTCCTTGTCGGGGATCACCGAGCGGATGATCGTCTTGTCGCTCCCGGCTCCGATCAGGGAGATGTCGCTCCGGTTGATGTGCAGGGTGGTGTTGAACTCGTAGGTGCCGGCCTCCAGCTTGATGGTGCTTCCGGCAGGCGCCTCCTTGAGCAGGCGCTGGATGATCGCCTCGGAGGTTCCCGCCGAGACCGTGATCACCGTCGGATCGGCCTGCCCGGCGAAGATGAAATTGCCCTCGCTCACCTGGGAGGCCTTGACGCCGCTGAGCAGGACCGAGGTGTCGGCGGTTTTGACGAGCGCCCCGGCCTCCGTGCCGGTGACCGTCAGCTTCGAGAAATCGGTCGCGCTCGCGATGTTGCGCAGGTCGATGCGCTCCAGGTGGAAATCCACCTCGAAATCGGTGATCGTGGTCGAGCCCGGGCCGACCTTGAACAGGTCGGCCTCGGTGCCGCCCGTGGCCACGTTCACGCCGCTGCCGGTATCGATCACGTCGGTGCCGGCCCCGCCGTCGAGCACGTCGTCGCCCGCACCGCCGACCAGGATGTCCGAGTACCGTTCGCCGCTCAGCCGGTCGTTGCCGTTGCCGCCGTACAGCTCGTCGGCGCCGCGGCTGCCCATGACGTTCCCGTTGTAGCCGTCGGCGATCCAGAGCTTCTGATCGTCGAACATCCGCAGGGTCACGGCGCCGGACCCTTCGAGGACGACCTTGTCGCCCTCGTTCATGGCGGTGATGCCGAGCGACAGCGCATTGTTGCCGAAGGCGAGGATCAACTGGTCGCCGTCGGCCTGATCGATCGTCCGGGCATCGAGCAACACCGCGGCGCCGTCGGTCGCCACCGACAGGTCGATCCGCTCGATCGAGGTGATGCCCGCGAGCCGGTCGGCGCTGAGACCGATCCCGCGGAAGGGATACGTCATTCCGTCCGGGAACTCCCCGGCGGTCGGGAACCTGAGGGTGTCGGTGCCGCCACCGCCCGCGATGACATCCGTGGGGAGCAGGGTGTTGATGGTGCGGCCGAGCGTGAACGTGTCGTTCTCGTCGGTGCCGTGCAGGTTGTCCTGCCCCTTGTCCAGAATGTACTCGCCCATTCGCTCATCCCTCCAGGCCGTCGCGTTCCGCCTCCGATCGGCCGGACTGCGGCGCATGTTCCCATTCACAGTTTAATTGATGTGTACGCTTCGGATGAGGATTGTACCCCAATCCAACTCACATGGTTTACAAGTCGTAAAGAACGCACGCACAAGGATAGACGTCGGCGTGCAGGAGGACTGCCCGTCTGATGATCTTTACCTCGATAGGTCTTGAGAAAAATGAAACTTGCCCCGACGGCCTCTCTGCCTCGCCGATGCAGCGGATGCCCCCTCGGAAATCGAGGCGTAGGCCGGCACAGGGCGAATCAAAATGCCAAGGCTGGATATCACCGCCCAGGTGACCCGAAATGAGACGATGTGCTGCGGCAGACTGTCGCGGGACCGTTGACGGAAGCCGATCGAGCCCCCCGGGCTTTCCGGCATCCGGGTAGCCGGCGCCGGAGCATCGGCGCGAACGGTGGCCGCCGGTGCTCAAAAACCGTTGGGGCACGACAACCGGGCGCATCGGCCTGGATCCGCTGTCCGGGGCGATGCGCCGACGCGAGAAGGCCGCCGGCCCGATGGAAATCGGGTCGGCGGCCTCGGAGGACGCATGCGGGATCAGGCTCCGGCCGGCGGGGCCGGACGCGCGGGCTCTACTCGTCGCCCGGCTCGAAGGTCTCGGGCTGGGTCGCGGCGGCGCTGGCGACCGGGGTCGGAGCCTCGAGCGTCGAGGGCACGTTGACGCCGTCGCGCTTGTAGATGTCGTCGCGGAACTGGACCGTGCCCTCGGGGGTCGCCCAGGCGGTGATGTAGGTCCAGTAGACCGGCACGGGCTGGACGAGGCGGGCGTCGATGCGCTGGCCGCCCTCGACCGCGCGCTCGACCGCGGCGCGGTCCCAGCCGGGGGTCTCCTTCAGCAGCCACGGGCTGTACTCGCGCACGTTCTGCAGGCGCACGCAGCCCGAGGAGATGAAGCGGAACTCGTCGCCGAACACGCCGCGGGAATTGGTGTCGTGCATGAACACGCCGTAGGGGTTCGGGATGTTGATGCGCACCACGCCCATCGAGTTGAAGTCGGCGCCCGAATCCTGGCGGTAGGTGTAGCGGGTGCCCTCGTCCGAGTTCCAGTTGACCTGGCGCGGCGAGATCTCCTGGCCGCCCGAGAGGATGCGGATCTTGTTGTCCGTGAGGTAGTTCGGATCCTTCTGCATCTTTGGGATGAGGTCCTTCTTCACGATGGAAGCCGGGACCGTCCAGGTCGGGTTAAAATTGATCTGCGTCGCCTTGGTGTTCATGATCGGCGACTGGCGGTCGATCTTGCCGACG
>SXGU01477308.1_pt1 | contig 13302 bp, 8 predicted proteins | sample 3174531 | NCBI WGS metagenome assembly SXGU01 (sample SAMN11356863, study PRJNA531348) | freshwater metagenome | isolation source: freshwater sample F1-140 | place: China: Fuxian Lake, Yuxi | collected 2017-12-25 | reverse complement strand
GTCCGCACGCGATTGCGCCGACCGCGCCGAATATTCTCGGCGTTTTATCGCTGATTTTCTGGTCGCTGATCATCGTTATTTCAATTAAATACCTCGTTTTCGTGCTGCGCGCCGATAATCAGGGCGAAGGCGGAATTTTGTCGCTCGCCGCGCTCGCCACGCCGATTAAACCGTCGGGACGCACGGAGAAAATCGTGCTCATCGCGCTCGGCATTTTCGGCGCCGCTCTGCTCTACGGCGACGGCGTATTGACGCCCGCGATTTCCACTCTGAGCGCGGTCGAAGGTTTGAGCGTCGCAACTCCGCTACTGACGCCGTATGTCGTGCCGATCACGATTGCGATTATCATCGGTTTGTTTCTGCTGCAAAGCAAAGGAACGGCGGGCATCGGGAAAATTTTCGGACCGTTTACGCTCGTGTGGTTCGCCGTGCTCGCCGTGCTCGGCGCGGCGCAGATTTTTCATTACCCGCAGGTTTTATCGGCGATCAATCCGCTGCAGGGAATTGAGTTTTTCGTGCGCAACGGCTGGCACGGATTCATCATTCTCGGTTCGGTTTTTCTCGTCGTCACCGGCGGCGAAGCGCTCTATGCCGATATGGGACATTTCGGCGCGAAACCGATTCGCATCGCGTGGTTTGCCATCGTTTTGCCGTCGCTGATGCTTAATTATTTCGGTCAAGGCGCGCTTTTGCTCGAAAATCCGGCGGAAGCGGAAAATCCGTTTTATCATCTCGCGCCCGATTGGGCTTTGTACCCGATGATTATTTTAGCGACGCTTGCCGCCGTCATCGCTTCGCAAGCGGTGATTTCCGGCGCGTTTTCGCTGACGATGCAGGCGGTGCAGCTCGGTTTTATTCCGCGTCTGAAAATCACGCACACGTCGAGCAAAGAATACGGACAAATTTATCTTCCGGCGCTTAATTGGGCGCTGATGGTCGGCTGTATTTTGATCGTGCTCGGTTTTCACACGTCGAGCAATCTTGCCGCCGCTTACGGCATCGCGGTTACCTCGACGATGGTGATTACGACGATTTTGTTTTACTTCGTCGCGCGCGACCGCTGGAATTGGGGATTTGTGCCGACCGCCGCTTTGTGTCTGTTTTTTCTTGTCATTGATGTCGCGTTTTTCGGCGCTAACATCATTAAAATTCTTGACGGCGGCTGGTTTCCGCTGCTGCTCGCCGCTGCGATTTTTACCGTGATGATGACGTGGAAAAAAGGCAGAAGCATTTTGACCAACCGAATTCAGGAAGAAACCGAACTGCTCGAAGAATTTTTAGAAAGAGCCGAACGGCAAAATTTGACGCGCGTGGCGGGAATGGCGGTTTTTATGAACGGCAACGCGACACGCACGCCGCCGGCTTTGATGCGCAATTTGCAGCACAATAAAGTTTTGCACCAGCGCATTTTGTTTCTGACAGTGAAAACGCGTCCGATTCCGTACGTCGAAGCGCACGAACGTTACCGATTTGAACATCTCGGCAACGGTTTTAATCGTCTGAAAATTTATTACGGTTATATGGAAGACCCGGATATTCCGAAAATTCTCGCCAATATCGAGTATCCCGGCTTTGTTTTCAAGCCGAATGAAACGAGTTATTTTCTCGGTCGCGAAACGATCATCGCCACGAAAAAATATCCGGGAATGGCGCGCTGGCGCGAAAGACTTTTCAGTCTGCTCTCAAAAAACGCCCGCAGCGCAACCGCTTATTTCCGCATTCCGGCGGACAGAGTCGTCGAACTCGGCGAGCAAATAGAAATATAAATGAAAAATTAAAAATCAAAACGCAAAATGCAAAGGTGAAGAAATAAATTCCTAACTTTTGCATTTTTAATTTTGCGTTTTTGATTTTTATTACGCAGTGATAATCACGGCTTTGGTGCCGGTTAATTCGGAAAAATCTTTGGTGAAAATCGTATCAACGCGGCGAATGCGGGCGATGGTTTCGACGATGTCCTGAGTAGTGATAAAACCGTCTTCGACGTGCGCGACAGTCCAAATTTTGATGTGCATCGCCGTTCGCAGCATTTCTTCCAACAAGCGCAAATACTGCGATTTCGTTTCGATTAAAGTGCCGAGTCGTCCGGCTTGTTTGATTTCCAGATCGTTCCAGAAATCGTCCGCGCCGCGCAAAAATTCTTCGCGCCACGCCGCTCGTCCGAGATAGTTTTTCTGGCTCAAATTATGCGCGCGCGGCAATCGCAAAAACATTAAATCCGCGCGATTTTCCGTGTCGGCGACGAATTCGTAACCGTTTTTGTTGCGGCAAATGTTGTCCTGACCGTTGTTGACCGCCGCCGCCATCGTGTCGAGCAAACGGCGATAAACATTGGAAAGCGGCTGGCGCAGCTCGAGCGTTTCTTCGGTGAAGGATAAAACGTAATCGCCGACGCCGAGCGCGACCGTGAGCGCGATGGCGCGGCTCATCGGCGACGCGAGACATTCGATATTATTGCGCACGTTATCAAACCACCACGCGTCGGTTTCGCCGAACCAGTTGCGCAAACTCGCGTTGTTCAAACGATAACGCGGCACGTAAACGTCTTCAAGCACGGCTTCAACTTCTTCTTCGGACAATCTTCTACCATTGTTTTCAATCGCGGCGACCGATTTAATATAACCGCTGAGCGTCAAATCGTTTGCCAGCACGCGCGCGTTCCACCGTTTGAGATATTTGCCTAAATTGGCGTCGGCGGCAAACGGCAGCGCGACCGACGAAAAGGTCAGGCGGCGCAAAACATTCAGCTCAAACGCAAGCCAGCCTTGCGGAGTGGAATTTGTTTGATTAAACATAAATTTAGCGTTTTGTCCGGCGATCAATCGTCCGATTTTTATTCGCTGACCGTTTGCGGCTCGCGATTCGCGTGAAAACTTTCCAATTCTTTCAGATTTTCGAGCAGCAGAAATGCTTTGACGGCGCGCGGGTCAAATTCGATTCCCGCCCATTCGATCAGATATTTTTTCGCTTCCGCCGATGAAATTGCCGCGCGATGCGGACGCGCGTCGGTCAGCGCGCAGAAAGTGTCGGCGACGCGCAGAATGCGGGCGGCAAGCGGAATTTGTTCGCCGCTCAAAGCGTCGGGATAACCGGCACCGTTCCACCATTCGTGATGCCAGCGCACGAGCAGCTGCGCGGCGCGGCTGAGATTGTGCTTCGCCGCTTCCTGTTCGCCGATGACGGTATGACGCTGCAAATCAACGCGTTCATCTTCGCGCAGAGCGCGCGCGGCGCTGATGTATTCGCGATTCATCACCGCTTCGCCGATGTCGTGCGCGAGCGCGGCTTGACCGAGCGCGAAGCGGTCGTGCGAAGCGAAATTAAACTGCCGCGCGATGGCGTCGGCAATCGCCGCGACGCGTTCGCCGTGCGGATGCGCGTAGCCTTCAAATCTGTCCATACGGGCGGAAATTTCGAGCAGACGGCTGTCGAATTCTGCTTCGGCGACAAAAATACTATCCATAGAAAAAAGTTTTCAGGTCTCGAGTTTCAGGCTTCAGGTTCGGCAGAAAACAAAACTACAGCTTGCAACCTGAAATCTTGAGTTTATTTAACTATTTTCTCTGCAAACTGTCGAGCAGGTTTTGCGCTTCGGCGTGGCGCGGAAAAATTACGAGCATTCGTTTTAATTCGCCTTCAGCGCGTTTGAGCAGATTGTGGCGCAGAAAAAATTCGACGAGCATTAAGCGAAAAGTCGGATTGTGCGTTTCGATTTTGATTGCGGCTTGCATTTCGCTTTCGGCTTTGAAGCGCTGTTTTTCATCAACCGAGAGAACTTTTCCGTAATACGCGTGATAACGCGCTACTTCCGGCGCGAGATGCACGGCGCGCGCGAGAAACGGCGCGGCTTCGGCGTAATAACCGTCTTCGAGCATCTCGAAACCGTGCTCGAAATTTTCCGCCGCCGCGTCAATTTGATTTTGGCGCGTAATTTCATCAACGCCGGAGCCGCGCATTTTCTCTTTTTGCGTCAGTTCTTTTTGAATCTTGAAATCGTAGGCGCGGCGCGATTCTTCGTTTTTTAACGTTTCGTATGCCTGCGCGATCTGCGTAAACGCTTTTTGAATGCGGCTGTATTGTTCGGCGTCGGTTTGTTTGTAGAATCGGTCGGGGTGAAATTGTTTCGCCAGCGAAAAATAAGCCTGTTTGATTTCGAGCGTTTCGGCTTTGGCGTGCACCGCGAGATTTTCGTATAAATTCTCCGCGCTTTCAATTCGCTCCAAATATTCTTCGAGAGAAATCGGCGGCAGAGAGATTTTCGGTTTGTCCGGCGCGGACGGCGTTTCTCTAACAATCGGCGCGGATTCCGTTGTGGTTTGTCCGCTGTGCGCCGCGCTTTCCGCCGCGGCTTTTTTCAGCGCGAGGCGCGCCGACAAAATTAAATTAACGTAATGCTCGGTAAAAGCCGAATTCCAGCCGGAGCGCAGCACAAATCCGCCGAGCCACAAAATATAAAGCGTTTGAAAAACAACGGCGTCCGGCAGATTGCAGAGTTTTCTGATTTCCTCGATTTTGAGCTGCGAGTTGGTAAACCGCGACAATACAAACGCTTCGTGCGCCTGCAAATCAACGCCGTTTTGCTCGGATGCGTTTTTCGCGATGAAAACTTCCTGCGAGCTGCGAAATCGCCGAAAAGCGGCTTCGCCCGACAGCTTGCGCGCGTGATCGCTGAGAATTTTCGCCGGGTTAAAACGGTAATTTATGCCGTCGCGAAGTTTAACGAGCGGACTGAAAACCCATTCGCCCGTTTGCCATTCGACCGCGTCTTTAATCATCGCGGCTATTTGCGCAACGAAAATTTCGTCGAGCTGCGATTGCGCGAAATAATTCTTTTCCGTTAAAAATCGAGCCAATTCGAGATCGTTGGCAAACGAAGGAAATTCGGCGAGCAAATTTTTGTTAATTTTATTTTCGCGCAGCAGAAAATCGAAAAGCCGCGCCGAACGCGCGTTGGAAACCGCAAAAACGATTTCGCCGCTGCGGAAATAAATGATCAGCTTTTGATTTTCGCGCGAGACGCGCAAAGTTCCGTCAAGCCGCGCCTGCGCGATTTCGACGAGCAGTTCGGCGAGCGGATGTTTTTTTAGATTGTCGTGTAAATCGAGATTATTCGGCGGAGTCATTTTTAGCGGCGCAACGGGAAAAGAATGCGATAGAAAAAACTATAAAGAATCGAAAATAATTAAAGAAAAATAATGAAAAAGAACAGAAAAGAACGGAAAAGGAAAGAATCGTCAATCAAAGCCGTCAATATCATAACAAATAAAAGCGCCAAAAGTTAAGCGAAAAAAACGGGCGGCGAATTTGTCATTCGCCGCGCACGGTTTACGATTAAATAATATGCTTCACGATTTTTCTCTGGCAGGCGAACGCGTGCGATTGTGGCAGCGCATCGGCGAAAGTTACGAACACGTTTTGATGAAAGCGCTCGGCTACGCGCTGTTTGTCGGCGACTATCCGCATCTGGAAATCGAAATAAAAATCGGTCTGCGCTACAAACCGGATTTGATTGCGCGCGGCGACGGCAGCGGCGACGATTTCGATTTCTGGGGCGAATGCGGGCAAAATTCGATTCGCAAAACGCACTGGATTTTGAAACATACGACGACGAAAAAAATGGCTTTATTCAAAATCGGGCGCGCGAACGAATCGTTGATCAAACAGCTGCGCGCAGAAATTCCGGCGAAATACCGCACCGGCGAAAAACTCGTTTTGATCAACTTCGTTTCGGAAATCGTAAAATTGACAGAAACAAAACAAATTGCGAAAGTTTCAAAAGATTGGTTTACCGAAACGGTAATTTAAAATAAAAAAGCTCGAACCGCGCGGCTGAAAAATAGTTTTTTCGCGGTTAAAAATAATCTCGATGAAAAACGACAAGATAGAAATTCGCGAAGTTTCGACGGTTGAAGAATTGCAGGGCTGCGTGGATTTGCAGCGAGCGGTTTTCGCGACGCCGGATTTGGAAAATTCGCCGGTGCGGCATTTGATCGTCACGAAATACGCGGGCGGTTTTACGTTAGCGGCGTTTGACCAACAGAAAATGGTCGGTTTCGTGCTGAGCGTGCCGATGTTTCGGGGAACCGAACGCGCATTTTATTCGCACATGACCGCCGTTGATCAAAATTATCAAAATTACGGCATCGGCGCGCGTCTCAAATGGGCACAGCGCGAACGAGCTTTAGCCGAAGGCGTCAATTATATTAAATGGACGTTTCAGCCGGTGCAGGCGCGCAACGCGTTTTTTAATCTGGAAAGATTGGGCGCGACTATTAAAACTTACGCGCCGAATTTTTACGGCACCGATTATTCAACGAGCGCCGAACAGGACAGCGTGCGCGGCATAGACAGCGACCGGCTTTTCGCCGATTGGGTGCTCGATTCGCCGAAAGTCGTCGCTTTCGCCAACGGGGAAAATTATGCGGAAAACGGCGAAGTCGTGCGAAAAATCGAAATTCCGCACGATTGGAACGATCTGGTCGTTCGCGACACGCGGCGCGCAATCGCCGAACAGGAAAGAATCAAACGCGAATTTCAGGAATCTTTTGACGCCGGTTTGACGGCGAAAGGTTTTGAGCGAAGCGCGACGAATCCGAAATATTTATTATTCGCCGATTGATTTACATTTTAAAAAATTAAAAAAAAGAGTTTGGCACGACGCGCTTTTTCGTCCGTCTGAAAAATTTACATATTCAATTGGCTCGCGATTTTGATTTCGCTTTCGACAAAAGCCAAACCGCCGCCGTTTTGTTTCGCTCGATACATCGCCGAATCAGCGTGCCGCAAAAGCTCGGCTAAATTCGCTCCGTTTTCCGGGTAAAACGCCGCGCCGATACTCAAATCAGCGACGACGGTATGTTTGCCGACTTGAAAAGGTCTTTGCACATTATCGAGAAGGCGTTCGACGACGGCATTGACGCCGGTTTCGTCGCAATTGTGCAGCAGCGCCGCGAATTCGTCCCCGCCGATTCGCGCGAGCAAATCCGGTTTGCGCAAAATCGAACTGACGCGCGCCGCCACATACTTTAAAAGCTCGTCGCCGACATCGTGACCCATCGTGTCATTGACCGTTTTGAAATGATTCAAATCAAAGTAAAGAATGCTGAACGGCTCGGCGGTTTGCCGGTATTTAAGCAGTGCGGTTTCCACTTCTTCCTGAAATTTATGGCGATTGGCAAGCCGCGTCAGCGGATCGTGGAAAGCCAAAGTTTCGAGCGAAAACTGCTGATGCTTGCGGTCGGTAATATCGCGAACGGTAAAAATTCTGCCGTCGAGCATTCCTTTTTTGTTTCTGAGCGGCGTTATCGTCACTGACAGGAAATGCTGCGCTCCGCCGAGATAAAGTTCGGTTTCATCGTATAAATCGAGCACCGTTTCGTATCTGTCGAGCAATCCTTTCCACGACGCGAAAGTCGTTTCAAATTTCGAGCCGATAATCTGACGCGGCGTTTTATCTAAACTTTCGGCGGCGGCAGGATTAATATCAATAATAAAATTGTTGCGGTCGAGAATAATCACGCCGTCGCGAATCGTTTTGAAAACGGTTTCGTAAGCAATCGGATCGCTGACGAGAAAACGATAGCGAAAAATCGCGACTGCCAAAATCGAAAAAGTGACCGGAAAACTGAGCGACGTATAGCTGATTTCGCCGAGTAATTTGAAAGTGCCGATGATATTGACGGCGAACGGAACGGAAATGGCAAACAGCAAAATCAGCAGGCGATTGCGATAATGGCGCGACGCGCGGCTGGTTTCGAGCAAAACCGTCAAATATCCAACTGCCGATAAAGCATAACTGTACGGCAGATGAGCGACCCAGAAATAATAACCGTAAACGACTTTCAGAGAATTAGCGCCGCCCAAATGAATTTCGCTGAAGAACAAATGATGCAAATTGTTGGAAATCAGAAAAAACCACGAAACGACTGGAATGACGCATAATGCGGCGATGAATTTTCGATTGATGTTCTTGCCGCAGTATTCATAGATAAACACGAGCATCGAAAGCGGCACGAAACCGCCGCCGAGGTAACGCACGATTTCGCCGAACATTTCTCCTTCGAGCGTTTGGCTGACGCGTCCGATGACATCGCCGATCATCCATAAAACGGCGGTTAAGCAGGCGACGACGAATGATTTTGCGTTGCGCGCCTGTTGGTCTCGGCTCGCATAAATACAGATCAGCAGTAAACCGACGATTGAGACGGTCAGATAAATTACAGGGAAATTGAGTAACATCCGAATAAAATATTTTAGATTGTAGGATTTTGAAGACTGGCTTTCGGGTGAAAGCGGCGGCTGGGGAATCGTCGCCGGAATTAATGATAACTCAAAACGCGTAAAAATTTCAACATTTTTTAACGCGCTTAATCGTTGCCGAAACAAGCTTTGCACGATAAAGCGCGCAAAGCTTAACAGCATTACCGAAGAAATAAAAGAAAAATACTGATCTAAGAAACGAAAAATGCCGTTAATCGTTTTGCCGCACGCGCAGATAAAAAATTGCCGGCGATTAAAATTTGATTTTCGCTGTGTTAATCTTTGTTCTAAAATTCAGATTTTATGAACGACACAACTTTGTACGCCAACGGTTCGGTCGCTGCGGAAATCGAGTTTCTGCGCCGCGAAATCAATCGTCACAACGAGCTTTATTACCAGAACAACGCGCCGGAAATCGCCGACGCCGAATTCGACGAGCTTTTAGTCAAATTAAAAAATCTCGAAACGGAAAATCCCGCGCTCGTTACGCCCGATTCGCCGACGCAGCGCGTCGGCGGACGCGCCGAAGGTTTCAAGCCGTTCGTACATCGCGTTCCTTTGATGTCGCTTGATAATTCCTACGATCTCGACGACTTGAAAGCCTTTGACGAACGCTGCCGCAAACTCGCCGACGGTCGCGAATTCGATTACGTCGCCGAACTGAAAATTGACGGCTTGAGCGTCGCGCTGCATTACGAAAACGGCGTTTTAATCGCGGGCGCAACGCGCGGCGACGGCTCGACCGGCGACGATGTTTTCAGCAACGTCAAAATGATTCGCACGATTCCGCTCAAATTAAACGGCGAGTTTTCCGAACGAGTCGAAGTGCGCGGCGAAGTTTTTATGGCGCGTTCGGTGTTTGAAAAAATCAATGCCGAACTCGAAATGCAGGGCGAAAAACTTTACGCCAATCCGCGCAATTTCGCCGCCGGAACGCTGCGCCAGCTCGATTCGGCGGTGGTCAAATCGCGGCGTCTCGACGTGTTTCCGTATGACGTTTTGAGCGGCGCGCAGAAAATGTTCGCCACGCACGAGGAAAATTTTGAATGGCTCGCGCAAGCCGGTTTTCACGTTAATGAAAATCGCCGCCGCTGCGCGAACTTTGACGAGTTGACCGAATTTATCGGCGCGATGCAGGCGAAGCGCGATTCGCTCGATTACGATATTGACGGCGTTGTCGTCAAAGTTAATCAAACGAATTTGCAGCAGGAATTCGGCGCGACGACCAAAGCGCCGCGTTGGGCGATTGCGTATAAATATCCGGCGATGCAGGCGACGACGCAGCTCGAAGCGATTAATATTCAGGTCGGGCGCACCGGTTCGCTGACGCCGGTCGCGTATTTGAAGCCGGTCACGCTCGCCGGAACAATCGTTTCGCGCGCATCGCTGCACAACGAAGATGAAATCAAACGTCTGAATATTAAAATCGGCGATTGGGTTTTGATTGAAAAAAGCGGCGAAATTATTCCGCAGATTTTGCAGGTAATCGAATCGCGCCGCAGCGGAACGGAAACCGATTACGAATTTCCGAAAAATTGTCCGGTGTGCGGTTCGGACGCCGTTCGTCCGGACGGCGAAGTCGTCACGCGCTGCACGAATCCCGATTGTCCGGCGAAAGTAAAAGCCCGAATTTCTTATTTCGCGGCGCGCAAAGCGATGGACATTGAAGGTCTGGGCGTAATTCTCGTCGAAAAACTCGTTGATTTGGGAATGGTGAAAACCGTCGCTGACATTTACTCGCTCAATCTCGCGCAAGTCGCTGAACTCGAACGCATGGCGGAAAAATCGGCGACGAATTTGATGAATCAAATCGAAAATTCAAAATCGCGCGGTTTGCAGCGGCTTTTGTACGGCATTGATATTCGTCACGTCGGCGAACGCTACGCGAAAATTTTGGCGAATCATTACCGCTCGATTGAAAAACTCGCCGCCGCGACGGTTGAAGAACTCGATGCGATCCACGAAATCGGTTTGACCGTCGCCGTTTCGGTTTTTAATTTCTTTCGCAATCCGCGCAATTTGGAAACAATCGAAAGATTGAAAGCGGCGGGCGTGAAAATGGAAGTTGACGGCGAAGACGCGGCGAATTTTGACGAAAGATTCGTCGGCAAAACTTTTGTTTTAACCGGAAAGCTCGAACAATTCACGCGCGACGAAGCCGCCAAACTGATCGAACAGCGCGGCGGACGCGTTTCCAGCTCGGTCAGCAAAAAAACCGATTACGTCGTCGCGGGTGAAGACGCCGGTTCAAAATTAACGAAAGCCGAAAGTTTGGGCGTCAAAGTTTTAAGCGAAGATGAATTCAAACAATTGGCTTCTGAGTAATTTGGCGAGCAACAACTTTACAAAAGCGAGTAATCCGTTACTGAAAACCGTTTAATTTTTGAACGCGAAAAAAAAAGCGGAGGCGATTGAAAAGCAAATTTCATCGCTTCCGCTTTCTTAATTTGCCAAAGCCGAATCGTTAATCCGTGACAACGTTCATTTTCGCCGTTTGGTCTCCGTAATTAAGCGCTTTTAATCCGAGCGGCGCGAATTGCGAGCCTTTGAAAGCGTCGCTGATTAAAACGCCGTCGCTAATCAAAACTCCGTCGGAAATAAGCACACCGTCGCTGATCAAAACGCCGTCGCTAATTAAAACTCCGGATGAAAGAAACGGATTGCCGTCCGAGATCAACACGCCGTTGGCGGTTAAAATGCTGTCGCTAATCAAAACTCCGTCGGAAAACATTGCGCCGTCAGAAATGAGCACGCCGTCCGATTCGACCGTGCCGTCGCCGAGCAGCTTACCGAGCGCGTAAACGTTTTGGTATTTGGTGATTAAATCCGCTCCGTAAACGAACGTGTGATCAACGATCATTCCGCCGCTCCACGCGAAGTTTTCACCGGCGACGGTCGAGTTTGCTGCCGGAACCGTTGTGGTCAAAAGGTTTGCGCCGAGCGCGGTTGTCGCAGTCAAATCGGTGCGCACGGCTTTGGCAATCTGCACGGCGCCGACGGCGTTTAATTGTCCGGCGCCCTGCTCGAAATTATTCGCTCCGCTGATCGGCTGCGCCGAATACATCAGCGCCATTTTAATGATGTTCGGCGTCAGCGCCGGATTCGCCTGAAACATCAACGCCGCCGCGCCCGCAACCGCCGGAGCCGCCATCGAAGTTCCGCTCAGAGTCATCTGCTCTTTGAATTTGCTGCTGCTGACGCCCGCCGAAAGCGCCGGGTTCTGCGCAACCAGGTAATTGTCCGGCGATTGCGCTGAAATGATTTTATTGCCGGGCGCAACCAAGTCGGGTTTGACCAGATTGTCGTAGTGTTTGACGCCCTCTTCGTCAACTGAAAAAGAGCGCGTCGGACCGTGCGAGCTGTAAGTCGCCATCACGTCGTCGCTTCTGACATCGGTGCCGAACGTATTCGTCGCGCCGACCGTCACGGCGGAAGGTTCGTTGCCCGGCGAATGAATCAAGCCGTAAACTTTGTTGTTGTCCGCATCTTTGCCGAGATTCCCGGCAGCCGTCACAACGACGATTCCGGCGTCAACGAGCTGGCGAACCGCCAGACAAACCGGATCGTCGCGGTAAGAATCAATCGCTTGTCCGCCGAGACTCATATTAACGACTTTAATGTTGTACGCGGCATTTGTGCGATTTTTATAAATCCAGTCGAGCGAAGCGAGCACGGAAGAAATCGTGCCGACGCCCTGCGTATTAAGCGCGCGCACGCTGATAATCGTCGCGTTTGATGCGACGCCTTCGTAAGCGCCGCCGGCGACCGAATCGTTTCCGGCGGCGATGGCGGCAACGTGCGTGCCGTGTCCGTTCGGGTCACCAATTGTGCCTTCACCGGTAAAATCAACGCTGGCTTTGACGCGCGAAACGCCGTCAGCGTCTTTGAGCGAATAATGATTCGGGTCAACGCCCGAATCTACAATCGCGATGCCGATTCCGGTTCCGTCCAGAACGTTTGCGCCGTTCAAACTGCGCGCCGCGCCGGTTCCGGTCGTCGTCGTCAAATGTCCCTGCTGGCGCAGTTCGCGATCAATCAAAAAATAATTGACATCAGCGCGTTTCGCCAGATTTTTGAAAGCCGACAGCGGCAAACTATAAACTCGAAAACGTTTGAAGCTGGCGTAAGATTTTTTCAGATGTCCGCCAGCGCCTTTAACGGCGGCGTCGAGCGTTGTCGTAAAATCGGCAGTAGATTCAACGATAACATCAACGCGCGTCGCGCCGGATGCGGCGCTGATTTTATCTTTCAAGTCTTTGGCTACTTTTTCTTTCGCCTCCGCCGAACCGATTAATCCGCCGATCATCAAACCGATCATCACAATCTTGGCAAAATAATTTGTAATATTGTCTGTCATAGCCTTCATTTTTAACGCTTTCCCCCATTGTTCTTTTTGACTGCGCCCGATTGAAGCGTTCGAGCAGTCGGCGTTTCTCCAAGCGAACCGCGTGCCGCGCGTTTTGCTTTGTTTAACCGCACTGTTTGCCGTAATTAGCGTCAAAATGCGGTTTCGCCGAAAGAAATTTAAAAACGAAAGACGGTCAAATTGAATGAATGATTCAGTCAAATTGATGAGTTGGTGAAAGATTAAACAAGGATTTTCGCCGAGATGCCGAAACAAATAACGAAACAGCTTGAAGCGAAAATCGCGAATGTAATATTGATTGAATGACAGCTGTAAAAATAAAGAAAATGTAATATTCTTGAGAAATAATCGAAAACGAAAAGTTCGCAAGCGAATTTAAAGATTTTAAGGTTTTGAGCTCCAAATTAATGACAATGAACAATTTTTTTAACGCAAATTTAGCGGAAGTTGATCCGGTTATTGCAAAAGCGATTGGTGATGAAACGAATCGGCAGGCAAACGGTTTGGAATTGATCGCGTCGGAGAACTTTGTATCGGAAGCGGTTTTGCAGGCGATGGGTTCGGTGTTTACGAACAAATACGCCGAAGGTTATCCGAAGAAAAGATATTACGGCGGCTGTGAGTTTGCTGATGTCGTCGAGCAGTTGGCAATTGACCGCGCGAAGGAGATTTTCGGC
>SXGU01078599.1_pt1 | contig 13307 bp, 14 predicted proteins | sample 3174531 | NCBI WGS metagenome assembly SXGU01 (sample SAMN11356863, study PRJNA531348) | freshwater metagenome | isolation source: freshwater sample F1-140 | place: China: Fuxian Lake, Yuxi | collected 2017-12-25 | reverse complement strand
CCAAAGACCTGGCCCACCTCAGCGCCTTCGGACGCAAAGCCCTGCGCAATATGCGCCGCCGCCCCAAGCTGGTGGCCGCGTTTTGGAAACAGGCGGAACTCTGGTGAGATGTTCACTGTATTATGCAGGAGTCAATAATCGGATTGCCACATCGGGGGCAATTGCCATCTTCCAACTCGCCGTATTTGTTGAGTGCGCTCATGCAGATAGATGATTTGAAGGGCACTTAATTGATTGGAGCTTGGCCAGGAGGATAAAGAGACGGGTATTTCCGATCAGCTATGTGCGAATTGCAGACCGGGCAGCCGATATGAGCGGGATACCTACCGCCTTCGGTATTGTTCAAAAGCACAGTGCATTCGTCGTGAACAAATGTTCCACATTTCTTGCACAATATGCCCCTCCCTCGATTCTCACTTCTGAACGCGCCACTATTCTCACCACACCCAGGGCACAGGTAATTTACTTGACTGGGGGCTACAGTTGGAACCGCGCCTAAGGCTTCACCACATTCAGGACACGCTTTCCATTTCGGCTTAATGGGGTTGCCGCACTGGGGGCAGTTGCCGTCATCCAATTCGCCATATTTGTTGAGGTTGGCCATCGGCAACAGCAGGTCAGAGTGATGTAAGACGCGCCTTCTTCTTGGCGAATTGCAGCGCTGATTTGGAATCCATTTGCGGCCCATCGGTGTCGTTGCTGGCCCAATCAAATTTGTTCTTAAGAATTTCGAACTGCGCTTTGCTCAGTTCACGGGCAATTGTTTCGGCCTCTTCAAGAAGCTCGTCGACTTCACAGAAAGCTCCGTTGACGTTGAGATATGCAAAGGCCTCCTTTAGCGTTTCGAACTGTTCCTCGGTGAGTTCTGATGCAAGCTTGCCTGCCGTGGCGAGGACCGCCTCATCATCCTCCAACGATGGGCCATCGTCGTCGTCCCTCTTGAGCCATGCAAAGGCCTCCTTTAGCGTTTCGAACTGTTCCTCGGTGAGTTCTGATGCAAGCTTGCCTGCCGTGGCGAGGACCGCCTCATCATCCTCCAACGATGGGCCATCGTCGTCCCTCTTGAGCCAGTGTAACACCACTTCATCTGAAACAAATATGGCGTTGGGTTTAAATTGTTTCCCCTTGCCGGACCCTGAACTGAAGGCTGCCTTGCCACAGCCACAGGATGGGCAAAACTTCCAAGGTGGCTCCAGCGAGTGTCCGCAACCGTCGCAGGCAGTGGACAGTCGCTCTCCGCAGTTGGGGCAGGCCATCCAGTCCGGTTTCACGGGCTTCCCGCATTCAGGACAATTCCCTTCCTCAAGCTCCGCATTTTTATTTAAGCGTGTCATATTATGGTTTTCTAGCTGCTATGGCTACATTCGTTAACCGCAGAGCGCCAAGATTTTTTTCTAAAACTCCCGGATGTTCTGAATCGCCTGCTCCACAGCCCGGCGATGTTCGTCGAGAGTTTCCTTGCTTTGTTCCTGAGCGGCCTCATCGGCTTCGGCAAGCTCCGCTAGGAATTGCTCGGCATCACGGCGCTGTTCGCCAGCATCCGAGAGATTCTTCCCAAAGCGTTTGTTTCGGGCAGAAGCGGTATCCAAATCGTCGCCTGCCGAGCGTTCAGTGGACTCGTCCTCACGCGCAGGTTCGCTGACCTCTTTCCGCTGGGTCTCAATGGACTCGTCCACTTTCTCTGCCTGTTCTCCGTGCTGCCCTTGGATGTCCGACTTTAGCGCCTCGGCCGCAGCGTTCAGCGCATCAGCCGTATCGCTCAACACCGGATCGTCCTGACCCGACCAATCTGATTGGGCAGAATCGGCATCGTCCTTGATCTCGGCAGAGACTTCTTCTTCAGCGTCGGTTCGCTCTTCGAGTTCCTGCTTATTTTCCTGCCATTCGCTTTTGCTTTTTCGCGGCATATTTCCTCCGGGGTATTTGTTTGGCTGCCTCCAACTCAAGTTGTTGAATCCGTTTCAGGTGGGAATTCCCAATCTCCGTCGCGCGGGCACTCAACGCCCGATCCAGCATGGCATCTGAAATGATTTGCTTCGACTTGACGCGTGCCTGCTCGACGAGCGTCAGCAGGGAGGCCTGCCAATTCCGAGCATCCTTTGCAGATTGCATGTTCTGGAACTGACGAATTGATGCAACCAAGCCCTTCCGCAGTGCATTGCGAAGCTGTTCCAGCTTGCGCTGCAAATTTTCGAGTCTGCACTCCTGCGATGCTTGATACCAAGCAGCCGAGGCGAAGCTTTTCCCTAGCGTCAGGTCATCCGGCCGGTTCATCCCCTCGATGGCGTAGGGAGAACGCACACGGACGGGGCGGTAGAGTTGTTCGTTGTAGGCAAACGCTTCGCCCACTTCCAACCGGGCTAATTCCTCGTGGGCATACTTGTCCATCAGCATGGCTGCTGCGAGCGCATCCCGGTCGTCTTCGGAAACAGTCCGATGCACGATTTTGACTGCTGTATTCTTGAGCACCTCGGGGGCAATCGCGGCGGGCGATTGGTCCACCACCATGATCCCCTCACCAAAGGCGCGGATCTCCGCGAGCATGCGCACCAGAAAACGCGCAGCGTGGCCGCGCGGATCGGCGAAATCCTCCGAGACGCGCCCCTGCGCGCTCTGCACCCCGATGAGATTATGCGCCTCCTCCAGCACGATCACATGTTTCAATCCCTTACCTGGACCTTGTCGGGCCAGTCGTTCCCGAACGGAATTCAGAAGGAACAACATCAGCAGGTTCTGCTGATCAAGGTTCAGCGCATCCATTTCCAGGATGGTCGGCCAGCGCATCAGTTCGTCGAGCGACGGGAACGAATGACTGAAGGAGAACATGCGTCCGACACTGCGTTGGCAGAGGGAGTTGAGCCGGACATCAATTGCGGTCTGAAGGTTAGCCTTCACCTCGCCGACGTAACCGCGATTTTCCATGATCTTCTTCGCTGCGGAAACCAGCGTCTTCATGGTGGGCCACGGTCGGTCTTTGCTCTCCTCGTCGCCCAGACTGAAACCCGCCTCTTCGTAACATCGGACAATCGCTTCGCTGATCAGGCTTGGCAGCGGTCCTCCCGACATTGGGATTGCCCCGGCGAAACAGGTCTCCAGCGCGGAAATGTGTTCCTCGACAGTCACACCGGATGGAACTTCCAGCGGATTGAAGCGGAATGGTGAGAGCCGCTCGTTGCCGGGCGAATAGATTCTCAAGTCTTTCGCCAGCTTCCCGCCGCCGTCGGTAAGGATTCGGTATTCGCTCTTGGCGGGCTCCAACACCAGAAAGGGCACTTGGTGTTTCTCCCAAAGCTGCTGGAGGATATTCAGAATGGTCGTGGTCTTGCCGCTGCCGGTCACGCCGGCGACAAAAAGATGCTTCTGTGCTTGGTCCAGTCCAACAGCGAGATTGGACGGTCGCTCTGCTTCCGCGCCGATCTCGATCAGCCCCTGCTTTTCTTTGCCGCCCGGTCGCACGCCGCGCATCTCGCTCTCGATGCGTATCGTTCGCAGGTAAAGCCCATCCGAAGTCGGCAATGTGAGCATGCGACCCGCCGTTTGCATGTCCGCCAGGCAGCATAGGTGTGAAAGTTCCGCAGCTCGGAGGAACTGCTCCTCCAAAGCAGACTGAAGTTTCTTAGGGATGCCCGTCAATCGCTCGGAATAACAAGTGCCGTCATCGCCGACTTTGAACTGTTCGACGAAGTGTTCTCCGGATTGAATGGCCAAGCGAATTGGAGTTTTGCCTTGTGGTTGTTCACGCACCTTAGCCTTGCCACCGGGGCCCATCGCCTCAGCCAAAGATTGGGCAACCAATGCCCCCTCGCGCCTATCCGCCGACACGACCCGAATGCCGAACTCACATATTCGCCCGGAATAGAGGGTGTCAAAATACTGCTGGAAAAAATCCTTATGCCGCGCTGCCAGTATGTCCCGCTGCCGTGCAAGATCCGTGATTGATCCGGCATCTCTTCGCTCGGGATCAAAATCGGAAGCGTGTCGATCCAAGTCCTGCAAGATGGAGAGTAACGTCTTGCCAGCTTCAGCGCCCAAATTGATGGGTTTTGCGCTGATATCCAGCAGGCATGGAGCAGTGAGTGAATTGAACAGAGCGTCCAAATTCAAGCTATTGGCAATGGCCGGCAGGTCATCAGGAAAAGGTGAAGGCGCATAATAGAGAAGGTCTTTCTCCGAATCATGGAATAGTTCCTCGTTGCGATCCACGAGAAACAGATGGAATCCATTGGTGTCCACACCCGCTGCAGCTTCATCGATACCGGCATCGGTCCAACAATAGAATTCTCTAAGGAGATGCTCGCCGGGAAATCTGTTTCTGGCTTGGCCCACGCCTCCTGTGTGCAGGCGCAAGAACAGCCGTAGGCGATCTTGAGGAGATTCCGTTCCAGGCTGAAAAAGGTAGCGAAGAAGCAACCAATCCCCGGTATCTGGTTGCAGCAGACCCAGAATGTCATGCAGAACCCCGCCCGCATGCTGTGCTGCGGATGCACCATATCTCGCGCCGAATTGCGGCATGGCGAGATCTGGGAGATAGGAAATCTTGAGAAAAGCTGATTTCACAATGGCGTTGGTCCTTTTCTTTGTCGGCGATTAGTTGAACCGCCTGCTCTTTGCTCGACCCGGCGGGCGGCCCGCTTGATTAGGTCCACAACTCCCGCCTCCAAGGCGCGGTAGCCGCCAAGTTCCTCCGGCTTCTTGCGCAGCAGCCCGGCCAGTTCGTCACGATCATCGGCCCCCAACGGTGGCGTGTAGGTGAAAAGTAGGTGCAGCGACAAATCCATTTCGTCACCCACCTGATCCACCCGGAGGCCGAATGAAAGAGCGCAAATGTCCGGTGCGCACTCCTCATGGTTCAACGCAATCCACTGCATGGGTTGTCCCTTAGAGATAACGCCAGTTTTTTTCGGCTGAATGGCAGGCGTGCCGCTGGAAGATTCCGCATGGAGTTCACCGAGTGCCGCCAGCAACTGATCTACTGGGTTTCCTTGCTTCGGGTTCACTCGAAATAGACGTTCCTTGACTTCGACCTTGCTGATCACGACTGCGCAGTAAGCTGCACCCGGCATAGCCGTCAACTTATTGAGCAAATCTTCAATCGCTTGGTCTGAAACCCTTCCGAAAACGATTTTGGGTTCAACAATCTCCATTCCGGTAGGGCGGGATCGGGTCTCGCGGTCGTCAGTGGAGGTTTTTGCGGGAGATTCGAGACGGGCCATACGTTCACGAATTGTGCCCGACACGGGTTGATTTCGATCCACCCACTCATGGTGGGCGGTGTTGAGAAACTTTGTAATAATTCCCTTCGCGTAATTCCGCGTGTCTGAATTGCGCTCAAAGAGGAAGGCCAGCCGGCTGAAGTGTTCCAGAATCTCTTGTGACCTTGGTCCACCCGAAATGCCCGGCGCGGTGGTGGTCGTCTCGGCTTCAACGGCCAGATCGCAAGGGCCGTTCGGGAGTCGTTTCAAAAGACCTTCCCAATCTTCCAAAACGTCCTGCTCGCGCTTCTCATCTCCCAACTGACGAAAGGCATCCGCCTGTAGTTCCAATGCCAGAATTCGGAGTGGATCGTCAGGTCGCGTCTCCCGACCCATCGCTTGACAGAGACGAACTGCACCATCGGGTTTCTTCTGACGCAATTCAGCACGCGCTTGTAACAACCGTTTCACCCCTGCCAGATACTGAGCATAGTCTCCTTGCCGATCCTCGGTCGCGGCTCGCTGAAGGAAAGTTTCGGCTACCGAAGCATCCTCGACGACCCAAGCGATAGAAATCAATAATTTGAATAGTAAAGGCCGACTGGATTCCGCCAAATTGCTGGAATCTTTCTGAATCAATCCCCGGAGCAATAACGTGGCATTGGCGGTTGCCCCACACATCAGCGCCGCATTGGCACCCAGCAGATCGCACTCGTTCTCCAGTTGTTCGGCCCGGACTGCCGCACGGGACACCAATTCCGGAGAAGTTTTTCCGTCCCGATACCGGCGCAATTGCTCCCGCAACATTTGCAGAACAAACTGGTCCTTCTTGAGTGATGTCAAAAGTTCCTCAAGCAACAGCGAATCCGGGCGCAGCGCCTGAGCGGCGGAATTGGACAACCGCTCAAGGATCGGGCGCGACTGCAAACTGGGCTTGGGCCACTGAGATTGTGCTCGCGACGATGTGCTGTTGGCCGGGTTGGGTGTCATGATAAGGACGCCTTTAGAGTTTCTTCCCAGGCCAGTGCTTGCACTGAGGGTCCATACAGGGCTTACCACTAGCGCGCCGACAATTTGCTTGATGATTTTCGTAGGAGAAAATCCACGCCGCCACGATGGCAACTATGGTTGCGCAAGTGGTGTTTGTCTGCCAGGTGCCGCCGTCAGGATACATGAGGCAGAGATGTCCGTCTTTCCACATGTGCTGGCAGACAAAGCGCGGATCAATGATGAACGCCCTTGGTTCTTCGTGCGGGAAGTTCTCCGGGTAATCAATCAGGACGCGATAGCTATTGCCGCGATTTGATTTCAACTTTCCCACCCAACCGAGTTTGCCATCGTTGCCGCGAGTCAACTTGAAGTCCGGGAAACGACTGTGCATAGCCTCCGTTTCCTGCCGCAACCGCGTCGGCATCTTATCGTGCCAGGCATACCAGGTGACTGGCTTCAAGCGGGCGAGATTCACAATTCCTCTCCTTTCCATGCGCGATACCACGTTGTTGGTTTCAACTGGGTCACAGGGCCACGCTCATGCGCGTCCTCCTGACTAAGCTTTTCTGCGTCATGAATCTGTCCGTCCACGCTGACGAACACCGGCTTGCGTTCATCGAGTTGGCGGGCGATTTCCTCCAGGTTATCAATGGTGTTGTCTCTTGCCATAGGTTTGTTCTTTCTAGTTTTGCGTTGTTGCCACGTCTCCGGCAGGCACTGCCGTTGCTGATCGAACCTCTGGTCCGAGCAGGGGCACGATGACATCGGCAATCATGCTCTGCGGGGACCACTCCCTTTCAGGTATTGGTTTATGCTTTGTTGAGGGAGAATTCTGGATCAAGACTTGGGGTGCAAGGTCAGGATGCTGCTTGGAACACACAATCACAATTTCTCGTCCGCCTGTCCGCGGGAAAGAAAAACACAGATTGCCGTCGCCAATTAAAAATGGTTCCGCCTTCAAACCGAAGGACCGGAGGAGGCTCTGTTCACGGGCCAGCAATGAGCGTCCGCTTGCGGTTTCAAACCAACGCAAAGAGGCCCCGGCAGGGGACTTGTTGTTTGGATCGGCTTCCCTCGCTTCGTTAGCCACCCCCTTCTGATTGTCTGCTGAAAAGAACGGCAACTGCATCAAATTCGACAGTTTCTTCCAAACACGTTCTTGCGCGGGGGTTGGGTTGCGTTGGTTTGACTCAGCCTGCACTGTTTCCATTTGTCGAAGCACAGGCGCAGTGGCGGCCTGATCCAAAAAGGACTCCGTAAAAGCTCGATCTGGCTGCATCGCGAGATTGATTTCGTGCCAGTTCATGGGGTGAAAGCGCATCTCGGGGTCAAGCCGGGTTACAAAAAATGGATGCAGCTGAAATCCCAGATCTGATTCACAAATAATGATGGGGAAAAGGATGCCCTCCACTCCATAGTCGGGGTCGTGAAGAAGGTCATACACGCCCGTGACATCGCCACCGCTGGGCACCGGCAAGTTGCGGGGATGCTTGTGCCATTCACCCAGATAGTGAACCCCATATTGCCCATGCAACTGGTTTAGTAAACTCTGCTGATAAGCCACATCCCGCCTAAAATAGTAGGCGTGATGGACGGCTTGTGGTCCCGGAGGAGTCGCATGGGTAACGAGCATGGCTCCGTCATTGGATCGCGCCCCGATAAGAATGCCGCCGGTTTCCACGTCTGAACTAACCGCCTCGCGACGGATCACATCCATTGCCTGCCGGAGAATAAAGACAGTAGGCAGTTTCCAGCTACTGTTCATGGCCTTGGTCTCCCGTTGCCGCCTTCACGCGAAGGCGGGGATTGCTTTACTTCCAAATGCGTTTCAAACCATTCCAATGCCCAGTTGAGGAGCGTGCCGCTGTTGCAGCCCGGATTCCACTGCTGGTCGGCGCCGAACGGAATCGGGATGGAGCCATCCGCGCGCAACAGGCGCGGTGCTTTCTTGATGGCCGGGCCGAAAAAAAACAACCTTGGCGGTGATTGGGGATAGTCAGCCGGGAAAATCAATTCCACTTTCACCTTAGTGCTGCCACTCACCGTTAGAAGTCCAGCGGCACCCAACAACGATGGATTCTGTTTCTGGTAAAAAAGGCCTGGAATTGCAGGCAGCGGCGACAATAGTTTTTCAAGAACAGCTTTCTCCTTCGAGAGTAACTGCGAATTGGCGTGGAACCATTCCTTGGGCACGGATTTCGCCTCCGGTTTGGTCTGCTCGGGTGCCACCAAAGCCTGCTTCAACTCACGCCACGCTGGTTCGTCGAACAGTGAGAGCGCGTCGTCGAGCCGAGTAACCAGCACAGAATCACTCGTCGTCGCGGCAATCGCTTTCATTCTCATTACGTATTACCATCCCACCGTTTGCTGCATTTGGTGAAGGTGTTCACTTTGCTGGGGTGATTGAGCGAAACTGCTCAATCCAAATGCTATTCCTGTCTGGAGCATCAACTTGAACATTCCAAACCGGTCCTTCATGACTTCCAGGGTGACGCTCGCTGATGCGCCGGATGCTTAGAAAATGCTTTCCCCCAGGGCGAGAATAGGAGGAATTGTTTCCCAACACCGCGATATCGCTTCCTTCAAACCTAGAAAGGATTGCTTGTCCTTGCCGTGACCACGTGCCGGAATCAACCACTATTTCGGATACACCTTTTCGCTTTAGGAAAGCAATCAACTCTGACCATTTCTGTCCATCTTGAGTGCGATACTGATCATTCCACAAAACTGCACGTTGCTCTTGTTTCTCACTATCCTTCCCCGCAAACACGACAACTCCTATGATTGTTGCGATGCTGAGGAGGATCGCAATAATCTGGGCCTTACCAAATTCGATCGAGGGTTCAATTCCGGAATAGTTCGATCGATTGCCTATGGCGGTTTTCGCAACCGTTTTTTTTCGGCTAACTTGAACAAATGAATTTCCGCACTTTGGACACGCCTTCCACTCGGGCTCGATGGAATCCCCGCAAGCCGGGCATACGTTACCTTCCAGTTCACCGTATTTGTTCGTCGCGCTCATTGCTTTTCTCCTGTTGTCTTGGAAATTCTTGGGAGATATTTGGCCCAAAAGCTCGAGTCATTAAACTTCAATGTGTATCGCTCGTCCTTTGGCGCCATGCCGTTTCAATAGGTGCTGTGCTTCTGGACTACCCGCAAGTTCGATCACGTATAAGCGGCCATTGCGATAGTTCACGTCAGCTCCACGGGCAATAAGCTCATCCATAATTTGCAGGCATGCTTTTTTCTTCGCTGCGTTTACGGTGCACCCTGAAACAGTCATCAAAATGGATTCCCCTGTAAAATATATGTGATTAGGATTGGCGCCACGATCAAGAAGCCAAATCGCCTGTTCATATTCTCCCCCTACACAAGCACACCATAAAGCCGTTGTGCCGTGAGATGCTTCAGACGGCGAAAGCTCTGACTCTGACTCCCTCGCGCCATCGACTTTCGCACCTTTATCCAACATCTCTTGGGCTGCAACTAAATCGTTGTTCACGAGAGCGTCAAAAAAGCGTTTCTGAACATCAAATGGCTTACGAACATCTGTGTCGGCTTTGAACCGGCCAGAAACAACGAGGGCACCACATTCGGGACAAGCCTTCCAGCCAACCTTCATTGGGGCTCCGCAATTCAAACACTCGGGCACAAGTCCGCACGCACAGTTTGGGCATGCTTTCCAGTGCGGTTTGATCGGATCGCCGCATTTCGGACAGGCGTCGCATTCCAGCTCGCCGTATTTGTTCGTCGCGCTCATTTCTTGTCTCCCGTTGTTTTGGAGAATCCAGGCAAAAGCCTCGCCCAGAGTTCTCCCACAGTTCGCAAAGCTTCCACAAGGTCTCTTCCGGCATATTCCTCCGCATTTGTTCGCGCTTGCTTATGGGCGAGAATCAAACGCTCGACGGCTTCAATCTCCCGGCGGGTAGCCGAGGTTTGTTGCAATGTCTCTTTGAGGCGGCCCCAATCACCCAAGCCGGCCAGGTCTTTCTCGGGCACGTCCCGCTTGGAATGCTGAACGGCCACGGCCTGCGCAGCCGCCATGGTGCAAAGCTGAAGGTTGGAAAGGCATTGCCAGAATGACTGCATCGCTTGCGCGTAGTGCATGCGGCTCTTGCCCTCCAAATAGCCCACGGTGGGCGCGACCTTCCGGTCTCCCGTTGCTGCACGGCACTGCTGCTGAAGCCGCCCAAGCAATTCGGACCTGTCCTTGAGAATGAACCCTTCGGAGCAGATCACCCAAGCGAATGGATCTCCAACGCGCAGAAATTCCTTCAGCCGCATGTAGCTTTCCACGCTCAGAGCCACCGCATCTGGCGAAGCACCACTCGCACCGAAGACCCTGAAAACCTCCTGTCGGCTTCGCTCGGCATTCACATCCGTCACGACAACAGCCAAATCAATGTCGCTCTCTGCCTTTCCTGCGCCCCTCGCAAGCGATCCAAAGAGAACGATTCCCACCAGGCAGTCGCCCAATGCCCCGTCCAAATCTTGAATGAACTGCTGCACGGCCTGCGGCAGTTCCGGTTTTGCTTTGTTGCTCATACTGAGATTTCTTCTTTCGTCTTATGAACCGAGCCCACCACCAAACCCACCGAAACCACCCCCAAATCCTCCTCCAATATTGTCACAAGCGTTTCCCCAGCCGAGGCCACGGCCCAAATCGAAGCTTTGGACACCACCGGTCATGGAGCTCGGCAGACCACCTGTGGCCAATCCCAGTCCTCCTCTGGAGGGCGTGAGCGAAATTTGTGGAAGAATATCGTAGCCACGATTGCCGAAGCCCAGCGTCGGACTGCCCAATGAAGGAGTGTAGGAAGACGGGGTCGTTCCAAAACCCAGAGGTGTGGTCCAGCCGGTTCCGGCTGTTCCGAGGCCAAGCCGCAAGTAGGAACTGGTGGGCACTGGCCCGGTTCCCAGGAATGGAAGTGCGCCGGGTGGAGCCACTGTGGAGAATCCAAGCAACAACTCATTGCCTTCCCGGCGTGCCCAAGCCGGAGAAAAACTCTGCGGTGATGTCGCCAGCATTGATGGGCCACGAGGAGCAAAAGCAGAATGCGGCGCAAGCGCTCCGATTAGGCCGATACCCGAAATCCCCGGCAAGCCAAACCCGCCTCCGCCAAACCGAGGAGCCAAGTCCGGCAGTCCCCCGCCTAAGCCACCACCCCAAAGTGCGCCGGACGAACCAGAACAAGAACTGCTGGAGTGCCCTTGGCGTGGGGATGCCGAGGTGGCGTTGTTCAAATCCGCCAGCGCACCGTTGAGTTCATCAACCAAATTCCTGAAGAAATCAGTTTCTTCGTCGCGATGCGTGCGCGCCGCTGTGAAGTGGCTCGAAAACCTTGCTGGACCATCGGGAACACGAGCTGCCCCGGCTTGTGAAAGACCATCCTCGGCAGAGGATGTGATGCTCTCCAACCGAGAGCGCGCATCGGACACGCTTTGTTCGGCTGCTGCAAAAGCGCGCCCGGCTTCGGCGACCCGCCGTTCGGCCTCGCTCATTTTTTGCTGGGCCTGATTAAGGTGTTTTTGCGCTTCGGAGAGTTCTCGCTCGGCGTTGCTGAGTTCTTCACGCGCCGCCTTGACGGTTTCCCGTGCCGCAGCTTTTTCTTCAGATGATGCTTCTCGGTCTGCCTGAACGAGCCGCAGTTCTTCCTGTGCGGATGCCAGAGTTTGTTTGGCCAATGAAACCGTGGCTTTCGCAGACTCAACCTCTCGTTCGGCCGACACGACTTCCTGCCGGGCGCTGACCTCCGCGTCGCGAGCCGATTCCAACTCATCCTTTGCCTGAGCATAGTTGTCGCTCGCGCCTCCTGCTTCCGCGCAGGCGCTTTCCACCTCATTTTGCCACTCTTGCTTCGACTTAGTCATGTGGTGCTACGGTCGCTACCGGGGGGGCTTTATGAGCATGGCTGAGAGGAAAGGTAGAACAATGAGCCACGCAAAGGACTTGATCCACGCCAAAAGGCTGAGGCCAAAGCAACAAACGAAAACGAAAAGTGAAAGTTGGACGGCGTTGCATTCCACGAAATCGGTGTCGTTGTCAAAGGCGAAAAAGAAGGCAGTAGCGATCGCAACCGGGGGTAGCACCAAGACGATCATGAAAATCACAACCCCAGGCATTTCAGGTTGCCACGCTTTCAGCTCCTTTTCGAAACCGACTGATGCCAGCGTGATTATTCCCAACGCAAGGGCATAGGCAGCGAAGAGAGGGTGGGCCAGAACGAAACGATAGGCAGACGAGGCCAATGAAGCGAAACCGGTAATCGTTTGGCGTGTTGTGGATTCACCGAGATCGCGCGGCGAGGAACCCGTCACCCCTAGTTTCAGCCCGCAGGCCGGGCAAGCAACCCACCCGTGCTCCAACGACCGATCGCAATTCGGACACGCCGCGTTTTCCTCAATCTCACCAAACTTGTTCAATCGCGTCATGCAGAGCTGATTCTTTGACCGATTTCAACCCCGACCATCTGCCTTGCCATGCCACACATTGGGCGCTACTTTTCCCGGTGCTTCAGTGTTCATTGCGTTGGTAGCGATCAGCTCCAGTATTGTCGAGTTTCCATTTCGCACACCCTTTCAAAGCTAGGGCGTATTCACGAGGAGGATTGGAGTTGGGACGGCGGGCGGTGAGGTGAGCATGACGCGGCCTCATCCGCGCGTGGGTGTTTTCGGCCTTCTGGCACTGGCAGGCATGTATCCGGTGGCCGCTCTGGAATGCGCCGCGCAAACCGCCTTCATGCCGAAACGGGACAGGTTGAAGCTGGGCGGTTGAACGGAATCGAAGAGGTCGGGCACAGGAGCAGTTTACCAATTCCAAATGACAGGCACCACGGGTTTGAAATGCCCGCTCAAGCTTCCGATTTGTGGTCTGGAGCATGAGCGAAGGCAGCTTCTGCTTACGTTCCAAGCCACCGGTTTTTCCCATTTGATCACCGCGAGTTTTTCTATACTGCTTTTCTATACTCGGCAGCGTTTTTCACGCTTTGTCGGGCAGAGTTGGCGAAGGCGTGAAGCTCCTCAAGTCCTTGAATTGCAGCGTGAAGCACATTTGGATGCAGGTGAGGGAAAATGAGAAAAACGGCCTGGGGGACTTAGAAGGCGGATGCTCTATCCAACTGAGCT
>SXGU01537420.1_pt1 | contig 13311 bp, 12 predicted proteins | sample 3174531 | NCBI WGS metagenome assembly SXGU01 (sample SAMN11356863, study PRJNA531348) | freshwater metagenome | isolation source: freshwater sample F1-140 | place: China: Fuxian Lake, Yuxi | collected 2017-12-25 | reverse complement strand
TGCCGTCGAAGATCAGCAACGGGAGATCCTGAAGGCGCATCGCGGGTCGCAGGTGGGGACGATCGTGCAGGTCCTTGTGGAAGGGCCGGCGTCGCGCAAGGGACGGGGTGGGTCGAACACCACGCTTGGCGAACCGGGGACGGCCGTTGCCAGCGATGATGACGCCGGAACCGCGCCGGGTGTGCCTGGACGATGGGGCGGAAGGACACCGGCGAACACCTTGGTCTTCTTCGATTCGGTCGAGGATCCGACCGGGCGCCTGATCGACATCGAGGTGACCAAGGCGAGTCCGTGGTTCCTTGAAGGTGTTCCGCGGACGCCGGTGGTGGCGTCATCGCGCCGGGTCATCCTGCCGATGTTGGCATAGCCGTCAGTTTGTGCCTCCCTGATAAACTACCGGATACGATTCGGCGATGACGGCGCCACCCCTGAGAGACACTGTCCTCGCGTTGAAAGATCAGGCAGGTGCCGGGCCGGGCATTCGATCTCACCTGTTTGGGTTGGTTGCCATCGCCGACGGCGCATCTCGCGGGTTTCGGCATGACCAACGAACCGGGTGCCGGGGGGCATCCCGACACGGAAACGCAGTGGAACGGTTCGGATACAGACTCGGCGAGACCGGAACGGTAGGGCCTACCCAGTGGTGCGGGCTGCGAAGACCTCTCGGACGGCAGTGAGTGACGACCGACCCGGCGAAGGATACGCAAGAACATGACACAGATGACTGTTGCAGAACGCCAGAGGAACAAGCGCATCCTGGCTGATGAGGCCGTGAAACTGGCGATGCAGAATCGTTGGCAGGAAGCCGAAGAGAAGAACCGCGATATCCTGCATGCGACACCGGACGATGTCGAGGCGCGCAACCGCCTTGGCAAGGCGTTGTCGGAACTCGGGCGGTATCGCGAGGCGTATGACGAATACTCGGTCTCGCTGCAGCGTGACCCGGCAAACGTGATCGCGCAGAAGCAGGTCAAGCGCCTCCAGTTGCTTGCGGAACAGGGCCAGTCCGATGTGCCGAGCGAGGCGCGCCGGAAGCTTGATCCGAAACTGCTCGTGGAAGAGACCGGCAAGACCGGCATCTTCCCATTGCCGAACAAGGCCTCGCAGGGAATCCTGGTGCGTCTGGCAGCGGGTGACGAACTCTTCCTGCAGGTGGATGGGGCGACGATCCACATCGTTGATGATCGTGGCGATGTGCTCGGCGAACTTCCTTCGAAGGATGGTTCCCGGTTGGTCAAACTGATGTCCGGCGGAAACCGGTACGTGGCAGGGGTGATGTCGGTTGGTGATCGCGAGTTGCGCATCCTGGTGCGTGAGCTCTATCAGGACGCGACGTTAGTGGGGAAGGTCTCTTTTCCGACACGAAGCACGGGGCAGTCATCGGTACATGCGCACTTGCGGGCCGGCTTGGAGCGTCGTGACATCGACGAAGACGACATGCCCATCGACGATGACGATGCCGGCGAAGGTGAGGAAGAGGTCGAGGAAGCGCCTAATGAACTCGACGACATGGATGGCGACGGCGGGTCCCGCGATAACTGATTGCGGCTGGTGAGAAGGGTCGGCCCGGCCGGGAACGCCGGTACCTACCTGTTATCATCGTGGCTGTCGCATCGCCAGCCATTTCCGGTTGGTGGTGCGCAGGATGGCCCCGTAGCTCAGTTGGATAGAGCGTTTGGCTACGAACCAAAAGGCCGGGAGTTCAAATCTCTCCGGGGTCACCAGACAAGGATCTGACACATTGGCCCTGACCACGCGACTGGTCGGGGCTTTCCTGTTTCCGGGTCTCCGCGTGGGGAAGGTGCCGTCGAAAGCGGTTGACCGGTACCATATTCTGCGGATGTCGCATCGGGGATGCGTCGTTCAACTGGCCCCGTAGCTCAGTGGATAGAGCATTTGGCTTCGAACCAAACGGCCGGGCGTTCGAATCGCTCCGGGGTCACCACTCCTGTCCAGCGTCCGCATGATTGCTCGTCGCGCCCGCAGTGAGGCCATCGGGCGGGACACCCGTCATTCCCACCCATGCCCCGGCGTGCGCAATCATCGTGTAGCCACGCTTCTGACAATCCGGAAGCACCCAAGCACCATGGCGATGCTTGGGCGCCGTGTCTTGAGTGAGTTGGTGTTCGAGAGGTGCGCGACCCTGGCCGGACTTGCCGTGATCGGTTCAGTGATCTCCACCAATCCGTTTGCGACGTGCCATGCGAGATACACGTCCCAGTTCTGATGGTTGTCCCACTTTTCCCACCGGACAATGCCATCTGGATTGTCCTCGTCAACATAGACCTCTGCCAAGACACAGCTAGCGAATACGCGAGTATCGGCAAAGGAAATCAATAGTATTTACATGAGTAGACTGTGTTTTCCTGGTGTACAGTTTAGCTCAATCATGACCATGTGAACCGGTATCTGAAACTTCGATCTACAACATTTTCCCACTGAGGCATTGGATTGCCGGTTGAGGTACGCCGACGTAGTCAGGGCACGGTGCGGGTCTGGGTTTCTGTACTTGCTGGTTTCCCGACGGCATGCGGTATGGGCATCGTCACGTTTGGGCAAGTGATGCTGAGCCTACATTAGCGCGTGGGTTTATCTGGTCTTCGGCAGTCGGTGCGGGTTGCCTCCGCGATCGCATCGGTGGTTTTGGTGAACACTACCGGCGTGTGGGCGAACGGTCATGGTGATCACGTTCTGCTGCTGGTATCAAGAAGGAACCATGCTACCTAGGGGTGCCTGGGAACCGGTTCGAACCGGGGTGCCCGCGGACCACCGAGGGTATCCGGATGATGCGGTTCAGTCGCTGGTGGCCTGACCAATCTCGTGCCGGTAGGCGCAATAGTCGCAGGTTGGCGAGGCGTCGGGGATGGTGTCGGCTTCCAGACAATCCTTGATGGCGAAGATGGCCGGTTCAACCCAGGTGTCGTTCCCTTCGTGCGCGAGGATGGTCACCTCGAACTCGAGGCGGTTGAAGAAGTGGCGGTATCCACGGAGGCCATTGGCGAACACGAAGTACGCGGTATCCGAGACCGGATGTCCCATTTGCCGGAAGACCCACTGATACCACTCGACCTGGGTCTTGTATCCGCTTCGGTACTCACCATCAAGGCTTGGCGGGGTCTCGGAACTGGTCGACTTGTAGTCGACGACGTGCCATTCGCCGGCAGGGTTGATCCAGAGATCGTCGATACTGCCGGTCAGGGTCAGGTTGGTTTCCTGATGCAGGACGCTTGCCCCGACGTATTTGTGGAAGTCGTCGCGCCATGTCCGGAGGTCCGGGTGGTCAAGCGGAACCGCGTCGATGCCGTTCCGGGTCATCACGGGATGCGGTTCCTTCTTGCGTCGCCATCCATCGAACTCGTTCTTGAGCAGGTGGTCGACCGCCGAGTTGAGTGACCATCCGGGCATGTCGGGCCGGTCGAAACCCAGACGACGGTCGAGGTAGAAGCACCGCGGGCACTCAAGGAACCGGGTGGCCCGTGAACGTGACAGGCTGAATGGCTTGTCGGAGGCCGGGTTGTAGAGGTTCCGGGTGCGTCGCTTGTAGGGGGCCATGAGGCATCGGGCCTTTCAGGGGAGCATTCCCGGATTGAGAGAGGCACACTTGCCGATGGTCTGCATGCCGTGCTGCATCGTCGTTTCCGGCACGAACGCGGATACTGGCGAGTGATCGCATGAGGCAATGACAGGTTGTAATGTCTCGATACTACCCATGCAGTACCATAACAGAAAATCTCGCATTGATTGCATGAAACGATATTGCTCTTGATGAATATGTATGCCTTGCCTGTCTGGTGATGGTGGTACTCGGTGCCTCGTGAGCGCCGACGCAGGGCACTGGACCGGTTCCGCCGTGCCTAGCTGAGGCGCGCACCGTGCTGCCGGACGCAGATCGCTACGCGTCGCGCAGGCTGCCCTTCCTTGACAGGTGTTGGTAGACGGTAGTTTCGAACTCGACGAAGCCCGGATACGACGGGATGTCATGGAAGGGCAGGATCTGGGTGCCCCGGAAGCCGGCGGTCCCGTTCTGCCTCGCCCGATAGCTGACTTCGGGAACGTGGCGGTCGGCCCGGTCACCCAGTGAGACGAGACCATCCTCGACGCATCGCATCAGGGCGACCCCAGTGATGGCCTTGGTGCAGGAGAAGAGGGAGAGGATGGTGTCGGGTGTCATCGCGTCACCGGACCTGAGGGCCCGCGCACCTGCGATGCCCTCGTGGATTGTGCCGTGCCGGTCGGCCAGGTTGGCGACGACCCGGGATACGACCGCGGGTACGCCTCTGGCGGCTTCAGTGGTGCGTTGGGGAACATCGTCAAGGGCGGTGGCGAGTGTTGAATCGTGCGTGAGAGGGGAGACCACAACACGACCGTTGCTGACTGAAGCGAAGCGTACATAAATCGGGCGGCGTGGTGATTGGGACGGGAGCGGACCGAACCGGGCCGGACGCAACAAACCCGGTGACTTGTCGATAGTCACCGGGTTCGTGTGGCTTGGTGTGCCAACCCCTTCCCCATCGCCCCATGGTTGGCATGCGCATCGGCTTTGACGGGAGGTTCGTCAGACTATCCCTGCTACTTCTGGTGAGGTGCCGGAATGTCGCAGGTGTGCGTGCGTGCAAGAGGGGTGTGCGGGGAAACGAACTTTGCCTCGTTGGGCAGTTCATCTTGGGTCCATCAGACTGATGGAATGAAGACGGTATTGGTCATAATCCCCGTTTGCCCCGGACATGGCACTCGTCTTGGCTTGGCGACCGGGTCATGTTCCTCGCGGTTCCGGATGCTGCTGCCTTCACTGGGAGGTGAGTGGGTATGCGATGTGCAAGGCGCATTCATTCGGATTGGGGAAGCCGGTCATGCCCACCCACGGATCCGGACGTCCGTGGGCGCTGCGGTGTCCACCTGCATGACCTTGTAGAAGACGATGAGGTGGGTGCGGTCGTACAGCCTCACTGCTGTTCTCCTTTCGGTATGGGTGTGGATCACTCGGTTAAGTGTCCTTTTGCCAACATACTCCTGTCTTTTGGGAGAGTCAATGGGCCGGCCGGGAGATCAGGGTAAATCCCTGACCCGACTGCACTGGGAATGCGACTTCATCCAACGACGGCGCGGGCGTACCCTTGCCGTACGGCTTTGCTCGAGTTCCATTTCTAGTTCGCTTGCGTGGGAGTTCCAGATGACGGCAACGGCAGTGCGCCGTGACAGTTCCAGTGTGATGCCGGCTGGTCGCGAGCGGCAGTTGCTCACCTTTGCCCTTCTGATCGCGACGGCGACGGTCGCCTTCGAAACGCAAGTGGTGACGGTTGCCTTGCCGTCGATCACTGGTGAACTCCAAGGCATCTCGCTCTATCCGTGGGTCTTCAGCGGATACCTGCTGATGTCCACCATCACGGCGCCACTCTACGGGAAACTTGCGGACGTCTTTGGGAGGCGCCCACTCTTCTTCTTCGGCTTCACGGTCTTCATGGCCGGGACGTTCCTGTGCGGGGCAGCGACTTCGATGCCGTTGCTGGTCGGTGCCCGGGTGATCCAAGGCGTCGGTGCGGGCGCGATACTGCCTTTGGTGCTGACGGTGCTTGGCGACATCTACACCATCAAGGACCGGGCTCGCGTGCAGGGTGCGTCGGCGGGTGTATGGGGGTTCTTCAGCTTTCTGGGGCCGTCAACCGGGGCATTCATCATCGAAAGCACGTCGTGGCGGTGGGTCTTCTGGTCGAACCTTCCCCTGTGCATCGTGGCGCTGGCGTTGCTGGCCGTCTTCCTGCGGGAGGGTATCGCGCGCAAGCAGGTGAACATCGACTACGCCGGGGCGGCGACCCTGACGGGTGGCGTGGTGTGCATCCTGCTCGTCGCGCTGGAGGGTGGCCGGTCGCTGGCCTGGGGTGGCACGCCGATGGTTTTGCTGGTGACCGTGGGCGTGGCACTCCTGGTGCTGTTCGGCATCGTGGAACGTCGGGCGGTGGATCCGATCCTGCCGTTCGGTGCGTTTCGCATCCGGGCCGTCGCGGTTGGCAACGCCGGGAACATGCTGATCGGCGCGGCCCAGTTCCTGCTGACTTCCTTCCTCCCCTTGCTGATCCAGGGCGTGCGGGGCGAGGGTGCCACGGCGACCGGGCTTGTCCTGACGGCATTCGGGTTTGCGTGGTCACTGGCTGCCATGATTGGTGGACGCCTGTTCATCGTCCTGGGGTTCCGGCGGGTTTCGATCGTGGGGACTGGCCTGGTGGCGATTGGGTGCCTGGGCGCGACCCTCGCGAGTGACGGATGGCCGGTCTGGGTGATCGCAACGGCGATGGCGCTGACGGGTATCGGGCAGGGCATCTCGTCCACGGCATTCCTGTACGCGCCTCAGGCATCGGTACCGTGGAACCAACGCGGGGCGGTGACGTCGTCCACGCAGTTCGCGCGGAACATGGTGGGTGCGGTCCTCGTGGCGATCGGTGGCGGGTGGCTGAACACACTCCTCTTTGGCGCGGCGACGCTTTCTGGTGCGACCGCCGAGGAGGCCGGCCCGACGATATCGAAGCTGCTATCGGTCTCCGAACGCGGATCACTCGATGCGACGCTAGCTGCCAACCTTGGCGCGGTGCTTGGGCCGGGGCTGCAGGTCATCTTTGGACTGCTCGCGCTTCTGGCACTTGTGATCTGCATGGTGATGATCGTGTTCGCACGGGAAGTGCGTCCGGTTGAGGAACAACCGGTTCACAGCGCCGTCTCCGACTAGCGCCGTCCGGTCAACTCTTGACACGGCGCCTGGTTGCGTGATCCAGATCGCTTGCGTTTTGTTAATCGTCATGAGTGGTAATGGTAGTACGCATGTTAAATATGATCCAATCCTTAGCAGAGTTTCTGACTAATAGTAATGATTACTAACACGTAATACATGAGATTCGCATGGTATGTGCCGCCCTCCTGCACTGGAAGGCGGTGCAGAGGGTGTCATGGGATCCATGCATGGAAGACGACTTAAAATGCACATCTGTGGGAAATATGCCGGGAGCAATCGCGGAACACGATGCCTTGTTGGTGGCGAACGGGGCAGTGTGGGTGACGTGGAAACATGCGAGCGAAGTGGTTGACTGGGTGCAAGGTCGCGTCGAGGTGGGTGGGATGCCGAAGCACGTCGCATCTGGCTGAAACTCCCACGACTGAGGGACTTGGGTAATCGTTGCGATGCGCGTCGCGCACACTCCGACGTGACATGCCGGTTGGTGAATACCGGGGACCCTTTCTGGGGAGCTGGTGTGTCCGGTTTTCACGAACGTGGAAGGTGGGGTCATCTGATGAGCATGTTCGGCACGGTGCGTCGCGACCGGGATTGGCCGAGGCGTCCCCTTGGGTGACTGGCCTGCGTGGTCGCACGGTGGCGGTGATCGGCGGTACCAACGGGGTTGGCCGGGCCATCGTGAACGAGGCGGTATCGAAGGGCGCCGAAGTGTGGGTGGTGGGACGCACCTTCCGCGACCGACCGGACCCGCGGGTGCATTTTGTGGAAGCGTACCTTCAAAGCCTTTGAACGGCGCGCTAGGTCGTGGCCTCGTTACCAGTCCCTCCCCTGGGTATCGTGGTGATGATCCAGGGCATCTTCGCGGGGCGTGAGCGCAAGGTGAACGAGGATGGCATTGAACTGGACATGGCGGTCAGTTATCTGAGCCGGTCGGTGATGGTGCGCGAGATGGCGCCGGTGATCGGTTCTGCACGCACGGATGGTTCTTCGACGCCACGGACCTGCGTCATGGGGTTCCCGGGAGGACCGCGCGAGGCGACACCGGAAAACTTCAACTCCGAACGGCCCTGTGATTGGGAAAGTGCACACACCAACACCGTGGTCGGGAACTAGGCGCTGGTGCTGGACAGTGCCGATCAATGTCCGCACATGCGGTTCCACGACCTCAACCCCGGGATCCTGAAGTCCAACATCACGGGTGGCCTGCTTGGTGAGGGAAGCGTGTTCCACACTCGCAACAGACCGTGATCGGCGTCATCTTCCAAAGAGTGGAACAGTGCGCCGCGAAGCTCCTGCCCCTCTTGTTCGCACCGGACGTTGATGGGCGGTCGGGCGCGATGTTTGACCGGAACGCCAATCCGATCTTCGGGAACCCATGGCAGGCGTACCACGAGATGTCTGCGGATCACGTGGGATGTGCGGTCAGGCGGGGTCGACGATCGAGGCGAGGGTGCGTCCCATCGCAAGGATCGGGTTTTCGTCGCTCAATTGGATCCCGAGGTCGGTCATCACCTGCCGGTAGATCCACGCAACTTCGGCGGTGCCGGTCAGCGAGGCGGGAATGCGCAGGTCCTGCTGACGCATCGTGGATCGGCCGAGGGCGCGGGAGATCGCATCCTCGGAGATGGCGATGGTTCCATGGGCAACGAGGGAATCGTTGCGCAACTGCTTGATCGGTTCCAGGATACAGACGGCGGTGCGTGCGCCGTTCAGGCGTTCGACTTCGGCCCAGTCGTGATTGGCCACTGCTGCTTCCTCGAGACCGTGGAGGATTGCGATGCACCCACGGACGGACATGAGACCGTCCTTCTCGAACGAACCGAAGTGTTTGGATGCGCACGTCCCTTTTCGCACCGGTGACTCGGGGTCGAGTTCGTTCCACCACGATTGGGCCGTTGGAAAATCGGTGATGCGCCGCTCTGCTACAAGTTCGGCCCGCAGGCGGAGGGCCATCTCGATGGCATTCCACATGCGCGCCAGGAAGTCGGCGATGCGTCCGTGTCGCAGGCAGACCTCGGCGTTCCAGAAGAGTTCAGCGAGTTGGCAGTTTGTCGTCGACTGGTTGACCGGGTGCACCATGAGTTGGTCAAGGTCGCGGGCAAGTGTCGAAGCGGCGTTCCTGATGCGCAGGGAGGCAGCCGGTCGGTCGGCAAGGGCGCGTGCAATGGTTCGTGGCCGGGAGAACTCGAACTCCAGGCGTCGCTGCATCACGTCGCACAGGTCGGCAACATCGGCCAGATCGGTTCCGGTGGCACGGATCACGCGGGAGGCAAGGGCGAACAGGCCGTCATGCAGGAGCGACAAGACGACTGTCCGGGGTTCCGGGGTCAGGACCGGCGGGTGGTTGGCGGGTGCGGTAACGATGATCCGGCGCCTCATCAAAAGTGTGTTGACGGTGGTGTACCGGGTAGCGATGGCCTGTTCGGTATTGCGCATGCGGGAACGGTAGGCCTCCCGGCGATCCATGATGGCCGGTTCACCTTCGTCGCGGATGGCATGCCAAGCCTCGAACTGTTGAGACAGTTCGGTGAGGATGTTGGCGACTTGCTGACGATCCTCGGGCCGGACGACGTCTGGTGTCCAGTGGGAAGCATCGCCAATGGCGGTCAGGCCCCATGCCTCGAATGTCTCGCGGTGCTGGGCAACGATCCGCTCCAGTGCGAGGCGAAGTGTCCGGGCATCGCCCTCACGGAGTTCGGCAAGGCGCACCTGCTGCAGATTGTGGAGGGCGACGGCGAAGTTGCCAACCGCATCCCAATCACATGCCTCGGTCGGCAGGGCCTCGATGGTGGCCAGGAGCATGCTGAGGTCGGCCGGCGCGTCGCGTGGCCCCGGTGCCGTCCCGACGGCACGGGAAGCCGTTTGTCCGGTGGCTCCACGGTCTTCGTAGTCCCTCCCACGGTCATCTGGACGCGACTCGCCGGTTTCCACTTCCATGGGCATTTCAACCGGTGCAACCGCATCCGATGGGAAATGGGTGATTTCCACCGGGTTGGGTGTGATCTCTTCTGCCGGGATGGCATCAGCCGAGGTGTGACCGGTTTCCATCATGGCTTCAGGGACAGAGGCCGGCATGTCGCCAACACTGGGCGTCGCATCTGGAGAGATGGTGACCGGTAGAACGGGATCAGGCGGGGCCGGTTCGGAAGCCGGAGTGGTGCGCCTGACTTTGGGTCTCGGGGTTGGGGTCCTGAATGCTGGCCCCCGGCGGACGACGGGCCGGTTTGCCTTCGGCCGGAAGGACTCGAGTTCGGCGAGAATCGCCTCCACGCCGGTGCCCTTGATCACATAGATGCAGAGGGAGAACGGCATGGGTTCGCCGGCCGGTGTTCGGGTGGCAAGTTGCACGATGGATGCGTCTGGTTGGGAGGTGTCCGGGTTGGCAACCTCGCCGGCGCCGTCATCGGCATCGTCCGGTTCATCCGCACTGGGTGTTCCCACCATCTGGACGATGGCTTCCGCAAGCTGCGTGAGGACATCCGGGTAGGTGAAGGCGGCGTGATAGGCGAGGACAGGCAGGCCGACGGTTCGCTGGCGGGCGAGTTCCCCCAAGCCGGCCCGCAGCAGATTTTCGGGTGCCGTTTGAAGGAAGGTTGCACCGTAACCGGGGAAGATGCGGTGTTTTTGGATCAGTTTGCCGAGGTTGCTGTGACGGAGTGCGGGAAGGGCGGTACGCCGTTCGATCAGTCGTGTGATGGCGAAGCTGAGGAGGACGTTGTCGGACGGCATTTCCCATTTGGGCGCGGACGGAGGATCCATGGGACTTCGTTCATGAGGGTCCTGCGCGTCCGGCATGCCACGTCTTTCAAGAACCGCCGTGCGCGGTCATTCCGAAATACTACCCGTGTTTGACCGCAGTGATGATCCACATGGTAATGGCCGATTTGGAGAGATGGATAATGCATCAGGCGTGCCAGAGACCTTCGATTGGGCGGTCGGTGACGAGTGTTGACAAAGTGTTGGCACAAAGTCCGCAGGAACGCGAACCGATTTGACATTGCCTTAGTAGACGCTGCCGATACTCCCTTTGTCAGCTTGGTGGCACCGATCCACCGCTGAACTTCACACGGGAGGCAGGCACATGAACCTCATTGGCAAGCGGGCGATCATTGGCGGGGCACTGGCGATGGTGATTGCGGGTGGTGCGGGATTGGCATCGACGAGTAGGTCGGCATCGGCACAGACGGTTCCCACCCCCGCCGCGACGGAAGTGGCAAAGGGTGCGCAGCGCGAGGCGGTCCTGAAGGCATTGGCAGCGAAACTCGGCCTCTCGGTCGATGCGGTTCGCACGGCGATGCAGGAGGCCCGCAAGGCGGTCGGCGTTGGTGGCGCGCCGAAGCCTGGTGGCAACCACGGGGTGGCACACGGTTCACTGAAGGCAGCGGCCAAGGCGATCGGGATCACCGAGGAGCAACTGGACGCCGAACTGCCGGGCAAGTCTCTGGCACAGGTGGCGCAGGCGCGCAACGTCGACCTGGCGGTCGTGAAGGCGGCGATGGTTGCCAACGCGTCGGCGCGGGTTGACGCCGACGTGGCGGCGGGCAAGACGACGGCAGAGAAGGCGTCGGCCCGCAAGGTGATGCTTTCCGACAGGTTTGACCGCCTGATGGCGCACGTGCATCCGGCGAAGCCGGCGGGTGCTGCCGGGACTCGGGGACAGCGCCCACCGGCACCGTCGCCGACTCCGGCGGCTGCGAAGTCGTAGTACTCCCTGACACGTCAGGCACCTTCACCGAAGCACCCCGGTTGGGATTTCCCGACCGGGGTGCTTCGGTTGTGGTGGAAGAGAGAAGCGGGAACGACGGTGTGGGCGTGTCCATATCTCCACACCACGCCCCCATTGGGGGACCGGCGGGTCGGGGTGGCAAGTTCGTACCCTTCCGGTGCAGTCCGGTTGGCCGGATGGAGGCGTGAGGTGCCGACAGGATGACAACCCCGATGGACGACTCGTTTGACCTGTACGATCTGCGCGTCGAAGTCGTTGCCCCGGCCGGGGCACGCCTGTATTGTGGGGCGCAGGTTGGCGACTGGTTCGAACTTCGCGGGGAGATGCTTCACCTGCCACCCGGACAGGGTTTCTCCATCTATTCCCTGGCGTCGGTCCTTCCCCTTCTGGCCGCCAAGCAACGCGCGACGCATCCCCACGACTGGATGTCCACCGACGCCGAGGTTGCCTGTCCGGACCCGAACTGTCCATCGCGGTTGCGCATCACACGGATTGGCACACGCCGGTTCAGTCACGCCGAGACCACTGCCGTCCCGCTTGGGGCAAGCGAGTAAGGCTTAGTCGTCAGGTGGAGCTGGGTCTTGATCGTCGTCATCGTCGGGTGGGATTTGACGTCCATGGTCGGTTTTGTTCATCCATCGCAGGAACGAAAAATTGGCCGACCTGAAGTGTGAAAACCACTCAGTGAAGATTTCCTCTGAGAGGCCGGAACTCACCGGATAATGTGCTTCGGTACGCGTCTGCAGGACAGTGTCCAGAGTTCGCATGACAACCTTGGGGTTGCGAAATCGTGAAAGATATTGCTGAAGTGCTTCGAGCAACTGATTTCGCTGATCGTGTTCGTAAAAGTGGGTGTTCGATCCGAAAATAGTGAGGATCTTGGTACCATCGGCATACGTCACCAATGACAGCAAATAATCAATTTCGGTTTTTGCCCGCCTATCGTACTTGAAGCGAACCAGAAAATCATCAACTCGATCTCCGTCATCATCCGAAAAGGAACGCTGGAAGAAAGATAATTTCGATTGATCGAGTGCAGTCCGGATCACTGTTGCAACGTCAGTGCTAACGCCCACGGCCGCCTCCTTCAGTTTTTGTTACACATTTTTCTTTGAGACATATTTCCAGAAGGAAACTGTATTGCCAAGAAATCCGCTGAGAAGATCATCGAACAGCGCGAAACTGATGCCGGCCGATAAGTAAACGTCAAGTGAGGTATCCATGTTGATCCGGCGGCCCTGCTCGCGGATGCAGATCAACGGCCATCGATAGCTGTCGTGATACTCATTGATGACTTCGAGTAGGGAAGGGCGATCAGTACTCTTGAACTTCTTGTCACTCCATCCCCTTACACTCAACTGCGCATTTTCTCCCTCATTAACAACAATCGAGTATTCCAATTCACAATCCGTATCTTCACTATAAGAAAATGAAAGCAAGCATCGGTTGTCGCTCGATTGCTGTGAGCGTAACTCGTGTTTGACAAGCCACGCATCAAGCAGCGATCGCGAGAGAGGGACCACCTCGTTTTCATCCATATTCACGCATCTCCAACAAACCAACAAACTTTCGTAACAGGTCGCAAATCATTACTATCTGTCACACACGTGTTCAATACACCTTACCGATCGCCAGCATACACTGCCAAATATGGCAAGGCAATTTACTGTTTCTGAATAGTAAGAACATACTACTGAACTCCTATGCAAAAATAGCTGTCCGGTGATCGACCGATTCGACCTCGCGCCCGGCTACACCATCTCGCGCCTTCTCAAGGGAGGGTGGCACCTCGCCGGTGGGCACGGGACCATCGACCCGGCGCAGGCCGTTGCCGACATGGCGACCTTCGTGGAGGCCGGTATCA
>SXGU01427301.1_pt1 | contig 13317 bp, 9 predicted proteins | sample 3174531 | NCBI WGS metagenome assembly SXGU01 (sample SAMN11356863, study PRJNA531348) | freshwater metagenome | isolation source: freshwater sample F1-140 | place: China: Fuxian Lake, Yuxi | collected 2017-12-25 | reverse complement strand
GGTCGTCGGCGGCATCGGCATCATGAATATCATGCTGGCCACCGTCACCGAACGGACTCGCGAGATCGGCATTCGTCGCGCACTCGGAGCACGCCGCCGCGACATCACTCGCCAATTCATCATCGAGACAATCTTGCTCTCCGTCTGCGGCGGAGCGACCGGGATCGCCGGAGGATTCGCCTGCCAACCATTCGTGGATGGTCTGCGCTGGAGCATCACGCAACTGTTTCCAGATGTCATGAAGTCGCTTCCGGAAACCGTGCGCACTGTCGAACCGATCGTGCTGACCTGGTCGATTCCGGTAGCGTTCGGCATCTCGGTCGCGGTCGGCGTGATCTTCGGCCTGTATCCCGCTCGCCGAGCCGCCGCGATGAACCCCATCGACGCACTGCGGCATGTCGCGTGATCGACATGTCAAATTGACTGAGCGGCAAGGCGCTAGCCGCCGGTGTTTTCGCAAAACCGGCGGCTAGCGCCGTGCCGCTCACAACCCAAGTTTCAAGTCGTGACGACTCACTAACCCATCAGCTCCGGGATCGGCTTGCCGTGATCGACGATGGGGGTCGGGCGTCCGTTGAAGTCCTTGATCAGCGTGTTGGCCGAGTCGATTCCCAGGTGATGATAGATCGTCGCCAGGAAGTCGCCGGGACCGCAGATACGCTCGATGGAATCTTCACCGCGCTTGTCGGTACCACCAATGAAGCCGCCGGTTTGAATGCCACCACCGGCCCAGAGGTTTGAGAAGGCTCGTGGCCAGTGATCGCGGCCTGGTTGAATCGTTCCGGCCGGGGCGCTGGCGTCGCCGCCGCCAGTGCTCGCGGCGTAGCTGATCTTCGGAGTCCGACCGAACTCGCCCGTGACGACCAGCATCACTCGCTTGTCGAGGCCCCGATCGTGTAGGTCTTCGATTAGCGCCGTGACCGCTTGGTCATAGGCGGCGGCTCGGAACTTCATGCCGTCGAAGACGTGCATGTTGACCGCGTGATCGTCCCAGTTTTGGACTCGTCCACAGAGCGGTCCGGCGAAGCTCGTCGTGAGGACATCAACCCCCGCCTCGATCAATCGCCGGGCGAGCAGCATTTGCTGGCCCCATTGGTGGCGGCCGTAACGGTCACGAATGCGCGGATCTTCGTGGCTCAGATCAAACGCTTCCTTCGTTTTGGAGTTGGTCAGCAACGCCATCGCCTGCGACTCGAACTCATCGAGCGCGGCCAGTTCCCGTTGTTGATCGAACGTCCGTTCGAGCGTGTCGAGGTTCTGTCGCAAGGAGGATCGACGGCCGAGGCGGCGCACCTCATTCGTGTTGGTAAGGCCAATGTTCGGGACCGAAAACGTCGGCAGATTCGGATCCCCGGAGACCACGAACGGCGAGTGAGCATCGCCGAGATACGCCGGGCCGTTGTAACCCATCGGTGGATTGATCCCGACGTAGCCCGGCAGCGGTTCTTTGCGCGGTCCCTTCAGCGATCGAACGTAGTTCGTCACCGACATCCAGTCTGGGTAACGCGGCTTCGGTTTGTCGCGCGTGTCGGGATCGCCAGAGAGCAACTGCATCGAGCCCGCCGGATGTCCACCCGCGCTTTGTCGCATGGAACGGAGGATTGTGAATTTCTCGGCGATGGCAGCTTGCCGCGGCATCAGCTCGCAAAAGTGCATTCCGGGAATCGCGGTGGGAATCGTGCCAAACGGGCCGCTGTATTCGCTGCCGGAATTCGGTTTTGGATCATACGACTCGATATGCGACATTCCTCCGGGCAGCCAGACCATGATCACGGCGTTCTTGTCGCGACTGCTTCCAGAATCGTCCGCCGCCTTTGCGCTCTGAGCTTGCAGTCGCAAGATCCCCGGCAAACTGAGCGATGCGAATCCGGTCAAACCGGTCTGAAGAAATCCGCGTCGACCAGAGCAGACGCTGTCGGGACCGGGACAAAAGACAGTGCTGTGGTTGGACATGGCGAAGCTCCGTAGCCGAAGTCGTCAGACTTCGGTGATGCGCTCGTGTCGGGAGGAACCGAAGCCTGACGACTTCGGCTAATAGTTGAAGGTTACTTTACAGCAGGGGCATTCACACGAATCTTAATCGGTTCGGACACGACAATATCAACAATGTCTCGTGGTTGGGCGGCGGACGTTGCCTGTTTGATCTGTTCGGCAGCCGCAGCCACGGCGGCAGCGGCGGCTTTCTGTTTGGCGGTTGCGGCCTCGACAGCTTTGTCGGCATCGGGCTTGGCCTCGGCGGCTGCAGCCTTCGCTGCCTCCGTCAGTTTCTTCACTTCGGTTTCAATCGCCATCAAGTCTTCGACAGCTTTCTTGTGAATTACTTCGGCCACTGCGATCGCTTCGGGGAGATGCCGGTACTTCACGACGGCACCTCCGTAGAAGGCGATCAGATACTCTCCCGGAGCCGTTTTCAGGGCTGCCGTGTCGAGGATCGCTTGTGACTGATCGGCGTTGATCTGCACATCGAACTGCGGGGTGCGATCGAAACCGGCTCCCATCGTGCGGAGTTGCAGGACCGCGCCGGAGAACTCGCTGCGGCGCGTGTGCAGCATCGGAACTGTCAGCTTCTCGCCGGCCGTGACCGTTTGAACGTCCTTGGGGGTCGAGAGCGTGAGGGGCGCGAACTCGCGGCCGCTGACCGAGACCGGCACGTCGGCCAGCAATCGCGGAGCAGGAATCTCACCCCACGAATCGGGGATCGGCCAGGCGTGTGACGCCATGCGGCACGGCCGAGTCACCACTTCGCCGTTGATGGTGGCTCGGCCGAAGAACGTCGCGCTGCCGATCGCTCGTGGTGCGTCCTGGTCAGCCGTGACGAGCATCAAGCCGCGCGATTGGCCGGCAGGGATTTTCAGGCCACTCGCGGTGACTCCTTGCGGCAATCCTTCCATCGCGAGGTCGATGTCGCCATCGAAACCGTCGCGGCGGATGGCGACCACTTCGAGAGCCATCGTCGCCCCCCCTCGCAGGGCCAGCGGCTTCGAGAACGCGGCGCGATCTCCGTTGCGCAGTTCCATGTGCAACGCCCATCCGACCACCGCGAAGTCGGGAGCCGCCTTGCGAATGGCGAGCCGGTAAGCATTCTTCGGATCACTGCGCGTCCCGCCGAACAGGTCGGTGATTTGCAGCCGATGCAGGCCGTCTTCCTTGATCTCCAACTTGCCGAGGATATCCGCGCTGCCAGCGTTGTACGGCGGACCGTCATACGCATAGCCGTTGCTCGACACCTTCACCGGGCTGGGCATGTCACTGAATTCTGCCACGTCGGTCATCTTCTCGGCGTCGCCGTTGCGAGCAACATGTTGCACCAGAATCGACGGATCGGTTGGCAGACCGAATCGCTCGGAGGCAACCTCAACCCACCACACGTCTCCCTTTTTCGCCTCGAACTCAAAAACATCGACGTCGGCCGCCGGGAAGAAACTCCCTGCGATATCGCACGGCAGCGAAATCTTCTGAGCCTTCGTGCGATTGTTGTTTGGTTCGCTCTCAGCGATCTCTGCCAGTTCTTTGAGACCTTGCGGCGGCCACGAGAAGGAGTTGACCGGCTTCGTGGACTGCTGCCGCACGATCGGCGCACCGATCGGCAACTCCCACAAACCGAGCCGGTAGTAATACGCCGGCCCACCTTTGAAGGTCAGCTCGTGCAGCTTGATGACATACTTGCCGTCCCCTGGGACCGCAAAGTCAAGCACGCCGCCACGGCGTTCGACTTGCAGATCTCGCCCTGCGGCATCAGCGACAATTACCGTCGCATCGAGCTTGGAATCAATCCCGCGTGTTGCGCAATCAACGATGAGTCGCTGCCCCTTTCGGCCTTCAAACACATAATGATCGACCGCTCGCGGAGTCATCACTCCGTTGCAGACGGAGTTGACCTTCAATTCCATCGCCGTCGCGAGGGTCGTGTTCGGAACTGTACGAGTAACTTCATCGAGCGTCCCAACGGAAAACGCTCGCGAGGAGGAAATCCCCAGCCGAGTCATCACGCGTGCCTCGTGAATTCCAACCGGACAATCAGCCGCGACCGTCACGACGTATTTGTTCGCCTCCGGCTGCCCCGCCGCGTTCAGGCTGCGAGTCGCCGTGATCCGCTTGTCCGAAAACGTCAGCTCGTCGGCGTCTTCGATGCTCTCACCACTGATCGTGACTTCGACTTGAGCGCCAACTTTGGCCCCCATCGGAGTCGTCGTCAGCAACCTCGGAGCGGGCAGGCCGACCGATTGAGCAAATGTCGGCGAAGCCGAGCTCAACGAAGCTCCGCAGATCAAAGCCGCGAAAAGCAGATGCCGATAGGAACTCAAGACATGAATGAAGCCGTTCATAGTACACCCGATCTTCGGCCCAAAGGGCCAGCCTTATGTCAGCCCAGGGCAACGCCCTGGGACTCGGATATCAATTCAATCGAAAAGCCCAAACGGGGCGTCCCTAATCCCATGCGTACCGCTCGTCCAATTCGATCCCGTGCCGCTTACATAACGCACGAAACTCGTCTTGAAAACTCATCTTCCGATGATGTTCTTCTTGATTATCGATGTAACGCTTCACTTCTGGAATCTTCGATTCGCTGACGGAAAACACTCCGTAGCCTGCTTGCCACGCAAACTTACTCAATGCTGGTGATTGTTTCTTCAACCACTTGCTGGTTTCGGTTTTCGCTTCCTGGACGATGTCCTTGATCGCGAATTTACGGCTCAACAATCCGAGTACATGAATGTGGTCTTCGACTCCGTTGATCAACACGGCTGGCGAGTCGACGTTGTCGCGAAGGATCGTTGCCATGTAGGCGTAGAGTTCCTTTCTGATTTTGGCGTCCTTCAGCAACGGCGTACGGTTCTTGGTCGAGAAGACCAGATGAATCGCTACTTTGGCGAGGGACTGTGGCATGGCGTTTTGGATTTAGGGCCGCCCCGAGGGGGCTTGATTCATTGCGTTGATCCAGTCCCCAGGGCGTTGCCCTGGGCTGACATAGCTCTGGCCCTTTGGGCCGAAATAGTGGGCATTAAGCACGGAGACAAGTTGCCGCCATCACAGACGGAGACTGCAAAGGTTTCCCAATGGAATGGCCTTTGGAAATTCACATCCTGTTCGATGTCCAATTCATCGTCGGCGACAGGCCTCGGAGTCAGTCGCGGCCACTGGTTTGATGGCGAATCGCAATCGTCCAAAACCACCATGACGCACCGTCCCGCCAAGTCCGTCAGGGGTGCTTGAAAGCGAAGCTGCCCGTTCGTCACTTCAGCGGGAAAAGCTCGACGGATCAAGATGGACTCCGGTGCAAAATAATTGACCTCAACGACCGAATACTGCCTGTATTCGGCTAATGGTTGAACAGAAACTCTTTCGTATTGATCAACGCCCAAATCAGGTCTTGGAAATTGGTGTTCGCGGCAGTGCCGGGTTCGTTCAGGTAATCCAGCGCGGCTTTCAGTTCTTGCGGACGTGGCTCGCGGGAAAATGCGGCGAGGTACAGTTCGCGGACTTTCGCTTCGATCGGCTTTGTGTCTTTCGCCAGGCGTTCGGCTCGGCCGGTGGGGGCGGCGAGTTTGGCTTTCAGGTCGGGGCCGTTGAGTAAGTGCAGACTCTGCGCGAGGCTCGAGGATTGCACTCGCTCGCACTCGCACACGCTTTCCCCTTCGGGACGGCCGAAGACTCGCAAGAAGGGCGATTGATTGTTGTAGCTGTTGTCGGGCAGAGCGACCGCTCGCGTGCCAGGTGGGAGATTGGCGAAGTCGGTCTGAGTTCCCGCCAGCCGGTCGATCGCGTCGAGTAAGACTTCGGCCTGCAAGCGTCGCGGGTAGTACCGCGAGTAGTTCTGGCGATCGACATGGTTGTGTTGGTTCGGGGCTTCGCTGAGCTGATAGGCTCGCGATTGCGTCAGGACTCGCACGAGTTCCTTCAGATCAAAACCGCTGGCGACGAAGTGTTTTTCGAGAGCGTCAAGCAGAGCGGGATTCGTCGGCGGGTTCGTGTCGCGGATGTCGTCTTCTGGTTCGATCAGGCCACGCACAAAGAAGTGTTTCCAATACCGATTGACGAGCGACTTCGCGAAGAACGGATTGCTCTTCCCACCCATCCAATCGGCGAGCTTCAGCCGCGGGTCTTCATCGGCAGTAATCTCAGGAATCGCATCCCCCAGCGCTCCGGGCTTGAGCGGCACACCGGTTTTCATGTTCGCAGCGGTCGCGATCCCGCGCTTATGAAAGATCAAATCCTCGCCGCGCGTCCCCGATGGCTTGCGGCCCACCTGACTGAAGAACGCGACCAGTGAGTAATAGTCATCCTGGCTCCACCGCTCGAACGGATGATGATGACACTGAGCACACTGCATTCGGACGCCGAGGAAAAGTTGAGCCACATCTTCGATTTGTTGCTTCGGCTCTTTCACCCGCTTGTACCACGCGACCGGCGGATTGCCGATCACAGTCCCAGTCGCGGCGAGCACCTCGCGGACGAATTGGTCATACGGCTTGTTGGCGAGAAAGCTGTCTCGCACCCACGCATGAAACGCGAAGTTAGAGACCGTATCGCTCTCATCATCGCGGCGATTCTTGAGCAACGCCGTCCACTTGTTCGCGAAGAAGTCGGCGTAATCGGGACTGCGGAGCAAGTCGTCAATGATTTTGTCTCGCTTGCCTTCGTCTTTGCTGGCGAGAAACGCGGCCGACTCTTCTTCGGTTGGCAACCGCCCGCCGATGTCGAGCATCACGCGGCGCAGAAACGTCGCGTCATCGCAGAGGACTGACGGTGGGATGCCGAGCGCCTTGAGGTTCGCGAAGACATGCTCGTCCACAAAGTTCTTTGACGACGGCAGATTCTCGACCGGCGCACCCAGCGGCACCGACGCGCTGTAAACCGAAACCTTTCCTTGATACCGCACCATCACCGCGACGTTGCCAACGATATCGGAAATCTTCACCAACCCGCGCTCACTCACGTCGGCCATCGCTTTGTCGTTGGCCTCGTAGAGCGCCATGTTCGTGACATCGCGAACGCTGCCGTCCGAGTACTTCGCGATCGCTTGGAGTTGTTGTTCGCCACCTCGCTTGATCGAACCACGAGGCGGCTGAACATCAAACGACAACAGCTTCGGAACCGACTCGCGATCGAGCGTCGCTCCCTGGCGAATCCATTCGCGGAGCAGCGCGTAGCCTTCCGACGACGCAGGCAAGCGGACTCCGCCACCGTGCGGCATCTGACCGGAGGCTTTCAAGAGCAGCAGGCTTTGATCGGGTGAGCCAAGGAACAATCGCCGATTGCGACCTTCTCGAACCAATGCGTCGAAATCCTCCAGCGGCTCGAATCCCAGCAGGGACAACTGAAATCCTTTTTGACCGCCCCCGGCCTTCGCATGACAGACACCGACGTTGCAGCCAGCCTTGGTGAAAACCGGCATGACATCGTTGATGAAGCTCACCGGCCGCTCGTCGGCACAGGCTGGTTGCCAAGCGATCGCCAAGCCGATCAGCCCCACCATCGTCAGAAGCCAATTGGGCCGCAAGAATCGAACGCGGAAGTCGTGATCTAAGGAGAACATGTGGGCTTCGCTGGAGTCAGGGATCAAGACCAGGATCTACGGACGAATCTAGCACGTTCCAGACAGCAACGCGACGGAATTGAACGAAGAGTGAGCCAACAAGAGTGCGGGCCTCGGTCGTTGCAGCCATCTTTCTGTCCGAGATCTTTCTGTAAACGCAGTTTTGATTGAACAGAAAAATGTGCGACAGAAAAATCCGCGTCCAAACAAGGAACCTTCCCGATATTACTGCGCACGTCGTAGCCGCATTCGCCAGAATGCGGTCATTTCGGAACCCGCGTTCTGGCGAACGCGGCTACGAAAGTGCGCAGTAGTGCTAAATGCGAGTTGAACTATGAAAACAGTCTGCATCGGTTTTCTGATCGCGATCGCAGCGATTACGCCAGCCCGCTCCGCCGAGCCGGCTGCAAAGCCCAACATCCTGTGGTTCGTGGTGGATGACATGTCGGCGAACTTCTCGTGCTATGGCGAGAAGACCATTCAGACACCGCATGTGGATCGGCTCGCGCGCGAGGGAATCCGGTTTACGCGGGCATTCACCACCGCGCCGGTTTGCTCACCGTGTCGCTCGGCGATGATCACCGGCATGTATCAGACAAGCATCGGCGCACAGCACCATCGCAGCGGCCGAGGTGCCCTGAAGATTCATCTGCCGGAGGGCGTGACTCCGATCCCCGCGCTGTTTCAGAAAGCGGGTTACTACACCTGCATCGGCAACGGATTGCCCGCCGGTTCTGTCGGCAAGAAGGGCAAGCGCGGTGGGGCTGGTCTCGGCAAGACCGACTACAACTTTGAATGGGACGCGAGCATCTACGACTCCAGCGATTGGTCGGGACGCAAGCCGGAGCAACCGTTCTTCATGCAGGTGCAACTCGCGGGAGGCAAGCTGCGCGGCGGCAACGACGAGAATGCCAAATCGCTGCTGGCTCGCGCACAGCGGGAGTTCGGGAGTTCCACTGATCCAGAGTCCGTCACGCTGCCGCCGTATTGCCCGCGCGACCCGGTGCTGTTGCGCGACTGGGCCGCGTATCTCGATGCTGTGCGCTTCACTGACCAGCATGTCGGCGAGGTCATCGCACGACTGGAACGCGAGGGCCTGCTAGATCAGACGTTGATCATCTTCATGACCGACCACGGCATCAGTCACGCGCGCGGCAAGCAGTTTCTCTATGACGAAGGGACGCACATCCCAATCGTCGTGCGCGGGCCGGGCATCGCGAGGGGGCAAGTGCGTGACGACCTGATCGAGCACATTGACATGGCCGCCACCTCGCTCGCCGCTGCGGGCATTTCGATACCGTCATCCATGCAGGGCCGCGATCTATTCGCGAAGGACGATCGACCGCGCGACGCCGTCTTCGCGGCCCGCGACCGCTGTGATGAGACCGTCGAACGGATTCGCAGCGTCCGCACGGATCGGTTTCTCTATATCCGCAATTTCCATCCGCAACGCCCGCACTTGCAGCCCAACGCCTACAAAGACGGCAAGTCGGTCGTCCAGACGCTCCGCTCGCTGCACGACGCGGGCAAACTCGATGCGCTCAGCGAAACGCTGCTCTTCAGCCCCGCTCGACCCACCGAAGAACTTTATGAATGGACGACGGATCGCTGGCAGGTGCGAAACCTCGCCGCCGATCCCGCGCAGCGTGAGACTCTGGAACTGCTGCGAACACGCCTCGACCGCTGGATGGCGCAAGCCAAAGACCATGAACCCGAGTCCGCCGCCATGTACGACAGCGATATGGCCGCCTACCTCGGCAAGGGAAACCCGGCGATCGAGAAGAACATCGAGCTGATGAAGCAGTGGGCCAAAGAAAAGAAATGAGTTGGCGATCCCTGGCCTGGTCCGACGCTATACCCCACGCGGCCACTGGAGAGAGGATTGCCGTACCGCGACCGTTAGGGAGCGGCCAACGCAGGCCGCTCCCTAACGGTCGCGGTACGGATTTCGTCGGCCTCAAGAACTCCCATCGATGACCGCACGAGGCCCAACCCGGGTCGTGGTGACCACAGGACCGGCAGATGTGGAAACACGACACAACGATTGCTTGACAAAACTCCGGCCCGTCGCCAAAGTGTACTAGGCGTTCTAGTACACAAGGTCGCGGCATGAGCATTGAATTCCAAATCACTCCCGGCAGCGCGACGCCGATCTATCAGCAGGTCGTCGATCAGGTTCGCTTGGCTGTTGCGGCGGGAGAACTGAAAACGGGAGATCCGCTGCCCAGCGTGCGGACATTGGCCGAGCAGTTGGTGTTGAACCCCAACACGGTCGCTCGCGCGTTCGGAGAATTGGTGCGTGACGGAGTCATCGAGTCGCGTCATGGGCAAGGGGTGTTCGTCGCCACCAAACGCCGTGTCTTTGCGGACGATGAACGAGACCGGCGAATGAGCCTGGCGTTGGACGGATTGCTCAGCGAAGCGGCGGCCCTGGATTTCTCGGCCGCCGAAGTGCGGGCCGCTGTGGATCGACGATTGAAAGAAGTGGGACTGCGAAAACGCTGACCTGAGCGGAATGGCGCTAGCCACCGGTGATTCGCGTCGGCGTTTTCTGGCGAATCAACCGGTGACTAGCGCAGTCCCGCTGACAATTTGGGAGATTCCATCGTGACCGAAAACGTGATCGAAACCTGCCGGTTGACGAAGTACTACGGAGCGAAGGCGGCCGTGGATCAACTCAGCCTGACGGTCCCGCGCGGCAGTGTGTTCGCCTTTCTGGGCCGTAACGGCAGCGGGAAGACGACGACGATTCGAATGTTGTTGGGATTGGAATCGGCCACACGCGGGACGGCTCAGGTGTTGGGCTGCGATTCGCAAGTGTTGACTCCTGAGATGCGGAACCGCATCGGCTATCTGACTGAGAGTCACTTCGCCTACGGCTGGATGACGATCGACGAGTGCGAGCGATTTCAATCGGGCGGTTTCCGGCAGTGGAATCGTGAGTTGTTCGATTCGGTGATTCGGCATTTCGGATTGTCACGTGCGACTCGCGTGCGCCACCTTTCTCGCGGCGAACGCGCGGGAGTCTGTTTGGCGATGACGTTGGCTCCGGAGCCAGAGTTACTCGTGCTGGACGATCCGGCGTTGGGCTTGGACCCGGTCGCTCGGCGAGCGTTGCTGGAAGCGATTGTGTTTGTGACGCGCGATGAACGGCGGACCGTCTTCTTCAGTTCGCATTTGTTGGACGACGTCGAACGAGTCGCGGATCACATCGCCATTTTGGATGGCGGCGTGCTGCGAGTGCTTTGTCCCGCCGAGGAATTTAGCCGCCGAGTTGCCGCGTGGGTCGTGCGTTTCGAGGGGACGGCTCCGCAGCTTCCGCCGCTGACTGGGTTGCTGGGGGTGACCTGCCTCGGCAACGAATTGCGAGTCACCGTGGCCAATGAACTCACTGCGGCCGAGTCCGCGCTGCGAGCTCTTTCGAACGTCGAGATCAAATCGGTTCCGGTCGGTCTCGATGAAGCGGTCATCAGTTACATGGACGATCAAGGTCGTCGGCGATCGTTGTTGCAAACCATCGCCAGCAAATCAGGCGAGCCGGCGGGCGTGAGCCCCCGGACGTCGTCAACGTAGTCCCAAGTCCGGGGGCTGACGCCGCCCGGCTCGCCAATCGACGGAATGAAGAATTCGGAGAGCTGACATGCGAACGTTGCTGTGGAAAGAGTTCCGCGAGAACTGGAAGTGGGGCGTGTTGCTGCTGCTCGCGTCGGCGCTTTGGCATGTGGCCAGCCAGTATGAGTACCGCAATCGAATGGCCTTGTTCTCGGCGGACTATGTGGCGATCAGCGCGATGGGGTTTTCCATCGGCGGGTTGTTGTTGGGATTGATGCAGACGGTGTTTGAGGCTCAGCGAGACCGTTGGGCTTACCTGCGTCATCGCGCGATCGCACCCGAGCGGATTCTGTTTGCGAAGGGGATTGTCGGCCTGTCGCTGTACTTCGCAGCGGTCTTGATTCCTCTGCTGTCGTTGGCGATTGGGAATCGATTCCCGGCAACGTCCCGGCTCCGTTTTATTGGTCGGCACCGATCGGGGGGCTGGCGGCGATGCTGTCTGGCTCGGCTTTCTGGTTTGCCGGAGCTTTGATTGGAATACGGGACGTCCGTTGGTACGGCACTCGACTGCTGCCAGTGGGTTTGCCGATCGCGGGGATCGTCGGCATGTTGGGCAGTCTGGAAGCGATCGGTTGGAATTCAGTAACGGGTGCCGGATTGGCCTTGGGAGCCTTCGCCATCACGGTCGCGCCGATGGCGATCGCGACTGCGGGAGCGTTTCGAAATCGGACGGGCTATCTCAGTCAATCTCGCACCTCTCGCTGGTGTCTGGCCCTCAGTTCGGCGGTCAGTTTGTGGCTGCTGACGCTAGCGGCGCTGATGATCGTGGCTGGGACGCTGGAAGATCTGCGGTTCCCTTGGATTTGGCCGATCCGCGCGGTGACTCACGAATTCGACCGGCATGGACGGCTCATCCGTTTGGAGCGTGTGATCGATCCACGCGACCCGTATCGGTCGAGGATTTCTGGCGACGGTATGTCGGTCGTTGATTCCGGTCCGGGAATTGATCCCAATGTTTCCCTAAGCGACATAGTGCCGTTTGAGATGCTGTACCACGATCGTTCTGAGAGCAAACATGACCGGTCACACTACCGAGGTCTCCAGCAAGATGGACCTGTGCCACGGCTTTGGGATCATTGGGGGAACCCTCACGCGAGTCATTGGTTTTTCGAGATTAACGACGGCATTCTGTTGGGCTATCACGGAGGGACCAGGCGGCTGACATGGCGAGCCGGCCCAGACGGAATCGTCGCCACTGATCAACCGATGCCTCGCAAGTTCTCCGGCGCGAAGTTCGATTGGAATCTGACTTCGCAGCCGGACTCAACCGCGTTTGTCTCAGCTCAAGATCGATGGCAATTGGAGAATCCGTTTAGCAGCACGGCGATTCCCAAATGGCCGCAACCGCTCCAAACGGAAGACGGTCTGTATCGGCTTGATCGTGCAGGACCGCGACTGACTCGGATCTACGCGGTCGAACCGCCCGATCGGCTGGTTGCGGTGACGATCACTTCGCGCAAAGAAGAGTCCGTCGTGTGGATGGTTCGAGACCGAGTGATCCGCAAGTACGTCCTGGCCGAGAACGGTCGAGTCCTGGCCGCAATTGATCCTGAAGGACACCATCAATTGACCGAAGACTTACTCCGTGCAGAGTTCACAATCCCGGACGCCTTGCGAGGGATCGGCGACTTCGGGTTCGCCGAGCTGCCGGAGAAAGACCTTGTCGTGTACCGATCGGTTCAGTTCGTCGACACCATTTCCGAGGACCGCAGTGTGGTTCACACGTTGCTGGCGACTCCTCAAGGCCAGATCTTGCGACATGTCACCAGCGATCGAGATTACGTTTATCACACTCGTGCCAGTTTGTTTGCGGCACCGATGGTCCCCGCGATCCTCGCAACGGGTTTGACGGCGATTCAGGCGTCTCGATTTGAGCAACTATCAGTTCCTGGTGTGACCACCGAATCGCTGGCATCGCCGCCGTCGAAGACATTCGTCATTTTGATCTGGGTCTCGTGGTTGTTGTCACTGATGGTGACGGGACTATTGGCTCGCCGCTTCCGCTTTTCCCGGAATTCATCGCTGGGCTGGCGTAATCGTTCACGGAGTCTAAAAACGATCTCGCGTCATTTGGGTTTTTCTGCGATCAGTGTGTGATGTCGTCGGTCGTCACGGAAGAACTGATTGCGAGACAATCGCCTGAAGCGCAGGCGATCATTCGGTTGTTG
>SXGU01201818.1_pt1 | contig 13317 bp, 10 predicted proteins | sample 3174531 | NCBI WGS metagenome assembly SXGU01 (sample SAMN11356863, study PRJNA531348) | freshwater metagenome | isolation source: freshwater sample F1-140 | place: China: Fuxian Lake, Yuxi | collected 2017-12-25 | reverse complement strand
TGTCGGTGATCACGGTGGTGTCGATGCCGTCCTTCACCAATTCCCACGCCGTCAGGCGCGCACCCTGCAGGAAGGGCCGGGTTTCATCGGCGAGCACGCGCACCTTGCGGCCGGCTGCAACCGCGCCGCGGATCACGCCGAGGGCGGTGCCGTAGCCGGCGGTAGCCAGCGCTCCGGCGTTGCAGTGCGTCAGGATGCAGGCCTCCGCCGGCACCACCGTCGCGCCATGCGCACCGATCGCCCGGCAACTCGCGATATCGTCATCGTGAATTCGGTCAGCTTCGGCTCGCAGCCGTGCCTTCAACTGAGCAACCGACTCACCGGCCAATGCGCCGCTGGCGAACGACTGCTTCATGCGCTCGATCGCCCAGAACAGGTTGACCGCCGTCGGCCGCGTCGCGGCTAACAGCTCGCTGTTGCGCTGAAAGTCAGTCGTGAACTGCTTGGTGCCGGTGGCCTTGCTGCGCTCGGCACCGAGCGCCAGCCCCATGGCGGCGCAGACGCCAATGGCCGGCGCCCCGCGAATGACCATGGTCTTGATGGCCCTGGCCACGTCGTTCACGCTACGGCAGGTCACGTAGATCTCGGCCGCCGGCAGCTTGCGTTGATCGATCATGACGATGTCGGAGTCTTGCCAGGCGATGGTGGGCAGCATTCGGGAATATTGTACAGGCTTGGGGCTTGTGGCTTGGGGCCAACCCGAACTACAACAGTCGCTGGTCGAACGGAAGGGGCAACAGCTCTCGCATTTGCAGGGTCGCGGTGACCGTCTCGAGGTTGGCCATCACGACCTCGATGTCGCCACAAAACTCCCACATGATCTGCCGGCAAGCACCGCAGGGCGGCGTCGGTGATGCGGTGTCGGCCACGACGACAATGCGGCGGACGGCACGCTGGCCCTCGGAGATCGCCTTGAAGATGGCAACGCGCTCGGCGCACACCGTCAGGCCGTAGGTCGCGTTCTCGATGTTGCAGCCGGTGATGATGTGGCCGTCGAGGGTCTCAAGCGCGGCGCCGACCTTGAAGCCGGAATAGTCGGCCACCGCCCGCTCGCGAGCGGCCCGCGCCGCCTCGACCAGGAGTTCAGAGGCGGGCAATGATCCGCTCCAGCAGCCCGATGAATTGCCCCTTCACCTGGTGCGCCGTCGCCATCACCTCATCGTGGTGCAGCGGTTCCGGGAACACGCCGGCGGCTGGGTTGGTGATGCACGAGATGCCCAGCACCTCGAGGCCCATGTGGCGGGCCACGATCGCTTCCGGCGCGGTCGACATGCCAACGGCATCGGCGCCCAGCACGCGAAACGCGCGGATCTCGGCCGGCGTCTCATAGCTGGGACCGAGGACGGCGATATAGACGCCGTGCTGCACGGGCGCGCCCTGCTCCGCTGCCGCCGCGTCGGCGATCGCCCGCAACCGCGGCGAGTAGACATGGGTCATGTCGGGAAAGCGCAGGCCGTAGCGTTCGTCGTTGGGACCCACCAGCGGGTTGTTGCCCATCAGGTTGATGTGGTCGTCGATCACCATGAGGGCGCCGCGCGAGCAGTTGGGAGAGATGCCGCCGGCGGCGTTGGTGAGGATGACCTGCGGGACGTTGAGACGGCCCATGACGCGCATGGCAAAGGTCACCGTCGGCAGGTCGTGGCCTTCGTAGGCATGCACGCGCCCCGACAATGCCAGGACCTGCTTGCCGCGCAACGTGCCGCCCACCAGCTTGCCGGCATGACCAATCACGCGCGACGCCGGCCAATGCGGAATATCCTCGTACCGGATGGTGAACGACTCACCGAGGTGCTCGGCGAAGTCGCCGAGTCCCGATCCCAGGACGACCGCCACGTTCGCGCCGCCACAGCCGTGCCCCCGCAGCCACTCGGCAGCTTCGGTCGCACGTTCGAAGTCCCTGATTCCGGATCTTGGAGCCCCAATCCCGGAGCGGCTCACAGCAGGAAACCCACGATGATGGCGGTCAGGAAGTTCGCCAGCGTACCGGCGAGCATGGCGCGCAGACCGAGCCGGGCCAGGTCGCCACGCCGTGACGGCGCCAGCGCGCCGATGCCGCCAATCTGCATGCCGATCGACGCGAAGTTGGCAAAGCCACACAGCGCAAAGGTCGCAATGGTGAACGACTTCGGATCGAGCACGTCCTTCATGCCGCCCAACTGCGCGAAGGCGATGAACTCGTTGAGTACCATGCGCGTGCCAAGCAGGTTGCCAATCGTGGCGGCGTCCTTCCACGGCACCCCCAGGCTCCAGGCAACCGGCGCGAACACCCAGCCGAAAACGGTTTGCAGCGAAAAACCCTGAAGGCCCACCCAGCCACCGGCGGCGCCGAGCATCGCGTTGACCAGCGCGATCAAGGCCACAAACGAGATCAGCATCGCGCCGACGTTTAGCGCGAGGTGCAGGCCTTCGGCCGTGCCGCGGCCCGCGGCATCAATGATGTTGACGTCTTCGTTGACCACTTCGAGCTTGACGGTACCGCGCGTCTCCGGCGTTTCGGTCTCGGGCACGAACATCTTGGCCATCATCAAGGTGCCTGGCGCCGTCATGATCACCGCGGTCAGCAGGTGCTTGGCGTCGATGCCGAACGCGATGTAAGCGGCCATGATGCCGCCTGAGATGTGGGCCATGCCCGACGTCATCACCGTCATCAATTCCGACTGCGTCATGCGCGCCAGGAACGGCCGAATCGTCAACGGCGCCTCGGTCTGCCCCATGAAGATACTGGCGGCGACATTCAGCGACTCCGCGCCGCTGGCCCCCATCACCTTGTTCATGACCACGGCAAACAGACGGACGATGAACTGCATCATGCCGATGAAGTAGAGAATGGCAAACAGCGCGGCGATGAAGATGATGGTGGGCAGGATTTGGAACGCGAACACCACGCCGTAGCGCGCGCCTTCTTCGCCGAGCGCACCGGTCATGACGCGGCTCCACACCGAGCCATCACCGAGTGCGCCGAAGACGAAGCCCGAGCCCACGATTGAGAACTCGAGCAACTGGCGCATCCGGTCGCCGAGCACCGTGAAGACGCTCTGGCCGATGCTGGTCTTGAGCACGATCAGCGCAAACAGCACCTGGAGGCCAAGTCCCCAGCCGACCACACGCGGGCTGATGGCCTTGCGGTTGGTCGACAAGGCATACGCCAGCCCGAGAATGCCGACGAGGCCAATCAGCGGTTGCAGCGTGCTCAACACTCCCACCTGTCCCTCATTTTCGTCCTACGCACTGACCACGAACATCGTCTCGCCCCGATCGTGCACCCAGCCGAGCACGAGGGGCTCATCGGCGGGCGGCCGGTCGCCAATCACCATCGCCTGCGTCACCAGCGGCAGCGCCGCCGCCAGCCGCACCGGGTCGTTGTAGCGCAGTTCCATGACCGGCTCGCCGGCGGTGACGGCTTCACCGGGCTTCTTTCTCAACAGCAGACCGGCAGACAAATCCACAGCATCGCCCTTCTGGTCGCGGCCGGCGCCAAGCGCCACGGCGGCGCGGCCGACCAGCAGCGCGTCGACGGCCGTCACGACACCACTGCGCGGCGCGGTCATGACGTGCGACAGCGCGGCCGACGGCAGGCGGCTCGGGTCGTCCACGACGCGGGGATCGCCACCCTGCTTCACGACCATGGCACTGAACTTCGCGAGGGCCGCTCCCGACGACAGCGCCTGTCGCACCATGGCGGTGGCTGCCTCATCGGTCGGCGCCTTCTCGGCCAGGCGCACCATGCGGGTACCCAGGCGCACGACCAGCTCGATCAGGTCGACGGGGCCGTGCCCGCGCAGCACCTCGAGGCATTCGGTAATCTCGAGGGCGTTGCCCACCGCGCGGCCCAGCGGAACATCCATTCGGGTGATGAAGCATTCAGTCCTCACCCCCGACGCCGTACCGATCGACACCATCGACCGGGCCAGTGCCCGCGCCTCGGCCGGGCGCTTCATGAACGCACCACGCCCGCACTTGACGTCCAGCACCAGAGCGCCACTGCCTTCGGCGAGTTTCTTACTCATCACCGAAGACGCAATCAGTGGCAGGCTCTCGACCGTGCCGGTGACATCGCGCAGGGCGTATAGGGTTTTGTCAGCGGCAGCGATGGTGGCGGTCTGGCCGATCAGGCAGCAGCCAATCTCGGTGAGCTGTGCGACGTATTCCTGAAGCGACAGGGCAACCCGGAACCCCGGGATGCTCTCCAGCTTGTCGAGTGTGCCGCCCGTATGCCCCAGCCCACGACCCGACATCTTGGGGACCGTGACGCCGCACGCCGCCGCGAGCGGCGCCAGAATGATGGAGACCTTGTCGCCCACCCCGCCCGTGCTGTGCTTGCCGACCTTAATGCCGGGAATGTGGCTCAGGTCGACGCGGTCGCCCGATCGGGCCATGGCGTCGGTGAGCCACGCCGTCTCGACGGGGTTCATGCCCTTGAGGACGATCGCCATCAGCAGCGCCGAGGCCTGGTAGTCGGGCCACGAGCCGTCGGTCACGCCGGTAACAAAGGCCTCGATGGCCTCCCGCGACAGTGCGTCGCCGTCCCGCTTGGCACGAATGGTGTCGACGGCTCGCATGGACGGTCGGCAGTATATCGTAGGTGTTCGCATGGCCCAGCGAGCGGCGTCGGCCGCCGAGATCACCCGAAGCGCGGTCAACCTGGCGCGCGCGATTACCATCGCGCTGCGCAGTTGGGGCTTCTACCCGCCCGAGCACCCGGCCGTCGTGCTGGCGGTGGAGCGCCTGGCGACGGCGACCACCGAGGCCGCGTCGGGCGGCATGATGCAGCTCGCTGTCACGCCGCATCAGCTCCTGCTCGACGGCGTCGCCCTCGATTCGACCGACTTGGCGGTGGTTGAATGCGCCGAGCTGCTGCACGATCGCGACATCCTGCAAGTCACGGTGCTGATGGCGCCGGCCGAGGCCGTCATCCGGTCGTTGCTGGCGGTCCTGTCACTCGATCGCGAGACCCGGCGCGCGCGCGGCGGGCCGGCCGCCATCTGGGAGGCAGAAGACCAGGCAGCCATTCTCATTGAGCAGATCGACTACCAGGAACTGCTCGAGCGCGAGACGGACCAGGGGCCGGCGCGCCGCGACTCCACCTGGCAGGCGATCGTCCGGTCCATCATCATGGGCCGCTCGACGTTTACCGCCGAGCAGCAACAGCGCCTGCTCGACCTCTCGCGCGACGTCGGCGCCACCGGCGAGCTGGCGAAGGACAGCATGGAGGCCTTCACCACGCCTGACGGCTCACCGCTGGTGACCACGCAGGCTGCCACCGTGCTGGCGGTCTATCGCCACATCGCCAAGACCGTGGCCGCCCTCGCGCCGGAGCGTGTGCAGGAGGTCATCCAGTCGCTGGCGTTGGCGGCGTCGAATCTTGACTCGTCGACCGCGCTCGAACTGATGCTGCAGGAAGAGAGCGCGGGCGAAGGGGTGCCGATTGTCGGCGCGCTCAAGCAGGCCTTCGACGATCAGCAAGTCGCCATGCTGCTGGCGCGCGCCCTGTCATCGCCGGGCCACCCGACCAGCCGGCTGGCGAAGGTGCTCGACACCCTGGCGCCCGACGCCGGGCGCAAGCGGCGCGTGCTGACCCTGGCCAAGCGGTTGAGCTCGGAACGCGACTTCGGCAGCAAGCGGCCGATCGACGACATTCGGCAGTCGCTCGACGAGTTGCTGCTGAGGTACGACGAGTCGACGTACGTGTCGGGCGACTACCGGGCGTCGATGGACTCGGCCGGCGAGCGCGCCGCCGACCTGGCGGCCCGCGGCCTGCCGCCGGAAATGGCCGAGTGGCTCGAGACGCTCAGGCACGAAAGCGTCCGCCGGTTGTCAGGCCAGTTGCTGATCGACCTGCTGCGCAACGAGTCGCAAGCCGAGCGGATGGCCGAGACCGCGCGCGACATGGCGGCCTTCGTTGAAGAACTCCTGCTCGCCGGGGCCTTCGCGGATGTGGTGCCAGTCGTGACCGAGCTGGGCGCGGCGATCACCCGCCAGCCGTCGCTGGCGCCCGATGCCTGTCGCCGCGCGCTCGATGGCCTCGGCGGGTCCAGTGCGCTGGCCGAAGCCGCGCTGGGACTCGCCGATTTGTCCAGGGATGACCTCACCCATTTCGAGACCGCCGTGCGCGGCATCGGTGCGCCCGCCGTGCCCGCGCTGCTCGGCGTGTACCGGAAAGAGGAGGGCGGCGTGGCCACCGAGCGTGCGTCGCACCTGCTCGGCAAGCTCGGCACCGCGGCCATTCCCGGCCTGGCTGCGGCAATTGATGACCAGCGTTGGTTCGTGCAGCGCGAACTCGCCAAGCTGCTGGGGCAGATCGGTACCCCGGCCGCGGTGCCGCCGCTGCAAGCCTTGCTGCGGCGCACGGACGTGCGCGTCATGCACGCGGCGGTATCGTCGCTCGCGCGAATCGATGACCCAGCCGCCGCGCGGGCCATGCAGATGGTGCTCAAGGCCACCGCGGGCGAGGCGCGCGCTGCCGTGATTGCCGCGCTGGTCGGCCTCAAGGATCCACGCGTGGTGCCGATGCTGGGGCGCATTCTCGACGACAGCGACCCGTTCGGTGATGATCTGTCGGTAGTGCTCGATACCCTCGACGCGCTGGCCTCGTTCCGCGACGACCGCGCGCTGGCGCAGATTGCGGCCACGGCGAGACGGCGGCGATGGCTGGCCTGGGGCAAGACCACGCAACTGCGCGAGGTGTCGCTCCGCACGCTCTCACGAATCGGGACACCGAAGGCCAAGCAGACGCTGGCCGACCTGGGGAAGACGGGCGACTTCTTTCTGCGGCGCCTGGCCGCAGCCGCCGCGACACGGTCACCGGCATGATCACCCCGCAGGAAGACATCGTCCGGCGACTCGGCGCCGCGGTGCGGGCCTCGGAACTCTACGCGCCGACGCATCCACTGGTCGCTCGCTCGGCGTCCGCGCTGCACGGCCTCCTCGCGCCGGTGCTCGTCGACTCCCCGACCGTGATCGTCGCCTTCCTGGCGGACGATGTGGTGCTGAACGACTTCCGGTTGCCGCGCGGATCGGGTTCGTTGGCCGGACTGCTGCGCGACATGCGTGATCGCAAGGTTGAGAAGATCACCTTCGCGCGCGGCGTCGAGGTGTCGGACGTGCGCGCCCTGGTGGACGAGCTGGCGGACCGCACGTCGAGAATCGGCGTCAACGACCGCCTCACGTCGCGCGGCATTCGTCGCATCCAGGTGTCAAAGGTCGTCCCCGAGGAGGAGAACGACGAAGAAGTCGGGCTGGCGGTGGCGAAGCAGATGTATTCGAAGGCGGTCTCGACCGCGGAAACGATCTGGACGGCGGCCGAGGCCGGGGAGCAACCCGACCCGGCCGACGCCCGCGGCATTATCGACAGCCTGTCGAAGCTGGTCTACCAGGACCGCACGTCGTTGCTCGCCCTCACCGCCCTCAAGCGCCACGACAACTACACCTTCACGCACATGGTGAACGTCGCGGCGCTGTCGATGGCGATGGCACGATCGCTCGACCTCGAAGGGCCGATGCTGCGCGAGTTTGGCTTCGCCGCGCTGATGCACGACATCGGCAAGGTCCATACCCCGCTCGAGATCCTGAATAAGCCCGACAAGCTGACCGCCGAAGAGTTCACGACCATAAAGCTGCACGTCGTGGACGGCGCACACATTCTGCGGCGCACCCCGGAGACGCCGGCGCTGGCGCCGGTGGTGGCATTCGAGCATCACCTGAAGCAGGACCTGAGCGGCTACCCGGAGAACATCGGCGCCCGCACCCTGAACCTGTGCACCATGGTGGTGAGCATCGTCGACGTGTTCGACGCGCTGCGCAGCAACCGCGCGTATCGCGACGGGCTGGCGACTGATCGCATCAAGCACATCATGGGCCAGCAGGACGGCACCGCGTTCCATCCCGCGTTGCTGCGACGCTTCGTCAACCTGATGGGGCTGTATCCCATCGCTACGGTGGTGCGCCTCAGCACCGAAGAAGTGGGCGTCGTCACGCAGACGCACCCGGCGGACCCGTTCCGCCCACAAGTGAAGCTGATTCTCGACCCCAAGGGCGCAAGCTATGAGATGCCGCTGCTGACCAACACCTGGGATCGCGATTCGCGCGGCGAGTATCCCCGTGCGGTGGTCGAAGCGGTCGATGGCCCGGTGGTGGGCATCGACCCGCTGGCGTACCTATAATTCGTCTCCCCCCCAAGCATCGCCATCCCCTTGCTCCCTGCACTCGAGCCGCTGCCGCACGTGCAGCTGATCGGTGAGTTCACCCTGCTCGATCCGCTCGTCTACCTGTGGGGGCGCCGGATTCACCTCTTCATCGTCTTTGAGGACTCCTGATCTCCTTTCCCAATTAACATGTTGATATGACTGTACTGAAAACGGTCCGAAGTGTCGGCCTGGTGGCCGTGGTCGGAGCCGGGCTGCTCACCGCAAAGGGCACCGGGCAGCAACCGCTGGCGCCGGCCGCCACGCGGCAACTCGTGCAGGAAACGTCGCTGCCGGCGATCGATCGCGGCCTGCGTGACCAGGACGCGCCGCGCGCCGCGCGCAGCCGCGACGATGCCGACCGGCTCCGAGCCGAGGCCGGCGATCGCCTGTCGTACCTCCGCGGCTCAGTGATCGTGAAGTTCAAGGCCGAGGCGACCACCGCCGGCATGACCGCCGCCACCCGGCAAGTCGCCGGCGACACCGTCGATCGATCCGGTTGGGCCAACTTCGACATCATCGACATTCCCGACGCCGCCGATCCCGAGGCCGCCGCCGCGTTGCTGCGAGCGCGGCCTGAAGTCGAGTACGCGCAACCGCGCTATCGCAACTACGCGATGAGCAAGCCCAACGATCCGCTGTATGCGAACCAGTGGAACTTCCCCGCCATCGACATGGAGCGGGCGTGGGACATCCAGCCGGGCGGCACCACCAGCATCATCGTCGCCGTGCTCGACAGCGGCGTCGCGTTTCATTCCGGCACGTTCCGCTACAACTCACGTTTCCCGTTCCGCCTGGTGCCGGGTGGTCCCATCTACCCCGCCCTCGGCATCGTCGATGTGCCCTTCGCGGCCGCGCCTGAATTGGGGACCAGTGGATCGACCCGCTTCGCGGCACCACGCGACCTCATCTGGGACGATGCGTTTCCCGTCGACCTTGATTCGCATGGCACGCACGTGACCGGCACCGTTGGCCAGCTCACCAACAACAGCCTCGGCGGCGCCGGCATGGCGTACAACGTGCGCATCATGCCGGTGAAAATCATCCAGGCCATCTGGGACGAGATTTTCTCCAGCCCGAATGAAGGCACTGACGATGTGGTGGCGCGTGGCATTCGGTATGCCGCCGACAACGGCGCCAAGGTCATCAACCTGAGCATCGGTCGCTCCGAGGGTGGCCCGGCACCGGTCGTGACCGACGCCATGCGCTACGCGGTCGGCAAGGGGGTGTTCATTGCGGTGGCGTCGGGTAATACGCGCGCCCGTGGCAACCAACCGAACCGCCTGGCGCAGCCGGCGCCGGACATCAACGGCATGGTGGCCGTCAGCGCGGTGGGCCGAACGCTCGACTCGGCGTACTACTCAACCTTTGGGTCGTACGTCGAACTGTCGGCGCCAGGCGGCGACCAGCGCGCCGGCGGCATCAACGCCGGCATCCTGCAGCAGACCCTCGACCTCGACTTGCTCGAAACCTACGAGCGGCCGGTCGCGCAGTACGGTCCACCGCGGGCCGACGCCTTTGCCTATTACTATTTCCAAGGGACGTCGATGGCAACGCCCCACGTCTCGGGCTTTGCCGCTTTGCTGATGCAGCAAGGGGTGACGAGTCCGGCGGCGGTGGAAGCCGCCATGAAACAGTTTGCGACCGACAAGGGCGCCGCGGGTCGCGACGACCTGTTCGGCTACGGCCTCATTAACCCACGCGCCACGCTGCGCGGCCTCGGCCTCGCACGATAGGGGCCGCCGATGACACAGCTGACACCGACGGCTTCGTTCATGACACGTCGCTCACCCTTCATCATCGCGATCGTACTCCTGCTTGTCACCGTGGGAACCGCCGCGGCCCAGACCCGAACGTCGCGGCCCTCGGGCACGCGCAGTGTCGAGATTGGCGGCTACGCCCTGGTGGGACAGTTCTCCTTTGCCGCGAGCGAGAGCTTCGACGCCATTCTCGGCACCACCTCGGGCCCAATTTTTGGCGGCGGCGCCACCGTCGGCCTGCCATGGGGCGGCCTGTTCGTGGACCTCGGCGCGTGGCAGTACGCCGAGTCGGGTGAGCGCGCGCTGGTACTCGACGGCCAGGTCATTCCGCTCGGCATTCCCCTCGACGTGACCATCGTCCCGATCGAGATCAGTGCGGGCTGGAAGTTCCGCATCCGCAAATTGCCGAAACTGATTCCGTATCTTGCGGGCGGTTACACGTCACTCAGCTACACGGAAACATCGACGTTCTCGGGCAGCGCTGAAGACGTCGACGAACGGTTTGGCGGCTATCACCTGCGCGGCGGCGCGGAGTTCAAGGTGACGCGCTCGCTTGGCGTGGCCGGCGAGTTTGCCTGGACCGCGGTCCCGGATGCGATCGGCAGCGACGGCGTGTCGAAGGCGTTCGGCGAAGACGACCTGGGAGGGACCAGCTTCCGGGCACGCATCACGGTCGGCCGGTGACCCCATGCGAACGGCCGATCGGCCGAGGGCCTGACCGTTACCCCAAGACGGGTGGTAGGCTTTTCGCGAGTGCACTGGAAGGGTGGGTGCCAACCGAACCTGATGGCGACTTGAGAGGTCTGTGAAGGCGTGCGCAAGCATCAACCTCCGTCCCATGTCCCCGTCTAACCCCTTCAGTGACGTGACCAGCGCCGATCTCGAGCTGGTCGAGCGCATTCGGGGTGGGGATGGGTCCGCGTTCGAGGCGCTGTATTGACACCACGCCACCCGAACGCCACAGCCGTAGGGCGTGATGGCAAGCTTCTGGCATAATGCAGATTGAAGGCGATCCGCCGGATCGTCGCAGGAGGAGAACGCATGAAGGTCAAGATTCTTGTCGCAATGCTTGCGGCCGTGTTGACAGCGGGTGTCGTGTCCGCGCAAACCACCCCGCAAGGCCAGGTTCCGGCTGGCGAGGCCTCGCTCGGTTCGGTGAGCTTGCCCCGGAGCGTGATGGCCGACGGCAAAATACTGAAGGCCGCGACCTACCAGGTCCGTTTGACTGCCCAGGCGGCCTCACCCGTGGTGGCCGGCCAGTCGATGGAACGCTGGGTCGAGTTCGTCCAGGGTGGCAAGGTCGTCGGCCGCGAGGTCGTCAGCATTGTCCCCGCCGCTGAAGCCAAGGACCTGCAGCCCGGTCCCGACGCACCGGCGTCGACCCGCACGGGCTCCAAGGTCGAAATGCTGAAGGGTAACGAATACCTGCGCGTGTGGATCAACCGGGCCGGTGTCGGCTACCTGATTCACATGCCGCCCGCCGCGATGTAAAAACGACTTGAGGCTTGAGGCTTGAAACAACAAGTCCCAAGCCCCAAGCCCTCTGTTACCCCCCAATCGACATCACGTCGAACTGCTCGTGATGCAGGTGCACGTCTGGCTTGACGATGATGTCGCGGCGAAGCAGGTCCTTCAAGTCGCGCAGCACGCCCTTCTCTTCTTCCTGCAGCGCCCGCGCGATGTCGGGATTGACGCGCAGCAGCACGCCAGGGCCGTCGAGGTCCGCCCCCACCTTTTTCACCTCTGCCAGGATCTCGTAGCACACCGTGGCACTCGACTTGATGGTGCCGGCGCCCGAACAATACGGGCAGGGCTCGGTCAGCACGCGCTCCAGGCTCTGCTTGACGCGCTTGCGCGTCACGATGACCAGGCCGAAGTCCGAGACTTGCAGGGCCTTTGACGGCGCGCGGTCCTTGCGCAGCTCCTGCTCCACCGTCCCAAACACCTTCAGGCGGTTCTTCTTCTCCTCCATGTCGATGAAGTCGCAGACGATGATGCCGCCCAAGTCGCGCAGCCGGATCTGGCGGACGATTTCCTCGGCTGCCTCGAGGTTGGTCTTGATGATGGTGTCTTCCAGCCGGCCGGCGGTCTTCTTGCCGACGTAGCGCCCGGTGTTCACGTCGATGGCCACGAGCGCCTCGGTCTGGTTGATGACGATCGAGCCGCCGGACTTGAGCCAGACCTTGCTGCGCAGCGCCTTGTCGATTTCGGCCTGGACGCCGTACTCCTCGAGGATCGGGTACTCCTTGTCGTACAGCTTCACCTTCGGCGCCAGCGACGGCATGATCCGCTCGATCAGCTCGAGCACGCGGCGGTGCTCCATCGCGTTGTCGATCCGGATGGCGGAAAAATCGTCGGTCAGCAGGTCGCGGAGCAGCTTGGCGACGAGGCTCTGTTCCTGGTAGACGACGGCCGGCGCGCGCGACGTCTCCGACTTCTGGCGGATGTCGGTCCAGACCTTGTGGACGTAGCTCAGGTCCGCGACGATGTCGTCCTTGTGGTGGCCGGCCGCAGCCGTGCGGATGATGACGCCGCCGGTGAAGCCGTGCTGCTCGCGGAATTCGCGGACGATGCCGCGCAGCCGGCTGCGCTCGTCGCGTGAGTCAATCTTGCGTGACACGCCGACGTGGTCGACCGTCGGCATGAACACGAGGAAGCGCCCGGGCATCGTCGCGTGGGACGTCAGGCGCGCGCCCTTGGTGCCGAGCGGCTCCTTCGCCACCTGGACGCTGATCTCCTGCCCCTCTTTCAGGAGCTCTTCGATCTTCGGCTCAGGGCCCTTGTCACGATCGCGATCGCGTCCGCGGCCACCGCCGCCGCCACCTCCTCCACCTGCCGGGCGGACCTTGTCAGGTCCGCCTGGAGCGGCGTCGTCGTCGGTCTCGAAGCGATCTAACTCTTCGAAGGCGGGGACGACGTCGGTGACGTAGAGAAAGCCGTCGCGCTCGAGACCGAGGTCAACGAACGCCGACTGCATGCCGGGCAGCACTTTGGAGACCCGGCCTTTGTAAAGATTGCCAACGACACCGCGCGACCGCTCGCGCTCGATGAATATCTCGGCGACCAGATCTTCCTCGAGGATCGCGACCCGCGTCTCGTGGGCGCTCGAGGAGATGATCATCTCCTTGGTCATGCCCGCAACTCCGGGGGGCGGCGGCCGCGTGCACGCGCAGAATCATCGCTGCCCCCTTAATTTGTGAAACGGCGCATCCGCACGTTGAGAATCAGGCCGAACCCCGCCATCGTGGCAATCATGGAGGAGCCGCCGTAGCTCATGAGCGGAAGCGTCAGTCCCTTGACCGGCGCCAGGCCGGCCGACATGGTGATGTTGTAGATGACCTGGAACGTGAAGCACGCCAGTACTCCGAGCACCAGGT
>SXGU01564229.1_pt1 | contig 13318 bp, 18 predicted proteins | sample 3174531 | NCBI WGS metagenome assembly SXGU01 (sample SAMN11356863, study PRJNA531348) | freshwater metagenome | isolation source: freshwater sample F1-140 | place: China: Fuxian Lake, Yuxi | collected 2017-12-25 | reverse complement strand
GACTCCTTGAAACCCATTGGGGTGGTAACACCGTTCCTACCCTCACACTTGCGACAGGTTACGGTGAACGAATCTGAGCCGATGCATTTGTTGCGGGTCACCGAAACCGATCCAACGCCACTGCACCTCTTACATGTAGCCGAAAATGCACCGCTTCCTCCACAAGCTTGCGCGATTCTCAAGCGGAGCGAGTCCCGACGATGCTGGTAACATGGTTCAAATGCTCCTCACTGTCCCCCTTGATTCAGCGTTTGATCCGATCATTTCCAGTCTCATTGACCGTTCCAAGCAGGTGCGTGCCGAACTTCGTCCATGGAGGAGGCTTCCGACGGCATTGTTTCAATACAGGAGAGGGCAGCTTGCAGGAGCATTACACTCCATTGATCAAGACCTAGCCCAAACGGATGCTCACGCGAAAACGCAGGCGGCAAGCACTCGGGCATTAGCGCTTTTCTTAAAATCGGCGGTAAACGAAAAACTGGGTGACCGCCCAAGTGCTGTAAAGGCATACAAGGACGGGTTGCAATTTCATTCCCCTGCATTGAGGACACCCGGAATTGCCTATGGCGGCGAGGATTTTTGGGATGCTTGCGGTGCCGAAATAATGCGTCGCGAAGCCGCCACACTTCTCGGCGCCGAGGCCCCCACCGATTGACCTTCGGTGCATAAACTGTGATACCAGAATCGGAATTCTGGTCGCGCACCGCCTCATGAAGTTTCGTTCACCTAAAGGGACGCGATTTCGTGGAGCCATATCCACGAGCTTCACCCCAACGTGGATGGAGGCATGGGTTCTTTCCTGTTGATGCCGGCCTGACAACGATTTGGTTCCCTGCTTTCTGGGCGATGTTGAACTGCAAGGCTATGCGTGTGGAGAAATGCAGCGAAATAATCCATGCTTCCTCGAAGTTGCGGCCCACCTCTGGATTTAAGGGGGATCGAGTGGCATGGGTCGACCAGTCGTTGAGGAGACTTACTTGCCTTTGATGGACGCAAGCGCCTGGCGTTGACTGGGCGTTGCGACACGGCGGGCGATCCGCAACATTTCAGCACGCCCATAGTTGTAATGCCGCGAAACCATGGCGACTACACGCTGGGAGTATTCATCCGGTTCGGCTGTGGCTGAGAGGACAGTGAACCAAACCGGGAGTATCTTGGCCCAGTCAACCCCAACCTGCCAGGAACCTGCCTCGTCTGCGAAGAACACGATCTCAGGATAGCCTCTATCTATGAAGTCGAGCAGGCTGAAGAGAATATCCATGCATTCGCGCACCTCCTTTGGGTCGCCCTTTTTCGCTTTGTCGGCACACTCTGCAAGCAGTCGGAGGAACTTGGTGATCCATGCAAGTGTCCCACTGGACTTTTCCATGGAGTTGCGGGAATTGACCGAGAACGACCGATAAAACTCTCCGGCCAAACTGGCCTTTTCAAAAGCCTTCACGTCGGCGAGCAATCCCGGGTTCGTGGGGGGATCCGCCTCAACAGAGCGATGCTTTTGCTCCACGCACTTCTTCGCGATTTTGTGGGGCTTGCTCAAAGGTAGGAGGTCGATAGTGTCGTCTAGAATGAGGTCAAGCCCGTTGCCGGAATCGAGTCGATGCGCGAGTCCCACTACTTCGATATCTCGACGAATTCAGCCGGCGAGACAACTCTGACGGCGGACTTCCGGTAGTCCGAGAGGTTCCGGGTGACAATGCGGTCGGCTCCAAATGCGATCGCCGCGGAGTTCTCGAAGAACTCAGGGCGGCGCAATGCGACGTCAAGCAGGACGTCGGTGTCGATCAGGATCTTCACCCGAGTCGATGTTTTGCCTTCAAGGCCACGAGTCGTTGGTCGGTTTGGTCGTCGTCACGGACGCTGAACTTCCCGGCCCAACGATGCACAAAGCTCCCCGCCACCTTCGGTAAGGGGCGCAATGAGGCTTCCAGGGAGGCCTCCACGAATCCCGACAGGCTTTTGCCCTGGCGATGTGCCATCCGCTTGGCTTGAACGACAATCTCGCGGTCCAAGGTGACCGTCACGCGTTCCTTAATGCGCATACGTTATCGAAAAGTATGATGGAGTGCAACCCTTGACCGGCCAGCCATGAACTGAAGGTGTGTCGGCGCGAATGGAAGGTGCGCCTCGAAAAGTTTCGAGTTCCTTTTCCTTTCACCACCATCAGGTCGACTCCAGGCCGTCTCACGATCCGCTTGAATCCTTCCGAGAGCCCGTGCTTGCCCGATGGGTTTCTTTCCCGCGATCGACTGATAGAGCACTACCCCACAGTTCTGAGGGTTGCCTGAAACCTGCGACGTCCATGACGGACATCGCACTTCGGGATCGCCCTCGCGACTCAAGTGCCGGAAGTCGCTGAAATTGATCGTGTAAAGGATTTCCGCACCCGCCTTCCGTGCAGCGACCAGGTGCATGAAGTCGTAAACGGCCCCACCCCGAACGCCACGTTGTTTGGTCTTGGAGTGCGGCAGGGACTGCCGCTTTCTGCCCTGAGCACCAAGAGATGTCCGTGAATGGGACGCTGGCTGAATCGGAGAAGACTCCTTTGGCTGTTTGATCGGCGTCGATCGGAACCTCCCCGAGTTCGAGACGTGTTTTGGAGGTCAATGACGATCGATCTCCGCATTTCAGACAACCTGGAATGGCTCTCTCGCGGCGACCTTGTGATTAAAGGTCAGATTTGGCTGGGGATATCCGCTTTCGCACGCACCAGGAGTTCCCTTGGGACTTTCACAATGCGTTCGTGCGGGGGCACAGCCGGCTGAGGGCGGCAATTGAGCCGCCATGGCGGTGATGTCCGTGCCAATCACGGCGAAGTCGCCATCCGTAAGTTCCCAAACTCCAGCAGGCCGAGGCGAAATCGCCTTTGGGGCAGGGGAAGTATTCAAAAAGGCGTCAAACCAAGGCCCTACCGGTTTCGAATTGCTTTCATTTCCTCAAGAAATCTGCGGACATCTGCGGACATCTGCGGATAGTTCCCCGCCAATGAAGATCCAGGAAGTCATCAAGACCGTCAACCAGATGCAGGCAGATGGCGTCATCGAGCGATATGCCATCGGCGGGGCCGTGGGAGCCACGTTCTACCTGGAACCCGTGTCCACGCTCGATGTGGACGTGTTCGTGGCGTTCAAAAGTGAACCCGGGAATTTCCTGATCAGTCCCCAACCTTTGTTCGACTACCTGCGGGCGCGGGGCTGCCAGGTGAAGGGCGAATACATCATCATAGGCGAATGGCCGGTGCAGCTTCTTCCGCCCACTAGCCCATTGGTGGAGGAGGCGTTGGATCAGGCGATCTCCCGTGACGTCGGTGGCGCGCCGGTTCGTGTCTTTGGCGCCGAACATCTGGCCGCAATCGCCCTGCAAACGGGACGGGCGAAGGATAAGGCGCGCCTGCTTCAATTCGTGGAATCCGGATTGCTTAACGCCCCAAAGTTTGATGAGATTGTGACACGCCACGGCCTCACCGATGCCTGGCAACGATTCGGACGGCAATTCCTGGGAGACGCACCATGACTTTCGACATCCAGAAGATTCTCCAGAGCAAACGTGAGTTGCGCCGGGAACTGGCGGAGCTCCCCATCGAGGAAAAGCTGCGCCTGCTGGACGCGTTGCGCGAACGCCAACTCGCCGTCCGCGGAAATAACATCGCGTTTTACCCGCAGATTCACGCAGATGAACACAGATTCGGAAACGAGCCGATCGATCCTCAAACCGATGCCCCATAATCTCCGCCAATCGGCGGATAAAAAGCCATGGCCTACCTCAAAGACCTCATCGACCTGCCGCATCAAGTGCGGCAAGGGGACTTCGTCCTCCGACTCACCGAGGGCCTCGGCAACCCGGAGCAGACGCTGGAGAATTACGTCGTCACCCCGGAACTGGAGAAGTGTTTCCGACAGGCCCTGGCCCTCGTTAAATCCAGCCTGTAATCGCACTCCAGCAAGGGGGCCTACCTCCACGGAAGCTTCGGTTCCGGCAAGTCTCACTTCATGGCGGTGCTGAACCTCATGCTCGCCAATCACCCAGCGATCCAGAAGTTCGCGGAGTTTCCGAACCTGCTGGCCGAGACCAACTGGAACGACTGGGGTCACTTTATGTCCCCGGTACCCGTGGGCGGCACCTCGACAAACTCCACGAGATCCCGGATGAACCCCCGGGCATCGGGGCGCAGAAGGTAGGAGACATTCAAAAGGATGTGCCATCCGAATGGCTTGAACGACGATCTCGCGGTCCAAGGTGACCGTCACCCGTTCCTTCATGTACCTACGCTATCGAAAAGTATGATGGAATGCACCCCTTGACCGGCCAGCAACGAACTGAAGGTGTAGCGCAGCAAGTCGAAGGTGCGTCTCGAAAAATTTCGAGTTCCTTTTCCCTTCACCACCATCAGGTCCACTCCAGCTCGTCTCACGATCCGCTTGAATCCTTCCGAGAGCCCATGCTTACCCGATGGGCTTTTGCCCGAGATGGACTGACAAAGTGGTCCCAGTGTTCCCGGTTCCGACAATCGTTGGAGGTGGCTCAACAGGTCCGCGTGGACCGCCAAGCTCACCGTCTTGCCGGTTTGCTCCTGTCGGTACGCTATCATTTCTTCAGTACGCGGCTCGCTTCTGTCAGGGCCATGCGTTGGTCCGGGGTTCCTGTTCGGTGGGCAATCGCAAGCATTTTGTCTCGGCCATAGCTGTAGTGGCGAGAAACCAATGACAGGATCCGCTGCGCATACTCCGCCCCTCCCGCTGTGGCAGAGAGAACCTTGAACCAAACCGGCAATACCTTGGCCCAGTCCACTCCGACCTGCCAGGAACCTCCCTCATCTGCAAAAAAGATGACGTCCTCAAGGCATTCGTCGATGCGGTCCAACAGACCGAAGAGGATATCCATGGCCTCGCGCACCTCCGTCGGCTGACTTTTCTTCGCCTCGACCACACATCGATCCAAGTGCCGACCGAACTCGGCAATCCATGCGCTCGTCCCAGCGGACTGCTGACTGTAGGTCTTGGAATCCACGAAGAAGGACTCGTAATACTCGCCAGCCAGACTGGCTTTCTCAAACCGCTTCACGTCCACGATCAAGCTTGGCTTCGTTGCTCGCTCGGCGTCCGGGTGCAGCCGTTCAATATCGAGATACTTCTTCGCTATCTTGTGAAGCTTAGCCGGGGACAAAAGCTCAATGGCGTCGTCCAACATGTAGAACCTGTACTCGTTTCCAAGCTTGCGAACCGCCGCACGCAGCTTGTCGCGGTCGATCTCAATGGACTTCCGTTTGTTCGTCACAGTTTTTCAATCCGGCGCAGCATCGCCGGGCGATTGGAATAGCGGTTTCGAAATTCGCTGATCTTCTGATTAAATCCGGCGCTGTCGCCTGCCTGTGTATAGGCATCGCGCAGTTCCTGCAGTTGGGTGGCCGCCTGATCGTAGGCCGACGCGACATTTTGATCCATGTAGGTGTTCTGCCAGCGAACTCGTAATACTGGTATTCACTCATGGCTATGATGCGTGCTGGCGCACAAGTGTCCTCAGCACGTCTGGACTATTGTGCTGAAAACCCAAGCCCGACAAACGCAGCATTCAATACGTCGCCGAACTAAGGCCAAATATTCGCCATCCAATGGTGAATTTGCAAGGAGCCAAATTTCGCGTAGCCACAGCCGTTCGATATTGAACGATCACGAGCGTCCGATGGCGTATTCATTGATTGAATCACCCGCCTCCAGGTGGTCGAACAAACTTTGCATGGGCACACGCGTTCCGACAAAGACCGGCGTCCCGCCCAGGATTTCCGGGTCAGAATGGATGAGGCTTTCACAGTTCACAGCAACAAGCTACCGCATGGCACCTGTTGGTTCAACAAGTCCATTATGAGGCCAACCCCTTCGACGGAATCGAGTCGATGGCCTTTTGTAGGGCCTCGGTGTTGTGATGGGTATAGCGCTGGTGCATGTCACGGGACGAGTGGCCGGTCATGTGCATCCGTACATCTTCGTGCACCCCTTGACCGGCCAACAACGAACTGAAGGTGTGTCGAAGCGAGTGGAAGGTGCGTCTCGAAAAGTTTCGAGTTCCTTTTCCCTTCACCACCATCAGGTCCACTCCAGCTCGTCTCACGATCCGCTTGAATCCTTCCGAGAGCCCGTGCTTGCCCGATGGACTTTTGCCCGAGATGGACCGACAAAGTGGTCCCACAGTTCCCGCTTCCGACAATCGTTGAAGGTGGCTCAACAGGTCCGCGTGAACCGCCAAGCTCACCGTCTTGCCGGTTTTCTCCTGTCGGTACGCGATGAGTTTGTGCTGAGGGATGATGTTGTCCCAGGTCATCTTGAGACAATCTCCGAGTCGCGCACCCGTAAATGCGCCGAGCAAGATCAGGGTTTGCCAATCCTCATTGGGTGCCGCGTGGACCAATTGGTGGATCTCATCGAGTGAAAAGACTTCACGTTCCGATGACACTGACTTGGGGAGGGTGACGGCCTTCGCGGGATTCTTTTCGATGTACCCGTAACGCTCGGCCCGATTCAGCGCTGCTCCGAGTGTCTTGACGTCGACAATCGCCGTCTTCGGGGCCGCACCGGTGTCCAGTCGACGGTTCAGAAATAGATCGATATGCCGCGGGACCAGGGTTCGGAGCGGTTGATCCGCCACGCGGTCGATGGCCTTGAGGAACAGGCGAACCGTATTCCGATACCGTTCCACCGTTCCGGCGGCGTTCTTCCGGACAATGGACACCAACCACTCCTCGAAATACTCCCGCACGGTTTGGGATGGCAGGGATTCGCCGATCACCTTTTCGGACACCTCGGCGACGACCTTCTGGAAGGTGGCCACGGTGGCGTGGCCTTCCTTGGCGGCTCGTTCAACGCGCTCCAATTCGAGAGCCATACGGGTGGCGTGGGCGCGGTCGGTGGACTTGGTGGAGCGTCGAATGGTTTTACCGGTTCGATCCGAGTAACAAGCGAACCAGAAGGGCGACGTGTTGCGTTTAAAAACGGTGGCCATAGCGTGTGCCTTGAAGGGCGCAAACACTGTGCACCAAAATGGGAAGACTTCCCACAAAACTTCCCACTTTTCGTTTCAATTCCCCTTTGTTTTGCACATAAAAAGAGGTGAAACGAGACTAGTGTTCGATTCTCTTCACCCGCTCCACTTCACTTCGGCCTTGATTATCAAGGGTTTCCAAACCAGAACCCCAGCCAAGACCCCAAAGTAAGAATAAAAGTAAGAATGAGGTCCGTGGATCTGCCCTCATTCTGACCCAAGCGGCCCCATGTTCCCGCCGCTGCCATTCTTACCCGTGGACCCGCGTGTTTGCTTCGCAATCCACGCAGACATCGCCCAGAAATACCGAGGCCTCCCAGGACACGACGCCCTCATTTGCCCCCAGGACGCGTCGCAACACCACCTCCGCTGTCACCATACCCCCAGAACCATTGCCCCCGTCGGCCCTGCTTCCATCCGGTGTTCCTCAGAGTGCCCTCATGTGCCCAGATTCCGCACTACGAGCGGCACGATCCGAGGCGCCACGCCGCCGCACTTGCGCAACTCAAGCTGGCCTCGTGGTCCAACTGGTTCAACCCGGGCTGCTTGCCACGAGCGGCTTGATTTCGATACGTTCTGAAGAGTCCCGGGTTCCAAGTGCAATCCGCAGATGCCAGGCAGAATCAACCTGCTAACGACGGTCGATCAGATCGCCGGTGTATTTGCCTGCCTGCACGGCATCCACGCCTCGGTCCTCAGACAGCACTGGGCGACCCCAAGGTCCTTGAATGAGCACCTTGCCTCCCATTTCTGCCCTCAGGGACCTCGATGAAGAGGCGTGGACCCAGCTCGCCTCCGACTTGTTTCCGAAGGCTCTCGCGGCAGCGCGGTCCAAACTCCACGGCGATTTCGAGGAAGAAGCCCGCGAAATTGCCAACCGTGGCCTCCACGCACTTCAGGAAAAAGTTCACGCAGTCGCCTCCAGCGAAGAACTGCCCGGGCTATTGATCACCATCACCTACGGGCTGGCAGTGGATTTCCTGCGCAGCCAGTTGGCACAAAAACGCGGAGGTGGACGGGTATTCGGCTACGGTGTGATCGAAGACTGGTTTGAGTGCGATGGATTTCCCGACGCCGCCGAAACAGCGCTTCCAGTGGATGAAGCGCATTATTCCAGCCTTGCCGACATCATCAACCGGATCTCCAAGGGACTTTCACCCAAAGTCCGCACGCTCCTTGTCGACCGCTTCTACCACAACAAATCCTCCGTCGAAATCGCCGAAACTCACGGAATGAAGGAGGGAACAGTGCGCGTTGCGCTTTCTCGTGCACTGGATGACCTCCACGAACAACTGCGCGTCCACGAACAACTTTACCGGGAAGTTCGTTCGCTCCTCGCGTTGCCGGAAAAACTGCTGTCGCTGCTGTTTGCCTTCCTATGAGCCAGACCAGCGACGAACGATTCCGGGAACTGGCGATGAAACTCGTCAGCTTCGAATGCTCTGCCCAAGAGAAGGAAGAGCTGCGTCAGATCATTGACCAGAATCCGGAACGTCGAGAGGAGCTTCAAAAAATCTGCCTCAGCGTCGGTATCGCCCGAGAATTGTTGCCTTTGAGCAACGCCTTGGAAGCCACCGAGGGCCGGATGTCGGCGGGGGAAAGGTGGTTACGCAGGAGACGGTCTATCTCCATTGCCTGACTGCCTCCTAGGAGCGAAACGACGCCGAACGTCGCAGGAGTTTCAGCGCTACTTGTCCGGTAGGCGGGGTGCTGCGTGGCCGCACAGATTAGGGATGCCACCCATTCCGCTTCGGTTGAGTTCAATTTGGATTCGGAGCCGGTAAGACCGACGACGAGAAAGTAAACAACACCCTGCCATTCGAGGGGCAGTCGGAGGGAAGTTCGGAGGAGGCCTTCAGGGGGGGAAGCTAGACAGAGCATCAAGTTGACTGGGTAATCCGCCCCCTGCGCACCTCTCCGAAGATGAGCTCTCCTTGTAGAAGTAATTCTGCTCGATTTCAAAGCGATCGAATTTTGTTGCCAAAATTTTCTGGAGGCCCCAGTAAGATCTGTAATGGTTTTCTTATCTACACCATAAGGCCTACATTTTCCCAAGCATCTATGCCTCACACAATTCTGCTCGTCGAAGACAATGAGTTGAACCGCGACATGCTGAGTCGGCGAGTGGAGCGCAAGGGCTACGAGATCAAGATGGCTGTGGTCGGTGCCTAAGGAATCAGCATGGCAACGGAGTTAAAGCCTGCGCTCATTCTGATGGACCTGAGTCTTCCGGTGATGGATGGCTGGGAAGCCATTCGACGACTCAAGGGGAACCCTGAGACCGCCGCCATCTATCATCGCACTCACAACCCGCGCCCGGGCTGGGGACGAAAAAAGCTCGTGATGCAGGAGTCGATCATTTCGGCACCAAGCCGGTCGATCTCAATCGCCTAATTGGGAAGATCGATCACCTACTGAAAACCCACGCCACCGCCACCCTCCCAGGCAACCAGAAACCAAACCCCTAAAAACCGACTCCCAACTTTCAACAGCATTAATATGAAGTTAAACCCAGAAAAGCTTTTCCGGCAAATCAGCACTGTTCTCGCGTTCGCCAGCGCCCTTCACGGACTGGGTGCTGACTCGATCGCATCGCCCCCGCTGCTGCTTCGTCAGCCGACGGCCAGCAGGGACCAAATTGTTTTCGTTTTTGCCGGGGACCTTTGGCGGGTAGCCCGGTCGGGTGGGGATGCAGTGCGACTTACATCGCACCCTGGGCGGGAGCAGCATCCTCACTTTTCCCCGGATGGTTCGCTGGTGGCGTTTAGTGGGGAATATGATGGGAATACGGATGTTTATGTCGTACCAGCGACCGGGGGAAATCCGGTGCGATTAACCTCGCATCCCGGGCAGGACTGGGTTTGTGGGTGGTCGCCCGACGGGAAGCGGGTTTTATTTTCATCGCTTCGGGACAGCGCGAACGACAGCGCCCGACTTTTTACCGTTCCGGTGGGTGGGGGGCCGGCGGCGGAGATTCCGCTACCTCGGGCTAAGGAAGGTGCTTTTTCTCCCGACGGGACTCATCTGGCGTATGTGCCGGTCCGGCAGTGGCAGGCGGCGTGGAAGAGGTACCGTGGAGGCCAGACGCGACCGATCTGGATTGCGACACTGGAGGATTCGTCGATTAAAAAAGTCCCGAGGGAAAACTCGAATGACTTCAATCCGATGTGGCTGAGTAACACAGTCTATTTTCTTTCGGATCGGAGTGGGCCGGTCAGTTTGTTTGCCTACGACTCGAAACAGGGGAGTGTAAGGCAGGTGGTGAAGAACGAAGGGCTTGACCTAAAGTCAGCATCGGCAGGTCCGGATGTCATTGTTTACGAGCAGTTTGGCTCCATTCACTTGTTCGACCATAAGTCGGGAGCCGAGCATCCGGTCGCGATTCGTGTGGTGGGCGATTTCTCAGAGGTGCGTCCCCACTACAAGAAGCTCGAGGGAAAACAACTGACCGAAGGGCGACTTTCGACAACCGGCCAGCGGGTGGTGTTTGAGGTGCGGGGGGACATTGTCACGGTACCGGCGGAGAAGGGAGATGTGCGGAATCTGACACAGACCTCAGAGATCGCAGAGCGCGACCCGGCATGGTCACCAGACGGAAAATCAGTAGCCTATTTTTCCGATGAATCAGGAGAGTATCGGCTTCATGTGAGAGGGCAAGAAGGTCTGGGCGAGGTAAAGAAGTATCCCCTTGGAGAATCTCCCTCGTTTTTCTATGTGCCGACATGGTCCCCGGATGGAAAGCGGATAGCCTACAGCGATAAGCACGGGAGCTACTGGATTTTGACGTTGACGAACGGGACATCGTTGAAGATCGACTCGTCCGTTTACGGAAGGTCGAATCCTACGTCACTCACCTGGTCACCCGACAGCCGCTGGCTGGCGTATACCCGTGATCTTTCGAACACCTTTCACGCAGTATTCCTTTACTCTGTCAACGAGCGCAAATCGACGCAACTGACGGATGGATTGGGCGATGCGGCGTTTCCGGTGTTCGCCGACAGCGGGCAATATCTTTATTTTGCGACCAGCACGGATATCGGTCCGCGGGGAGTGAGAGGAGATCTATCAGGGATGAACCGGCCGGTGACGCGGAGTGTGTATCTGGCGGTTTTGGACAGATTGGCGCCATCTCCGCTGGCGGCGGAAAGCGATGAGGAAAAGGGAGAGGTAAAAAAGGAGCTGGAGGTCAAAAAACCGGGCGAAAAAGAGGGAGATAAGAAAGCGGCGGATACAGCCAAAGTGGAGGTAGGAAAGAAGGACGACACGGACGTTGGGGAAAAGACGAATTCCTCATTAATGGTCAAAGTAGATTTTGAGAATTTCAGCCAACGCATTGTCGCACTTCCGCTGCCTGCCAAAAACTACCTGGGACTGGTAGCCGGGAAGTCTAATGTAGTTTTCGCGCTGGAGGGACCGACGATCGACGGTAATTCTGAAGAACCAACACTTGTGACCGTCCAGCGATTTGATCTGGCGAAGCGAAAGACGGAAAAGTTCCTGGATGGCATCCGGGGCTTCACGGTTTCCGGGAATCGGGAAAAGGTGCTCTACCGGAAGGGGGAATCGTGGTTCATCGCCGGGCCGGAGTCGGCACCGAAGGAGGGGGACGGGGCGATCAAGCTTGGAGATTATCAGCTTTTGGTAGATCCGCGGGCGGAATGGCGGCAAATGTATCGAGAGACATGGAGGATCGAACGCGACTTCCTCTACGATCCAGGTCTGCACGGTTTAGACCTTCGGGCGACTATGGCGCGGTATGAGCCCTACCTTGCAGGGTTGGCGAGTCGGGATGATCTAAATTATCTTTTTGAGGAAATGCTGGGGGAAATCACGATTGGCCATATGTTCGTGAACGGAGGTGATTCGCCGCAAATCAATAAGGTGAACGTGGGTTTGCTCGGGGCGGATTTTTCAGTGGAAAATGGGCGACATCGAATTGTTCGGATTTTTGACGGAGAGAATTGGAATCCGGATCTTCGGGCGCCGTTGACTGAGCCAGGTGTGAATGTGGTAGAGGGAGATTACCTGCTGGCGGTGGACGGGCGTGACCTTCCCGGCAGCGCGGAACTGTATTCGTTTTTCCAGAACACCGCGGATCGAATCGCCGTTTTGCGGGTTGGGCCGAATGTGGATGGAACGGCGGCGCGTGACGTGAAGGTAAAGCCGGTGGGGAACGAGAAGAAGCTTCGGTACCGGGCGTGGGTAGAGGACAACCGGAGGACCGTAAGCCGGTTGAGCCAGGGGCGGATTGGGTATCTCCACCTTCCGGATACGGCTTCGGGTGGGTATACCAGCTTTACGCGGTACTATTTTGCGCAACAGGACAAGCAGGGGTTCATCGTGGACGAACGATATAACCATGGGGGTTTGCTGGCGGATTATATTGTGGATCATCTCCGACGTCCGGTGATGAATTACTCGGTTAATCGGGATGGCCGGGAGCAGTCGTTCCCCTTTGGAGCGCATCCGGGGCCAAAGGTGATGTTGATCAATGAGTGTGCGGGATCGGGTGGGGACGCATTACCGTGGTATTTTCGAAAGGCAAAAATCGGCCCCCTAGTGGGCAAGCGGACGTGGGGCGGGTTGGTCGGGATTGGGGGGTATCCGACACTGCTGGACGGCGGAAAAGTCATGGCGCCGCACTGGGCAATTTACGGGACGGAAGGCCAGTGGGAGGTTGAAAACGTGGGAATTGCGCCTGACTTTGATGTGGATCTGGATCCGAAGGCCTGGCGGGCCGGGCATGATACCCAGTTGGAGAAAGGGGTGGAACTGGCACTGGAGGCGTTGTCGAAGAATCCGCCACAGGCGCATCCTCATCCGCCGTACCCGAACTATCATCGGAAATAAAGCGTCCGGGCCTCGGCGGTGAACCGCTCAGCTGCCCTGGGCCTGCTTCGATAAAACGGACAGAGAAAGGGGAGTTATTGGTTAGTTTTTTTGAGTTCAAACTGAGTGGGTGAAAGGCCTCGGAGAGATGTGTGACGGCGCTGGCGGTTATAGAAGATTTCGATGTAGTCGAAGATTTCGGATCTGGCGTGGGATCGACTGGTGAACTTGCCTCGGTAGACCAATTCCAGTTTGAGGGTGCTCCAGAAGCTTTCCATTGCAGCGTTGTCGTAGCAGTTACCCCGTCGGCTCATGGAGGCGACCAGACCGGCTGCCTTCAAGGCTGTTCGAAAGTTGCCGGCGGCGTATTGAACACCCCGGTCGGTATGGAAAAGCAGTCCGGGTGGAGGCGTACGATGCAGGGTCGCCATGGCGAGAGCTGCCAGGACCAGGGCGGAGT
>SXGU01335556.1_pt1 | contig 13323 bp, 18 predicted proteins | sample 3174531 | NCBI WGS metagenome assembly SXGU01 (sample SAMN11356863, study PRJNA531348) | freshwater metagenome | isolation source: freshwater sample F1-140 | place: China: Fuxian Lake, Yuxi | collected 2017-12-25 | reverse complement strand
CCGGCGAGCAAGGGCGGGGCTTTTCCGTGGTCGCGATAGAGGTGCGCAATCTGGCGCAACGCGCCACAACAGCGGCCGGAGAAATTAAAGACCTGATTAACGATTCGGTTAATAAAATCTCGGGAGGCAGTAAGCTGGTTACTCAGGCCGGACAGACCATGGCAGAAATCGTCAACTCCATTCATGGCGTGACCGCGATGATGGCTGAAATCACCTCGGCTTCGGCGGAGCAAAGCTCAGGCATCGAACAAGTTAATCAGGCTATCGCACAAATGGACGATGTCACCCAGCAAAATGCGGCCTTGGTTGAACAAGCCGCAGCGGCCGCGGAATCGCTGGAACAACAGGCGCAAAACTTGGCCGTTACCGTGGGCGGCTTCCGTCTGAACTCCTCTTACAATGCGGCGTTGGAACGAATCGTCTGTTCGGCTTGATACCGGCATTGATCGGCTTGGTGAGTTAACTCGGCGATGACCGGCAGGAACGGATAAAGCGCCATCGTTCGCGCTCCGGCGCCGGTTTTTATACGCAAGTCCGTTCAGGGCGGGACGCAATGAAGCGGGAAGTTATCGTTTCGGCCAAAAACCAGCGTCCATACTAAGCCCCAAGCCGGTGATAAATCTATTACCAACGGCGAGGTAGCTGGCTAATCAGCATAATTTGGTGATTTTCGATGCTGATGTAGCCGCCCTTTTTCAAATCATTCAAAATCCGGGTAATCATTTCCCGCGACGCCCCGACTAAATTCGCCAATTCCTGATGGGTAATCGATTTGGCGGCATTGTGAGGGTCGGTATTTATCCGTGAGCGGGCGATTAATACATTGACCACCCGGCTGTAAACATCCAATAACGCCAAATCGCTTACTTTTTCCACCAAGCTCCGACTACGTTCGGCTAAGTTTTTCAGCAAGGCTAAGTTAATGGCGGGATAGCGTTCCAAGCAATATAACAGGTGTTCCTTAGACAAAATGGCTAATTTACTGGCTTCCATGGTCATCACCGAGGCTGATCGAGGCTGCCCGTCAAGCAAAGACAACTCGCCGACAAAACCGTAAGGCTCAATAAAATCAAATAAGATTTCACGGCCGTTTTCGCCGGCGCCATAGACCTTTAGCCGTCCCGACAACAGGATAAACAGACTGTCGGAGACATCGCCCTGGGTAATAATGACCGCCGATCGAGGGAAACTTTGCACCCTCGCCCCCGCATCGATATAACTTAGCTGCTCTGCCGTCAGTTCGGCGAACAATGGCACTTTGTGAAACATAAAGCCTCTTTTTTAAACTCAATCGTATGTAAATATCTCACAAACCGTTTGTTAATAACTCACAGCTCCCGATGGGATAACTTTGTAAACTAACCCCGAACTAAATTATGACCCGTCCTAGACAGGCCGACATCCACCAACCCTTGAGGAAATAACCATGAAAACACTACACACTACATTAAAGACTCTTTTAGCCACTGCCACTATCGTAACGGCTACCAGTGTATCCGCTTTACCCCAAGACTGGGGAGATTATTTGCCTTCATGGACAGCCACCGCATCGTCCTGTTCTATCGATGAATCGTCAACCGGCAAATATGAATTTTCCGGTACGCAATTCCGCTATCGTGGCAGTAATGTCAGCAATTACGGTGTCTTTTTATCTAATGCACGGAGCACCGACAACAATGCTGTCATCGTCACTCCTACCTCCACCTACCAACCGATTACCGTGCGTTGCAATGTCACTCCTGTCTATGATTATGTACCTGCCGTACCCGCCGCGCCGGGTAGCCTGTTCGACACACCGGCTTATTGGAAAAGCGCCGACTGGAACGCCTTGATTGTCGGCTACAAGGATACTGACGGTATCAGCGCCAAAGCTCAGGTCAGCGCATCACTCAAGAAAGTCAGCAGGGCCACACTGGGCGAATCAACCATAGCCACCTTTGACAGTAACTTATCAGCCAGTGTCGCGGCCAACGAAGACATCAAACAATTCACCCATGCCTTTGATTTCCAAAATAACGAGTATTACGTTGAAATCAACTTAGTGCGCACCGTCGCTACGGTCGCGACACCCGTGGCTTATAGTGTCAGATTGGCAAAAGGCCAGTTTACAACCATACCGAAATAACAATCTCTTCCGAGCTTTGGCTGACCAGCGACCGACTCCTTGGGTATTTTAGTAAGATTTTAAGTTGCTGCCACTCTAAAGTGGTATGCACACATAATTTTCTATTGCCCTTTGCAAAACGTCGCCTGGGAACGGCAGGTAGAGTAGGGAGCGGGCGAAAAGCCTGTCCCTCTACTCTACCTGCTGTTTTTGTCGTTTCCCGACATCGCTGTTTCCTGCTCGCATCGAAAGGGGGACTTTGTGCGCGTTATTAACTTTAAAGGTAACTACTCAGCAGATAGAAAATGGAACACGGATGACACGGATTAGACTGATATACGCGGATAAAAACAATGAATGAGCTGTCCATCGACTCTTTAAAATCCGTTTAAATCCGTCCAATCCGTGTCATCCGTGTTCTATTATAAAATTAGCCCTGAGTAGTTACCTTTAAAGTTCTATAAATTCCGTATGATTAAATGACCCGGCGATAGAAGCAAGCCCCTGTCAGTCAATACGCAATTGCTATTTCGGCCGAAGCGCCGACACGGTGACAGGCTGAACCGATTGAATCGATATTATTTTGCTTTTTTTGCACTTAGCCGGAACAAAATATCTAGGTAATAAGCTACGTTTTATGCCGACATAACTAACGGATTATTGATAAAATAAGGGGCCGAATGACGACCATAAAAATCTTTAGAGTCAATAATCTACAAGTATAAAAAACATCTAAAAATAACATCAAAAATATTAACCTATTGATTTTATGGTAATTTAAAGAATCAAATAAGGTAAGTTGGGGACCGGCTATACAAGTATAGGGAAATAGTGAACAATGAAACTTTATTGCCGAAGAATGCATTTAGCAGATAGAGAGCGGGTTACGCTAAACCGCAAAAGCTGAGGGAGCATAGTCCGCCCGGAATTCTGTTTCAAAATGCGCAATGCATGACTTTACCCTTATTGTTTTGAGCTACCGAAACTTATGACTGACACCAAGCAACAGCCACTGATACTCATCGTTGATGATGTTTCCACTAATGTGCAACTTCTTGCAACCGCTTTAAGTAGGTTATATCGAATTAAAGTGGCCAATAATGGCTCAAGCGCTCTCAGCATCGCACAAAATGAGCAGCCGGACCTTATTTTGCTGGATACCATGATGCCGCATATGGATGGCTTCGAGGTTTTAAGACGTCTGAAAGAAAATACGCTTACCGATAATATCCCAGTGATTTTTGTAACCGCCGACAACGCTGAGTCCGATGAGGAACGAGGCTTGAGTTTAGGTGCAGTGGACTATATCACCAAGCCATTTTCGATCCCTGTCGTTAAGGCCCGTATTCGCAATCAAATTCGTCTCAAGCAGCGAACCGACTTACTGAAATTGGAACCCATTGATATTTTTCAATGGAGCGATCATTTTAATACCGATATAGCCAAGATTGACGAGCAACACCGCAGGCTGGTTCAGTTATTGAATCAACTCGCCTGCAATGCCGCTTTCCATTCCGATATTCAGACCTTAAACAGTGCTTTTGATAAGTTGACCGATTATGCCGTTTATCATTTCCAAACGGAAGAAACCATTTGGCATGAATATCTCCAGGACGATGCCCTAGCAATGAAGCATAAGGTTGAACATAACAATTTTACCTCGACTATTTCGAGCCTAAAAAACGAACAATACCCCCATTCATTGTATAGCAGGATCGATAAGGTCTTATTGTTTCTGGTTAATTGGCTGGTCTACCATATTCTGGAAAGCGACAAATACATGGCCTTAGTGGTGCTGAATATGCAAGCCGGCGCATCGCAAGAACAGGCCGAGAAGCAAGCACAGGATAAGTTGCATAATCAAACTAAGCATCTGATAAGCATCATATTGTCAGCCTATCGCAGTTTCGCCGTCAATACTACGCAACTGATGAAAGAAGCTATCGAGCGTACTCAAGCCGAACATCGGCTTAGTATCTCCGCTAAAAAACTTAAACTCACGGTACAACATCTTGAAACGGCAAATGAAGACTTAAAAAAACAATATACCGATTCGATCAAGGTATTCGCGCAGATCATTGAAATGCGCTCCGGTATTAAAAGCGAGCAGTCAAAACATATTATTGAAAAAGCCATGCTGGTCGCGCGCGACATCGGTATGAATGCAGAAGACAGTAAAAATCTTATGTATGCCGGATTCTTAATGAAAATCGGCAAAATAAGTTTTCCGGATAGCTTGCTGGAAAAGCCTTTTCACTCGGTGCCTCTTGCCGATAAACAGCGTTATTTAAAACATGCGGTTGAAGGCGAGGCTTTATTGAATAGACTGCCGCAGTTAAAAGGCGCGTCCGTCTTGATCCGGCATCAATACGAACGCTATGACGGCTCAGGTCTTCCCGACGGCTTGGCAAAACAGAATATTCCGCTGGGAGCCCGCATTCTCAGCGCGGTCAGTGATTACATATCCTATCTTGACGGCTCAATGACCGGCGAAACCATGTCCGTTAACGCCGCAATCGGCCAATTGATAGAGCGGAAAGGAAGCTATTACGATCCCGATATTGTCGATGCTCTCATTAACGTGCTCCAAGATAGCATTGCTGAGGAGAGTGTTGCGATGGAACGCCCTGAGGTTAAAAAATCATGGAAGAGCGGCAGTCTACGTAATAAACAAAAAGCGAAGAAATTTGCCGAGCTTCGCCAAATTGTTGAAATTCCATGGCCGCAACTGAGAGTTGGCATGGCCTTAGACAGCGTCTATTTTGGCGATAAGCCTTATATTAGAAATTGTGTTGTGGATAAAAAAATAATTGGCGACATCTTTTCATTAAGCGAAAGAATAGGTAAAGACCCCATTATTAAAATTCGCCTCGATAAAGAAACTAAAAAAGGCTAGAACCGCACGAAATAACTTCGGCAAACGACTCCCTCTCGGCAATTGCCGAGAGGATTGGAAAAAATGCTCAAGTTATTTCATGCACATTCTTTAACAACATAACGCTCTGTAAAATTGCCGCCCGGAAAGAAACAATATCAGCAGGTTAGGCTAGTTGCTTTAGCTTCCAGGCTAAGAAGCGCAAGCGTTGCCGGAGCCGCATAAACTATCCCTTTACTCAGGCGCGCGAGCATTTCTCGCCGGTTAATCCCCATCGACTCGCCGGAAGACTGTTCCAGAGGGTGTTGAGACGCGGTGCTTTCGTTAGTTTTATTTAAATAATCCACAATTTTTTCCTCGTCGTCTTAAAAATACGTTCTCAAGTTTTTAGCCTTAGCCAATGGCGCTACCTCCACCTGCTTTAGCTTCCAGGCTAAGAAGCGCAAGCGTTGCCGGAGCCGTATAAACGATACCTTTACCCAGCCGCGCTAATACTTCTCGCCGGTTAATCCCCATCGACTCGCCGGAAGACTTTTCCAGGGTCTGTTGAGAGGCGATGCTTTCGTTAGTTTTATTTAAATAATCCACAATTTTTTTTCCTCGTCGTCTTAAAAAGACATGTTCAAGTTTTGGCATTAGTGTTTCATTGTAGCTCTCAGCCTAAGAAGGGCGTGCTTGAGCTTCCAGGCTAAGAAGTGCAAGCGTTGCCGGAGCCGTATAAACGATACCTTTACCCAAGCGCGCTAACACTTCTCGCCGGTTAATACCGGTAGATTCGTCGGAAGATTTTTCCGAGGTCTGTTGAGAAGAGGTGCTTTTGTCAGTTTTATTTAAATAGTCCACAATATTTGCCTCGTTATCTTAACAATACATTCTCAAGTTTCTGGCGTTAATTGCTTTAGCTTCCAGGCTAAATGACGCTAGTTGCTTTAGCTTCCAGGCTAAGAAGCGCAAGCGTTGCCGGAGCCGTATAAACGATACCTTTACCCAGGCGCGCTAACACTTCTCTCCGGTTAATACCCGTGGGCTCCTCAGAAAACTTTTCCAAAGTTTGTTGAGATGCGATGCTTTTGTCGGTTTTATTTAAATAATCCACAATTTTTTCCTTGTTGTTTTAAAAATATGCTCTCAAGCTTTTGGCTTTAGTTTTAATGTTAGCTTCCCGCTTTAGCTTGCAAGCTAAGAAGCGCAAGCGTTGCCGGGGCCGCATAAACGATACCTTTACTGATCCGTGCTAACACTTCTCGCCGGTTAATACGCATGGACTCGTCGGAAGACGGTTCCAGAGGCTGTTGAGAAGCTGTGCTTTTGTTGGTTGTATTTAAATAATCCACAATTATTTTCCTTGTTGCTTTAAAAATATATTCTCACGTTTGGTATTGGTTTTTAGCGGCGAACCTATATAACTGAAATTTCTGAATCAGTGAAAAATAATACGGCCATTCATACATACGCTAACCAACCTAAACAAACTGACGTCAGTATATCCGAAGCTTTGCGCACCTTTAGCCGGTAAATAACTTAAATTGCTTGATGATTTTATTGCTCAATCTTGCCGGTAAATGCATTACTTGCTGCAAAGTAAAGCTAAGCGGCGGTTTTCCGGAGCGTACCCAACAATCAATCGCGGCACAATATCTGTCATCATAATCAAGAGGATTGGCAATGCCGAAATCCTTTTCCAGCCAGGTTAAAAACTGGCTCATCGTTTGACGCCACGGTAAGCTGGAAATATCGTGAACGATCGACGCCGGTAATTCGTTGCGTCCGGTACGCTGTAACAATCGGAGCAGATCCAGCACCTTCATCAGGCTGGTTTTTCCGGAACCCATCTGTGGCGGACTCATGATGGTGCATTGGATTAAACTTTGCATAATGCGATCATGCAAACTTAAACGGGCCATCGTGTTACCCTGCCAATCAACAATGTCGAGACGTTCTTTGGCAACGGCGTCGGGTAACAAATTGCTCAGCGTTTGACGAACAACATGTTTATGCAGTTCTACCGGCATAAGGCGGTGAGGATGTATTAGCGGCGCATAATGATGATGTTTGGTATAGGAAACCTCGCTATGCTTCGGGTTATACAGGTAGCCCAGTTCCACAAGCACGTCTAAAGCCGATTGCTGTTCGCTTGGCTCAGGAATCCAGACATCCAAATCCCCCATCAAGCGAACGTTTTGTTGCCAATTATCTTCGCTCAGTAATGCCGCCCCTTTTAACCACACCGGCATGATATTGACCGCGGCCAAGGCCTGCGTTATCTCTTCTATCTGAGCGCGGGATTCTTCGCAACGCGCTAAAGTCAACTGGTATATAGCGTCAAGCGTGTCAAGCATCGGCTCGGGTACCTGCTCATCCAGCCGCCTAGCCATTAATGCTTGATGTAGTCCGGGCAATACATAAGTACGATCGGCCATCGAAAAAATCTCAGGCCATAGGCAAGGGTCTATAGGCGGGCAGGCGTCTGTTTGTCCCGGTGCGACAAGGATACGGCATAACCGGCTGAAGGCTTGATTCTTGATAGAGTTCATGAGAGCAAGGTTTGAAAAGTTTGTTCGACTTCGGAAAGATTGGCATAGGTGATGCGATAACAGGGCGTCCGTTCAAGCAATTCCAGTAAAGTGTCTATACGTTTCGATTCTATTGTGCTACCCGTTGTCAGCCCTGACTCCACCAAAAGGCAAAGTGCTTGAATCGGCTCTATCGCTTCCAGTAACGTGGCTTGACCGACGGCATAACTTGGAAAAATAACAGCCCGGATACAAGGTTGCGAAGGCTCTGCAACGCTAGTTCGCGGCAGCGGTATAAAGCGCGCCTGTTTGTCCGCATAAGGTATGATCGGCAGCTTCTCAAGCTCGGGATAGAAAGCTTGCATAATCGGCCAACTCGCAGGTTTAAGCCCCAGCGCCGTCGGAAACGGTAGTAAAGTAATCTCTTCTGCCGAAGATTTTTGTCCCAGGGCAACAATATCGTCGCCCAAATAATTCCAGCCATGAGCGGCCAAATAAGCCGTCAGCGTACTCTTACCATGACCGGAAGCGCCGGGCAGCAACAAGGTCCCTCCCGGTTTAGATACAGCGGCGGCATGGATGGTGGCGAACAAGCCGTCCTCGGCATAGGCGCAATTGAAAATACCGGTGACTAAGCTTGCCAAAGCAAAACTTTCGTCATGTGTTGATAACACCGCATCGGGACGGCCAATCCAGAATTGATCGCCCGCATCGATTAAGCGTAAAACAAAATTAGAATCCGTATCCGACTCCGTAGCAAGCCCCGCCAACAAAGCCTGAAGACGAAAAAGAGCATCGGAAAAACCGGGTCGCCCATGATGGCCGAGAATGACCCGGCATGAGTTTTGGTTAAGTGACAGATGCAGGTCGCCGATGATTTCATAATCAGGCAAGCAAGTTGTCGGCAGATGCCGGGTTGCCCGGCCGCCGAACGGGTCGCCCGGCTCACACACGCGGCGATCAAGACGATAACAGCTGTTCGCTATGTCCAGCCAGCCCAGTGAAGACCATGCCACTAAAGTCGCCCGGACATCATCATCGACAACAGCCGCATCGACATTACCGACCAGCTGAGTTAATGATGTAGACAGGCCGTCCGCATCATAATAGTTGTCCTCCAATAAAACCCAAAGCACCGATGCCGTGGGATTAAGGACGTGCAGTTCTTGCCGTAAAATATCATTAACCACAAGATGGTCTTGAAACAGGCGTACAGAGAAGCGGGGGCGTTGAATATTTTCGGACATCTGGATAAAAAGCGTTATCAAACTGAAAAGCGCAAGAATTGCCGGGAGGATAAATTATATCTTTATCTGGAATTTGCCGCATAAATCAATGCTCGATCAAGTCAACACCTATCGGCGTCCCAAAACGATTGAGAATACAGGGAAAGGACCGGATCGTTTCCTGTCCGGGCGGAAAAAGTATTTAGCCGAATTAATTGACCGCCTCGTTCTTGCCTACAAACCTACCCAACTCTTGCAACAAACCGGCGCTTCCTTTATAAATATGGCACACGGATGAGACTAATCGGCATCCTGTAACAGGCTTTAACAAAGACTTCAAGATAAAACCCGCAGATTAAATTCATTCCGTCCCCGACAAAATACTTTTGTATTTTCTTTAGCATTATGAGTAATATCACTGACCTTTAGATATTCTGTATCGACCTATTCAAGCGAAGCATTGAGGAAAAATCATGACAACCATAGCAGACCCCATTATCGGCAGTTGGTACAAGGACGTGGAAAACAACCTGAAATTTAAAGTTATCTCGGTTGAAGACACCGATGATTCCATTGAGGTTCAATACCTTAACGGCGATATTGGCGAGTACGATAATGACAGCTGGTATAACTCGACTTTCGATTATATCGAAGACCCTGAAGACTGGAGCGCGCCTTTCGACGATCTGGAAACCGATGATCTGGGCTATAGCGACCCCGATGAGCATAGGCCCAACCCTGAAGATATGGATATCGAAGATTACCTGGATTAATTAGGAAACCATCCCATGAAAATGAGTCCCCAGGAATTCCTGGACTGGAAGACCAAACGCATCACCTTGCTGGCCATGTCCGGTGCGGGCAAAACCACGCTGGCCAACAAGTTGCCGAAAGCCAAATGGTTTCATTATTCGGGCGATTACCGGATAGGCACAAAATATCTGGAAGAGCCTATCCTGGATAATATTAAGCGCCAAGCCATGCGGGTGCCGTTTTTGCGCGAGTTGCTGCTGTCCGACTCGATCCATATCAGCAATAAAATCACCGTGGATAATCTGGCGCCGGTTTCCAGCTTTCTCGGCAAACTCGGCAATCCTGAATTAGGCGGTCTGTCTTTGCAGGAGTTCAAACGTCGGCAAAAGCTGCATCATCAGGCCGAGATTGCCGCGATGAACGATGTGCCGGATTTTATCGATAAAGCGGTTGATATTTACGGCTATAAGCATTTTGTCAATGATGCGGGCGGCAGCGTTTGCGAGTTGGACAGTCCCGAGGTGCTGGAAACACTGGCGCAGAACACGCTGATTATTTACATCAAAATTCCGCCAGAGTTGGAGCAGACTATTATCCAGCGCGCTAAATCAGACCCTAAGCCGCTTTATTATCGGGAAGCGTTTCTCGATGAAAAGCTGGCCGAATTCATGCAATTTAAGGACTATGCCGCGGCTGACGTTATCGAGCCGGATGATTTTGTGTCCTGGGTATTTCCGGAGTTATTCAAGTCCCGGCTGCCCCGCTATCAAGCCATCGCGGATCAATACGGTTATACTGTCGATGCGAATGACGCTGCCGCCGTTAAAGGCGAGGCCGACTTTATCCGGCTTATCGCCGACGCGCTGGCTTCCCGGTCATGATATGAATGGAGTCCGATTATGCCTTTAGTTGCTCATACTGATTTACCGACCTTTCAGCGCCTTCGTGAAGAAGGCGAGGAAATATTGGATCCCGATCGCGCTCATAATCAGGACATTCGGGAAATGCATATCGGCCTGCTCAATATGATGCCCGATGCGGCTCTGGAAGCGACGGAAAGACAGTTTTTCCGATTGGTCGGGGCATGTAATCAAATTGTTCAATTTCATGTGCATCCTTTTACCATTGACGGGCTGAAGAGAAGCCCGGAAGCGCAAGCGCATATTGCCAAATACTACGAACCCTTTGACAAAATCAAACGGGATGGCTTAGACGCGCTGATTATCAGCGGCGCGAATGTCACGCGCTCCCGTTTGCCTGAAGAAGATTTTTGGCAACCGCTGACCGAGGTTTTTTTCTGGGCCAAGGAAAATGTCACCTCGATATTGTGTTCGTGTCTTGCCACCCATGCGCTGATCCAATACTGCTATAACATTGAGCGCACTCGCTTGCCGGCCAAACGCTGGGGGGTGTTTTCGCACAAGTTAACCGACCGTACTCATCCGTTGGTGGCGGAAATCAACACGCGTTTCGATGTGCCTCATTCCCGGTTTAATGAAATATTCCAAAGCGATATGGAGCGGCACGGCCTCAAAATCCTGGCGATCAGCCAACAAGCCGGGGTGCATCTTGCGGTCAGTCCTGACGGTTTTCGCATTGTGTTTTTTCAGGGCCATCCTGAGTATGACGACATCAGCCTGTTGAAAGAGTACAAACGCGAAGTACTGCGTTTTTATCGCGGTGAAATAGACGATTATCCGCCGTTTCCCGAAAACTATTTCAATGAGGCCGTTAAGCAAATTCTGGTGAGTTATCAGCAGCTGGTCTTATTAGCCAAAGAGAACAGGCAGAGGCTGGCGGAGTTTCCGGAAAGGGAGATTCTGGAGCATATCGACAACACCTGGGGCGACACCGCCAAAGCGGTGTTCAACAACTGGCTGGGCAAGATCTATCAACTGACCCATCAGGAACGAGGTCTGCCTTTTATGGATGGCGTCGACCCCAATAATCCGCTAGGTTTATAGATGCATAGGCAATTCTTGCAGCAAGCCATTGACTTGGCAGTGGAAAATGCCAAGTCAGGACAAGGCGGCCCTTACGGCGCAATTATCGTAAAAGATAACCGACTGATTGCGGCCAGCGGTAACAAGGTCACCACTGATATTGATCCTACCGCTCATGCCGAAGTGATGGCGATTCGTTTGGCGTGTAAAGCGTTGAACGATTTCCAGTTATCAGGCTGTATTCTCTATTCCAGCTGCGAACCTTGTCCGATGTGTTTGGGCGCGATTTACTGGGCGAGGCTGGCGAAAGTTTATTTTGCCTGTAGCCGGCATGATGCGGCTGCCGCCAATTTTGACGACAGCTTTATTTACGATGAGATTTCAGTATTGCCGCACCAGCGCAGCATCGCCATGCTGCATTTAAACCTGGCCAATGCACTGGAGCCTTTCGATATCTGGGCTGAAAAGAGCGACAAAGTGCTTTATTAAGGAGAATCAGAACGGATGTCTTAACGGTAAGCTTTATTCAGTTTTCGCTAAAACCCAACTGTTTTTTAATATGACGGACAAGCTGGTCATCAATTTCATGATGACGCGGTACAGGTTGCTTTTTACCGGTTTGCGGATTGAGATAAATGTCGTGTCGCCCACCATGCCGGGCTAACAAGCAACCTTGCAGGTTTAGCCAGCGAATAAATTCGCTACGTTTCACAACGCGATTTCTTTAATTTGATGATGTTCCGGAACATCATCAAGAATGATGGATTGATAGGCATCGCGGATATTTTCTTCAAGTTCTTCCAGTGTTTCGCCTTGTGTCATGATCTCAGGGTATTCCAATAACTTGCCCAACCAAAAATGTTCGGATTTCCAGTAAATCAAATGATAGTTGTTCGGCATGACATGTTATCTCGCTAGTGGTGGAGAACGATGGGCGCATAGCCTGCGGAGGATACGCCCTATCTGTATGTTATTTATCAGCCACTTTAATTAACCAGCCGTTCTTATCGGAACAACCTAATTCCGCTTTGGCGCTGACATTAATCCTGACAAATTGACCGTTGAAGGTTGCGGGCAACTTAGCCTTGACCCTGTGAAAGCTGCTGTTGCTCTCAATGCTATAGTCAAGATCTTGATTTTTAGCGGTCAACTTAATAGTGTCGGCCTTGGCCCAAGGCGAGACCAAAAAGGTTAATGTCGATTCAGGCGGAACCTCGACTTTTTCGGGTTCTTGATAAACGGGAAGGCTGAGGTCTCTAAATTGCGGCTTTTTGCAAATCTCGTCGACTTTACCGGACTCATAAGCCATAGCTGTGCCGGTAAACAATACCGCGACAATAAATAACATTTTTGTAACTTTCATATCCACTCCTCAAAAAGACTTTGCGTTGCCCTAGGCGGTTTCGGTTGATCCCCTGTCATTAAACAGGAAACGGCGTTAATTATTTTTTTAACTTACCGTAACATTCGCGTAAACGCTACGATAACACCCGATAGCTAAATCCAACTAGCCCATTCATATCCCTCAGACAAAATCGATGAGGTCTTGTACAATATCGGAAGTTTAAATTTTAGCAAGAGAACACCACATTGAGCGAACAAAATCAAGAAGGCTTGAATTATAAAAGCGCCGGCGTTGACATCGAAGCCGGTAACGCATTGGTCGAACGCATCAAGCCGATTGCGGCCAGAACCCGGACTGCGGGCGTGATGGCCGGTTTGGGCGGTTTCGGTTCGATGTTTGAACTGCCGCTGGACCGCTACCGGGAGCCGATTCTGGTTTCCGGTACCGATGGCGTCGGCACCAAGTTAAAACTAGCTAATGAATTGAATATTCATGACACCATCGGCATCGACTTGGTCGCGATGTGGGTTAACGATATTATTGTTCAAGGTGCGGAACCGCTGT